>Ga0075525_10000578_pt1 | contig 12211 bp, 11 predicted proteins | sample NGEPertwo_FD_74795 | JGI IMG/M metagenome (GOLD analysis project Ga0075525, IMG submission 74795) | Arctic peat soil microbial communities from the Barrow Environmental Observatory site, Barrow, Alaska, USA - NGEE Permafrost154B-two | ecosystem: Environmental > Terrestrial > Soil > Wetlands >...
CACCCAGCCCAGCCCCAGGCTGGCCATGGTGATGCCGAGTTGGGTGGCCGAGAGGTAGGCATCCAGATGGTCCACAAGATGCTTGGCCATCTTGGCCCGGGATCCGCCGTCCTCCGCCAACTCGTCGATGCGGGTTCCGCGGACTTTGACGATGGCGAATTCGGCGGCAACGAAGAAACCGTTGACGAGCACCAACCCGAATACGACGAGGACGCCGAGGACGTCATTCATCGCTCGGTCCTTTTCGTCCGGGGTCCGGCCGTATGTCGGCGGCTAGTTCGAGGGTCGTCAGACGTATCCATGCGTCGGCGAAAGAATAGCAAACCTCCGCGAGATGGGTGCCGGAGGAGTTTCCGCCCCCCCTTGTCGTCGCGCGTCCATCCCCCACTTTCCCCGTGACCGTCCGGCGCGAACGCGGCGCCCCTGCGTGAGCCGTCAGGGCGAGCCCTGGTACTGTTTCCGGCCGCGCCGGGCGTTTACCCAGGGTCTTGCGATAGGCTGGAGGAAAACCGCGGCCTGCCGGCGGGCACGACCAGGAGGAAGCATGATGGAACAGTCGATAGTACTCATCCCGGAGTACAAGGCCCACCACGGTAGGTTGGCTAACTTCGTCGACGGCAGTTGGCTGGAATCGCAGTCCTCGCGCTCCCTGATCGTGGACAATCCCGCGACTGGGCAGGAGATAGCAACGGTCCCGCTCTCGGATGCCGACGAAGTGGGCCAGGCGGTGCGGGCGGCAGATCGGGCGTTCGCGGAGTGGAGGCGGGTGCCGCCCCAGGAGAGGGTGCAGCATCTCTACAAGCTCAAGACTTTGATCGAGGGGCGCTTTGAGGATCTGGCGCGGGTCGTCACCCAGGAACACGGCAAGACCCTGGACGAGGCGAGAGGCTCCGTTCAGCGGGGAGTCGATCATCTCGAGGTGGCCGCGGGCATGCCCTCGCTCATGATGGGCTACAACCTGGAGGACGGCGCCGGGCGGGGCATCGACGAGGAAATGATCCGCCAGCCATTGGGGGTTTTCGCCTGCATCGCCCCCTTCAACTTCCCGATGATGGTGCCCTTTTGGTTTTGGCCCTACGCCGTCGCTGCGGGCAACACCTACATCGTCAAGCCCTCAGAGCAGGTCCCCATCGGCCAGAACCTCCTCTTTGAGCTCATCGAGGAAGCCGGATTTCCAGCGGGGGTGATGAACCTGGTGAACGGCGACCGCGAGGTCGTCGAAGCTCTGCTGACCCACCCGATGATCCGCGGAGTCTCCTTTGTGGGATCGACCAAGGTGGCCCGCATCGTCTACGAAACCTCGGCCAAGCACGGCAAGCGCGTGCAGGCGCAGGGCGGGGCGAAGAATCATCTGGTGGTGATGCCGGACGCCCTGATCGAGAAGGCCGCGGGCAACTGGATCAATTCGATGTTCGGGTGCGCGGGAGAGCGGTGCCTGGCCGGGGCGACGCTGGTCTGCGTGGGCGATGAGGCGCACCAGAAGACCAGGGAGGCCTTCTTGGCGGCTGCCTCCCCACTCACGGTCGGCTACGGCCTGGACGAGCGGGTGGATGTGGGTGCGGTGATCTCGCGGGCCGCCCAGGAGCGGATCCATTCCTACATAGAAAAGGGGCTGGCGGAGGGGGCTGAACTGGTTCTCGATGGGCGAGATCCTGAGATCATCACCCCCGGCTGTGAGGGCGGCTTCTTCGTGGGGCCCACGATCTTTGACAAGGTCACTCCAGACATGACCATCGCCCGAGAAGAGATCTTCGGGCCGGTGGCCTGCATCATGCAGGTGGAAACCCTCGACCAGGCCCTCGAGATCATTGCCCGAAGCCCGTTCGGCAACGCGGCCAGCATCTACACGCAGGACGGATGGACGGCTCGGCGCTTCAAGTACGAGGCGGACGCCGGTAACATCGGCATCAACGTGGGGGTGCCGGCGGCGATGGCTTACTTCCCCTTCGCGGGGCGGAAGGAATCCTTTTTCGGGGACCTGCACGGTCAGGGCCGCGACGCCATCGATTTCTTCACTGACAAGAAGGTGGTGGTCAATCGTTGGATCTGGGATGGTAAGACCGCGGGAACCTGGAGTTGAGCATTCGGTGCGCCGAGCGGTGCAGGCCCAAGGTGTCTCGGAGAATTGAAAGAGGCTGATGACGATGAATCCGGTGGAAAGCCCCCCTCGAGAGATGTCTGCGGACGAGATCCGGGCGCTGCACGACGAGTACATGCCGCCTGCTGTGGCCAACTACTACGAGGAGCCCCTGCCTCTGGTCAAGGGCCGTGGCATGTATCTGACCGACGCGGACGGCATCGAATATCTCGACTTCTTCGGAGGGATCCTCACCGTGAGCGTGGGCCACTGCAATCCAGAGGTCACAGCGAAGGTGAATCGCCAGAACGAGACGCTCCAGCACGTCTCCACCCTTTACCCCACACAGCCCCTGGTGGAGTTCGCGCGTAAGCTGGCCGAGATCACGCCCGGGCCGCTGAAGAAATCCTTCTTCACCAGCTCGGGAACCGAGGCTAATGAGACCGCGGTGTTGATGGCCCGGCTGGCCACGGGGCGCAGCGAGATAATCACTCTGCGGCACGCCTATTCGGGCCGTTCCGAGGTGGCCATGAACCTGACGGCTCAGGCACCGTGGCGCAAGGCGGGCAGCACTTCGCCCGCGATCAAGCACGCGCATAACGCCTATTGCTACCGCTGCAGCTTCGGCCAGACCTACCCCGCCTGCGACCTGCGCTGCGCCAAGGACCTGGAAGAGCTGATCCAGACAACCACCTCAGGCGAACCGGCGGCCTTCATGGCCGAGCCGATTCAGGGAGTCGGCGGCTTCGTCACCCCGCCCAAGGAATTCTTCCCGGAGGTGGTTGGCATCATCCGCAAGTACGGCGGGCTCTTCATCTGCGACGAGGTGCAAACGGGCTTCGGCCGGACGGGCGACAGGTGGTTCGGCATCGAGCACTGGGACGTTCAGCCCGATCTGATGACGATGGCCAAGGGCATCGCAAACGGATTGCCCATGGGCGCCACCATTACCACACCGGAGGTGGCCGAGAGCTACACCGGCCTCTCCATCTCCACTTTCGGCGGGAATCCGGTGAGTTCGACGGCGGCGCTCGCCACCGTGGAGTACATCGAGGAGCACGATCTGAGGACCAACGCCCGGGTGCAAGGCGAGCGCCTGTACGAGGGCCTACTGGCGCTCAAGGAGAAGTACCCGGTCATCGGCGACGTGCGCGGGATGGGCCTGATGCGCTCCCTCGAGTTGGTGCATCCGGATTCGGACGACGGTAAAGCCCCCGATCCCGAAGCGGTCGCGCGGGTTTTCGAGGAGACGCGCGAGCGGCAACTGCTGGTCGGCAAGGGCGGATTGATGAACAACGTTCTCCGGATCACGCCGCCCCTCATCGTCAGCGCCGACGAGGTGGACACCGCCTTGGTCGTGCTCGATCAGAGTTTGGCCGCCCTCTAGCTCTGGACGAGCGCGCCGCGAGCGACGGGACCGAGGAGCTGCACGATCTGGGGTTGAAGCGGGAGCCCCGCCCCCTGCGGGGCTACGGGCTGGCCCTGCTCGCGGCTTTGCTCTGGGCCTTCTCGGGCAACCTGGGCAAGGTGGTGATGGACGGGGAGGTGCAGGCCCTCACCCTGGCTCAGGGGCGAACCCTGGTGGCCGCCTGCGGATTGGGTCTGTACGTGTGGGCGCGCGGCGACCTGCGCATCCGCCTGGCATCGGGCACCTGGCTGTGGATCTTCGTGTTCGGGACCTTCCTCGGTCTCGTGCAGTTCTCCTATTTCGCGGCCATCGAGCGGATCCAGGTGGCCCCGGCGATCCTGCTGGAGTACCTGGCCCCTGCGCTGGTGGTGGCCTTCGCCTGGTTGTTTCAGGGCCGCCGCGCCTCGGCGGGCACGATTGCCGCCGTGATCACCGCCCTGCTGGGTTGCGCTCTGGTGGTCCGCGCTTTTGACCCCGACTTTCTAGAGCTCTCTTTGCCCGGAATAGGCTTCGGGCTGATGGCGGCGCTTACCTTTGCCGCCTACATTTTGGTGGGCGAACACCTGCAGGAGGAGGTTCCGGTCGCGAAGCGCTTGTTCCTGGGCTTCGGCGTTGCCCTGCTCGTGCTGCTGCTCCTGCAGCCGCCCTGGCAATTGCCGGCCGGCGTCTGGCAGCCGGGAGCGGTGGCGGGCATCGTGGTGGTTGGTCTCTTTGGGACGTTGGCCCCATTCTCCGCTTTCATGGCGGCGCTGGGCTATCTGGACGCGGGCCGGGCGACCACCGTCTCCACCATGGAGCCGGTTTTCGCCGGGGTCATCGCCTTCTTCTGGCTGGGAGAGCGGCTCGGCCCGCTACAGATCCTCGGTGGGCTCTTGGTGGTGGCGGCCGTCGTCGTCCTGCAGAAGGAAGAGCGCAGCCGGCCCGATGATCCCACGCTGGCGGTCTTCGACCCCGAAACACCGGAGCGCTCCGACTAGGATTTCGCCCGCTTGCGCTTCAGGCTCGAGCGTTGTACCGTACCGCCCGGTTCCTTCCGGGCTGGGGCTCCGAGGCTCCCGTTTGGAAGCTCCTCACACGTCGGCACCGTCCCCCGGGAGGCAGCTTGCACTCAGACCAGATCCCCGCCCTGCGCCGGACCCCCTCCGGTCTTTACGAGCTCACGGAGGATGTCTCCGCCAGTCCTCTCTACAACGAGGACATCGGGCCCACCAGCATCGCCCAGCGTAGTTGGAGCACCTACAATCTGGCCGCTCTCTGGGTGGGTATGAGCGTGCAGGTGCCCACCTACATCATGGCCGCCGGCCTGGTCGAGGGGGGAATGAGCGCCTGGCAGGCCCTGATGACCGTGCTCCTAGGCAACATGATCGTGCTGGTCCCCATGATCCTGAACGCCGTTCCCGGCACCAAGTTCGGCATCCCTTTCCCCGTTCTGGTGCGCGCCAGCTTCGGCACCCTGGGCTCCAACATCCCGGCCCTGCTGCGGGCGGGCGTGGCCGCGGGTTGGTTCGGGATTCAGAACTGGATCGGCGGTTCGGCCCTCAATACCTTGATGGGGGCGGTGTGGTCGGGGTGGCCGGTAGACGGCGCGGGCAAGTGGATCGCCTTCGGGGTCTTCTGGCTGATCAATGTGTGGATCATCGTCAAAGGGATGGAGACCCTCCGCCGTTTCGAGGCGTGGGCCGCTCCGGTCTTGATCGCCATGGGGATCGCGCTCCTGAGTTGGGCGGTGGTCGAAGCCGGCGGTTTCGGCCCGATCATGTCCCGCCCGAGTAGCTTCGAGAGCGGCGCCGACTTCTGGCGGTTCTTCGTGCCCGGGCTGACCGGCGTCATCGGTTTCTGGGCCACGCTTTCCCTGAACATTCCCGACTTCAGCCGCTACGCAAAGAGCCAGCGCGCCCAGGCGGTCGGGCAGGCGCTCGGGCTGCCGACCACGATGACTCTCTACGCCTTCATTGGCGTGGCCGTCGCCTCGGCCACGGTGGTGATCTTCGGGGAGGCCGTGTCCGATCCGGTGGCTCTGATCTCTCGCTTCGACAATCAGTTGGTGATCATCTTCGGCATGTTCTGGATGGCGGTCGCCACGCTGTCGACCAACATCGCCGCAAACGTGGTCTCACCGGCGAACGACTTCCAGAATCTCTGGCCCAAGCGCATCAACTTCGCCATAGGTGGTGTGATCACCGCGGTCCTCGGCGTGCTGATCATGCCTTGGCGGGTGCTTGAAGATTACGGCTCCTACATCTTCGATTGGCTTGTCGCCTACGGGGGGCTTCTGGGTCCCATCGCCGGCATCATGATCGCCGACTACTACCTGATCCGCCGCGGGCGGCTCAATGTGCGCGACCTCTACCTGCGGGGTGGTGAGTACGAGTACTCCTCGGGCTTCAATTTGAAGGCTATCGCCGCCCTGGCTCTGGGAGCCGGAGCGGCTCTCGTGGGGCGCTTCGTCCCCGCGGTGGACTGGCTCTACAGCTACTCCTGGTTCGTGGGTTTTGCCATCGCCTTCGGATTCTACTGGGCGGTTATGCGGGGGGCTCGAGAACTCGATGCGGATCCAGTGCCGGTCGCGCCGGTCGCGACCGAGAAGACACCTTAACGGCACTCTTTGTCATAGATCGTGACGATTAGGTGGCGCGCAGTAACAATTTGTTCTAGAGTGGCCTCATGGAGAAACGCATACCGTTTGGCCTGAGAGGCCTCCATCGGGAGCCGCCCGCGGATTGCGGTGGCATCGACGCCTCGGGATCCGCAGTCATCGAACTCGACGGCACCGACCAGGCGATCATCGAGGCGCTGGCCCAGGATGCGCGAATGTCCTTCTCCGAGATCGCCCGCCGGTTGGAAGTCTCCCCCGGCATGGTGCGCAAGCGTTATCACCGTCTCATCGGGGACGGGCTGCTCCAGGTCCATGCCATCACCAATCCCCTGCTCACCGGGCGCAACGTCTGGGCGATGGTGGGGATCAAGGTGGAGGCCGGGCGGCTGCAGGAGGTGTCCGAGCAGATCGCCGCCTTCGAGGAGGTCGTCTACCTGATCGTGGTGGCCGGCTCCCAGGACCTGATGGCCGAGGTCTTTGCCCGTGACCACGCCCACCTGCTCGACTTCCTCTCCGCCCGTCTGCAGAAACTGGAAGCGGTGCGTGAAACCGAGGTCTGGATGAATCTGCGCATTGTCAAGGAGACCTACTTCTAGAGGAGCCCGCTCGGGCCGTCGAGGCTTTAGCGGGCATCACCACGAGAAAGGGAGCGGATGCACATGCACGTCTATCTACTGGGGCTTGGGGCTATTGGTTTCGTGCTGGGGCAGGATCTGGCGCAAAGCAGCGATTTCGACCGCGTCACCCTGGCCGACTTCAGCCCGCGGGCCATCGAGCGGGTGCAGGATCGGCTGGGTAAGCCGGACAAGGTGACCTGGCAACAGATCGACGCCGGCGACAGTGAAGCTCTGGTGGAGGCTTTTGCCGAGGCGGACCTGGTGATCAATGCCCTTGAGCCCAGCTTCAACATCAAGGTCATGGAGGCCTGCCTGCGCTCATGCACCAACTACATGGACATGGCGCAGGGCGGGCCCCGCTACCTCACGGGAGTGCCGGACAGCTTTGAGTTCCTGGGCTGGAGCCGGCAGTTCGAAGATCTTGGTCTGCTGGGCATCCTGGGCATGGGCATGGACCCCGGAGTTACCAACGTATTCGCTCGTTACGGGGCCGACCGCATGGACGAGGTGACCTACATCGGGGTGCGGGACGGCGACAGTGGCGAGGTCGCCGGCATGGAGGGCAAGTTCTACACGCTCTGGAGTCCGTCCATCGCCATCGAGGAGTGCCTGCTCCCGGCAATGATCTGGGAGAACGGGGAGTACAAGCGCATCGGTACCTTCGAGGACCCGGAGGTCTTCCCCTTCCCCGAGCCGGTGGGCCCGCAGAAGTGCTACGTGGTAGATCACGAGGAGGCCAAGACCATCCCCAGTTGGCTACCGGGGATTCAGGAAAAGGGCCTGCACCGTTGCGACTTCAAGTACTCTCTGGACGACGACTTCGTCAACACGCTGAAGGTGCTGGGTAATCTTGGGCTGAACTCGCCCTTCCCCATCAATGTGAAGGGGCAGATGGTTGTGCCCCGCGACGTGGTGGTGGCCCTAATGCCCAACCCGGCCGAGGTCGAGGGCGAAGCCACCGGGTGGGGTCTGATCGGCACGCTGCTCGAGGGCAAAGTGGGCGGCGAGGAGAAGAAGCTCTTCTACTACGTCAAGAACTCTTACGAGGCCTGCCGCGAGGAGTTCGGCTCTTCCGCCGTCGCCTATCAGACCGGCCGGCCTCCGGCAGCCATGGCCGAAGTCTTCGCGCGGGGACAACTGACGATCGAGGGTCGGCAGCCCGCCGGGTGCTACCCTTGCGAGAGCTTCGATCCCGAGCCCATCGTCGAGAACCTAAAGGCACACAACATCGTGATGGAGCTGGCCGACCTCACCGACCGGCTGAACGCCCGCTAGCCGGTTGGAGCGGGCCGGCGCTTTTGAACGCTCAGCGGACGGTGGCCAGGCCCCGCCCGCTGAGCGGGCCCGTGAGGCCGCTTTGACTGAGGGCGAAGGCCACCGCGGCCTCAGCCTCTGGCACGACACCAGCGGAGAAGATTTTGCGCCGAGGCCCCGGCTACCGGGGAACCTCGAGGTCGACGTCGCCATCGTCGGTGCCGGCTATAGCGGCCTCTGGACTGCCTACTACCTGAAGCGGGCAGACCCCGCCATTCGCGTGTGCGTAATCGAGCGCGAGGTGGCGGGTTTCGGAGCTTCCGGACGGAACGGGGGTTGGTGCTCCTCCCTCTTCGCGGCTCCCCGGGAGAAGCTGGCGGAATTGGGCGGACGTTCCGGTGCGGTCGCCATGCAGCGGGCGCTGTTCGAGACCGTTTCCGAAGTGGGCCGAATAGCCGGGCGCGAGGGCATCGACTGTGACTATCGGCAGGGCGGCTGTCTCCTTTTCGCCCGTAACTCTTCCCAGAGGGAGCGCCTGCGGACCGAGGTCGAGCGTGAGCGCTCCTGGGGCTTCGGTGAGGACGACTACCGTTGGCTGCCCCCCGACGAGGCCGCCCGGCACATACGAGTGCGCGGTAACCTGGGCGCCTTTTTCACCCCTCACTGCGCCCGGGTACACCCGGCCAAATTGGTCCGCGGGCTGGCGCGTGCGGTGGAGAGCCTGGGCGTTCCCATCTACGAGCATACCGAGGTGACACAGATCGGCCCCGGGAAGGCGGGGACACCGTACGGGGTGGTCGCGGCCGAAGTGGTGGTTCGCGCCACCGAGAGCTTTACCGTGGGGCTTCCCGGCAAGCGGCGTTCCTTGCTGCCAGTCTACTCCTTGATGGTGGCTACCGAGCCACTCGAGCCCGAGCTTTGGCAGGCGATCGGCTGGGAAGGCGAGGAGTGCTGGAGCGACGGGCGGCATCTCTTGGTCTACCTCAGTCGGACCGCAGACGGGCGAATCGCCCTGGGTGGGCGCGGCGCCCCTTACCACTTCGGCTCGCGGATGGCGCCCCGCTTCGACCGCGACGAACGCGTGGCCGCGATGCTCCGGAGGGCGCTCGCCGAACTGCTGCCCGAGACCCGCAAATATCGCCTGACGCACCATTGGGGCGGTGCCGTGGCGCTCCCCCGAGATTGGGTGAGCTCGGTCGGGCTGGATCGATCAAGCGGGTTGGGCTGGGCAGGAGGCTACGTCGGTGACGGGGTCTCCACCACCAACCTGGCGGGCCGGACGCTGGCCGATCTAATACTCCAGCGGGAGTCGGAGTTGGTGCATCTTCCCTGGGTGGGTCACCATTCCCGCCGCTGGGAGCCAGAGCCTTTCCGCTGGCTGGGCGTGAACGCTGTCATGAAGGGGTTGGCGGACCAGGATCGGGCCGAAGAGCGGGGCGGCGCCGGGTCCCCGCTCTTCCGGCTGACAGAGAAGCTCGCCGCCCGATCCGGTCACTGATTGCGGACCCGCCACCGAAGCCATCCATGGCTTCATCGGGCGGCGTCCGCTTCCCGCTTATGCTTCCTCGCCCCCGTTATCGAGGCGGTCTTTGAGATCCTGGAAATCCCGCTCCAGGCGCCGGTAGTCCCGTTCGGCAACTCCCAACTCTTCCTGGAAGGCGCTGGTATCCAGTTCGGTGACGTGACCCGAGAGACACGTCACCCGATGGTGCTTCTTGAGCCAGCCCAGAGTCTTGCGCGACACTTGGCCGCATTCCGGGCAGGTGATCTCCACCCAGACGTTATCGAAGCCGCCCATGGCCCCCCCTAGAGTGCCCGGCGGTCGATGACCCGCTGGGATTTGCCCTCGCTGCGCTCGATGCTGCCCGGCTCTTGGAGGATCACGTCGGTGGTGACGCCGATCAGGTCCTTGATGTTCTTGCGGATGCGGTCACGTAACTCCACCAGGACGTGGTACTCGTGGATGACCTCTTCCTCGTCCAGGCTGAGCACGGCTTCCTTGGCCTCTTTGTAGACTCTCGGGCTGATCTCGACCTGCACCTCGAGCTGGTCCATCGAGCCTTTGCGGTCCACCACCAAGCGGTAGTGGGGCTCCACCAGTTTCTCCATGAGAAGTACCGATTCGACCTGGGTGGGGAAGACGTTCACACCGCGGATGATGAGCATATCGTCGCTGCGTCCAGAGACGCGAGCCATGCGTACCGTGGTGCGGCCGCACTCGCACGGGTCTTCTATCAGCCGGCTGATGTCGCCGGTGCGGTAGCGGATCAGGGGGATTCCCTCCTTGGAAAGGGTGGTGATTACCAACTCGCCTTGCTCGCCCGCCGGAAGCACCTCGCCGGTATCCGCGTCGATGATTTCCGGATAGAAGTGGTCTTCGTTCACGTGAAGGCCGCTCTGAGCCTCCAAGCATTCGAAACTGACGCCGGGACCGGTGATCTCGGAAAGACCATAGATATCCAGAGCCTTGATGTTGAGTTTGGTCTCGATCTCGCGGCGCATTTCCTCGGACCAGGGCTCCGCCCCAAAGACGCCGACGCGCAGGGGCAGGCTAGGTAGATCGACCCCCGTCTCTGCCGCCACGTCCGCGAGGTAAAGGGCGAAGGAAGGCGTCGAGCAGAGCACGTCGGATTCATAGTCCTGCAGCAGCATCAGCTGCTTCTTGGTATTGCCGCCCGAGATGGGCACCACGGCCGCGCCGATTAGTTCCGAGCCGTAGTGAGCCCCCAGTCCCCCGGTGAAGAGCCCGTAGCCGTAGGCGTTCTGCACCACATCGTCCTTGTTGGTGCCCGCGCCGGTCAAGGTCCGCGCCATGCATTCCGCCCAGACCGCGATGTCTTTTCGGGTGTAGCCCACGGTCGTGGGTTTGCCCGTAGTGCCCGAAGATGCGTGGATACGGATGATCTCGCGCATCGGCACCGCGAACATGCCGAACGGGTACTGGTCGCGCAGGTCACGCTTGTAGGTGAAGGGCAGCCTGGCCAGGTCGTCTATGGATTCCACCCGGCCGACCTCGACCCCGTTTTCGTTGAAGAGGTCTCGGTAGAAGGAAACGTTGTCGTAGGCTCGGTTGACGACTTCGGCCAAACGCGCGCTCTGCAGGCGGCGCAGTTCATCCCGCTCCATCGTCTCGTGCTGCTGATCCCAAATGGGCACGGTTCCCCCTTCTTAGGTCTTATGCCTGCGCGACGGCGTTGGCCGGGGCGGCGCATAGCGAGAAGCACCCATTATAGGATGGCACCTCGCCAGGAGACCAGGTGTGCCTTGTGGTTGCGCTCGTGGTGCTGGCGCTGCTCGATGTATGCGGAGCGGGCTAGAGGCTGAATGCCGAGGGGCAGATGTCGTTCAGCACGCAGTCAGTGCAGTTCGGACGACGCGCGGAGCAGATGGCACGCCCATGGTCGATCAGCAGGTAGGTAATGTCCCGGCGCTTGTCGCGAGGCACCACCTCGAGCAACTCCTGCTCCGTGGTCTGGGGGTTTTTGCCCGAGCCCAATCCGAGTCTCTCGGCCAGACGGTGCACGTGGGTGTCCACCGCGATGCCCGAGTCCGGATCCTTGGCAAAGGCTTCTGGGTCGATGTTCTGCAGCACCACGTTCGCCGTCTTGCGGGCGACTCCCGGCAGGGTGAGCAGGTCTTTCATGTTGTGCGGCACCCGCCCGTCGTACTCGCTGAGCAGCTTCTGGGCGGCTCCCAGCACGCTCTTCGTCTTGTTGCGGAAGAACCCGGTTTGGTGGATGTCCTGCTCGAATTCGGCAGGATCGGCGGCCGCGTAGTCCTCGAGTGATCGATACTTCTCGAAGAGGGCGCGGGTGACTTCGTTGACCTTCTTGTCAGTGGCCTGCGCGGACAAGATGACCGCGACCAGCAGTTCCCAGTCGCTTCGGTAGTCGAGCGCCGTCCGCTTCTGTTCGTACTCGCTGTCGAGGCGCAGGAGCACGGTCTCGGCCTGTTGTCTGCGCCACTTCTTGGCTTTCATCCTGGCCACGCTGGGCTGCCGCCTCTAAGCCTTCCCCGCTTGACGCCCGAGTTCGAAGGCTTGGCGATTGGCCTCTACCGTCCGGGGTGGGACGTTTTCTTCGATCACCGAGAGCCAGGCCTCCTCGGAAAAGGTCAGATGAACCGAGACTGCGCCCAGCAGAACCACATTTGCCGTCTTGGGGTTGCCTGCCTGCTGGGCGCAGTCTCGGTTCATCTGACCTTTTCCGAGGAGGCCTGGCTCTCGGTGATCGAAGAAAACGTCCCACCCCGGACGGTAG
>Ga0075525_10000580_pt1 | contig 12203 bp, 11 predicted proteins | sample NGEPertwo_FD_74795 | JGI IMG/M metagenome (GOLD analysis project Ga0075525, IMG submission 74795) | Arctic peat soil microbial communities from the Barrow Environmental Observatory site, Barrow, Alaska, USA - NGEE Permafrost154B-two | ecosystem: Environmental > Terrestrial > Soil > Wetlands >...
GGTTGACTGCTAATCACTGGCGAGCGGAGTGCCAAGGAAACTGGCACGCTCCGTTCTGAGAGGGGCATCTGGAATAGTACTATTTTAGGATAGCAACTCGCTGGGTGCCTACTCTACGCAAGTACGGTTCTGTTGAGGAGCTTGGGCGGTGACGCCCTTGCTTACTTAAGATAAACGGCGGTTGTTCCACTGCCTGGGCTTTTAAAAGTGATATAAGGGGGTTTCTACTTTTAAAGGTAGAAGGGGCTGCAGAAGTAGGGGTAAAAATTTTACACAGGGTGGATAAGTTGGTGCCCGGTCCATATTTGTCGGATTTTCATCCATAGGACACTGGTATCCTATGGCAATATCTTTCTTAGGGAGCTTGTAACCAACTATTTGCGGTACGGACACTGGAGTCTGATGGTTTGGGAGATGAAAAGAAATAATGAACATAGCATATATTCGCGTTTCAACGATAGATCAAAACGAAGAACGACAAATCAAGGCCATGGAAAAAGAAAATATAAAGAAGTACTTCACAGAAAAGGTAAGTGCAAAGGATGCAAAAAGGCCCAAGCTTATTGAAATGTTAGATTTTGCACGTGAAGGCGACGTAATTTATATTAAAGATTTCTCTCGGTTAGCCAGAAGTACTCAGGATCTACTAAATATAGTTAAACAGTTAGATGAAAAGGGCGTTAAGTTAAAGTCCTTAAAAGAAAACCTGGATACCAATACATCAACTGGTAAACTCATGTTGACTATGATTGGGGCTATCTATGAGTTTGAGAGGGCAAACATGTTGGAGCGTCAACGGGAAGGAATCGCGATCGCTAAAAGTAAAGGGGCATATAAGGGAAGGAAACAAATTGCGAAGCCAGATAATTGGGAGGATATATACCCGAGATGGAAGAATAGAGAGTTAACGGCTAATAAGGCTATGGAACTTTTGGGTCTTAAAAGAAACACGTTTTATAAATTGGTGAGTGAGGATAGATGACAGGGTTAGAATCAAAGGAGTTGATTGTCTTTGACTATTTATCATTTTCCAGACGAAAAGAAGAAAGTAAATACAAGGAAACAGAAAACCGCTAGGATTGTGGTGAAGTTTGATTATGATCCGAAGAAAGACCCAGCACTTATAGCATTTAAGAGCAAGTTAGAAAATATTTGGAAGTCCTGGTGGTGGTAAATATACGGAAAAACACCGCCAGATTGCTCCGGCGGTATCTCCCCAAGTAAATCTTGGGGTGGGGGAGATGTCTATGCAAAGCAGAAATATAATTGAGATTGATGGTTGTATCGAAACTGATTTAACTCATGACGAATGGCTCGATCAGTTCATTCTGTGGCTTGAATCACGTAATGAATGTTTTGGTGGTGGTACCAAAGGCTGTGTATCGTCTAGGAAAAAATCCTGTTTTCACCGAGGAATTTCAAAAGATAATTCAAGAAACAGTGTTGGAACTTAAACAAATACGCAAAAAGCTCTTTTTACCTTTTTGGCGGGATGGGCATTAATAGCCAATTCGATGATTTTATTGCTGGATGGCGTTTGCTATGGCCGCGATGATTCTCGCCAACTGTATACACAGGCCAGAGAGGGAGGTTACAGTGTGTTAGTACTCACACATGATTTAGTTCAGCCAATTGTAGATAAAATGGTACAGATCATCGGCAAGAATATTAACATTATGAATGAACAGGCCATTATTATTGCTTGCAGGGATGAAGGACGTTTGGGCTCATTTCATCAATGGGCAGCGCAGGTCATCCATAGTGGCCGAACGGTTGAGGTCTTTCCCAATAACGTTGATCCTATCAAAGGTGGTAACCCGGGTGTTAATCTGCCGATTATCTTTAACGGCCAAATAGTTGGGGTGGTCGGTATAACCGGATTGCCGGAAGAGATCGGTGTCAGCGCAAAGTTAGTACGTACTTCGGTCGAGTTGATGTTGGATCAGTTGCAGTTAAAAGAGCAACTAAACTTAGAATTGAGAGCCAAGCAACGGTTTCTTTCCGATCTGTGCAACGGTGATATTGATGTAAGTGAAGAAATATTTCTATCCAGAGCGTCTGTTCTAGGCTTCGACCTCAGCGTCCCCAGATACGCCATAGTGTTCGATATTGATGACTTTAATGACAATTTAAAAACTAGACCATCCACTCAAAACTTACCTCCGGATGAACTGGCTGTTCAGTTGTTCAAGGAGAAAATACTCCAGTCAGTAGCTCGTACGAAGGGTTTTGACGGCAAAGAGATCTTGGCCCATGCAGGTGGGAGTAAAATCGTCGTCTTTAAAGTCTTTGCCGGAATGGATGGGAATGAATGTAAAGAAGAAGCAGAATTGATTATTGAAAAAATCCAACGCGCTATCCAACATGATAGCGGATTTACAACTACTGTTGGGGTGGGACGATTGTATCAGCATTATAGGGCGTACTCAAACTCTATGCGGGAAGCAATAGAAGCGATCTACATCGGCCGATCTTTGCGTAGTGGCGGAAATATTTTCTGGTCTGAAGAAATGCCACTGGAAAATTTGTTGACTGCTGCGCCCAAACAAGTGTTAGAAGATTACATCGATGCTGTGATAGGAACCATCTTAAAAAAACAGTCCGCTAACCAACGAGAAGAGATATTCCAAATGTTGGAGGCGTTGTTTGAGAACAACCTTAGTATGACCCAAACTGCCCACGCTCTATTTTTGCACCGCAATACCATCCTGTTTCGCCTAGAAAAGATAGAAAAGATGACAGGATATAAACCGGCCACATCATTTGACCAGGCAATTAAATTAAGATTAGCAATTATGGCTTGGAGATATTTAAGTTAAATGAGTACGTTATTCATTATTTGAGTGTAAATGTTCTGAAGATTGTGCATACTGCACAATCTTTTTTTGAATTATGGTTTAAAGTTCAGAAAATACTTCAAAGGAAAAGAGAAAAACAATAGTGAATTATTAATCAGTAGATAGAATCGATTTTGATATTTGTTATACACAATGTGGCTACTTTGTTGCAAGACGCGGTCGATCAGTAGATGCGAACTTGCCAGATAAGTGGAGGAAGGGGTATTAGAAAGTGAAGGACTACCATGAAATCTTAGAAATCATAAATGGAAAGGTTATACCAGAGCGAGTACCAGTTTGTTTGTGGACTATTGGTCAGACTTACGCCCCCTTCGCGGGGATACCCGATGACCAGTATTATGCGGACCCCGAAAAAATGCTAAAAGCGCAAATCTTATTTCATGAACAATTTCCGGACACATTTACAGTACCCGGTATTTTCCCGGACCTTGGGTTAGTGCCGGAATTGGGAGCTATGGGTTGTCAGGTCGAATTTTTGGATTACAGCCCGCCGCACATCCGCAAATCGGCATTGGAGGATCTGGGACAGGTGGCGACTTTTCAGACCCCCGACCCGCGTAAAGCACCCTACACATCTCAAGTGCTAAGTTATCTGAAATATTTCAAGGAAAATTTACCGAAACACTGGACTGAAAAACAAGGTTATCTGGATGGTCATGTTTTTTGCGGAGGTCCGGGGGAAGTCACCGCCTTACTGGTAGGGTATGACAAATACAGCTACGGGATGGTGGATACCCCAGAATTAGTGCATGTCTTGGCTCGCAAGGTCACAGACTTCTTAAAAGAATACATTGACGCCCAATTGGAGATAGTTGGTCCGCTGAAGAGGGCGATTATCTGGGACCATTTCCCTGGGATGGTTTCCGAAAAGATGTATAAAGAGTTTGTGCATCCTTACTTGAAGGAACTTTTCGACCATGTGAAGGAGGCGGAGATTCGAGTTTATCATAACGAAAACAATTATCCTCATTTGTTAGGAACGATTAAAGAAATTAATGCCAACGTGGTTCATATTGGGCCTAAGCATAACCTGGCAGAGACAAGGGACCGTCTAGACAAGTGTGTGATGGGTAACCTTCACCCTGTTAGTGAAATGTTGGAAGGCTCGGATCAAGAAGTTGTAGCCAAATGCCAGGAAAATATTAAACTGGCTGGCCCGGGCGGACGGTATTTACTTTCGACAGGAGGTGGGATGGCTCCAGAAACTCCGAGTGAACGAATGCGGTTAGTCATAGAAACAGCTAACCAGACTGATTTTAGGGGGTGACACATTGTGTTAGGACGGCAAGCAGAATGGATGACTTCAAAGAGACGTTTTTTATCAGCTCTTTTCGGCGGCAGGGTGGATCGGGCACCAGTAGCCAACCCAACTTCGGTAGTTACGTTAGAACTGATGAAAATGTCTGGAGCCTTTTTCCCGGAAGTCCACCTTAATCCAGAGAAAATGGCCCGATTGGCGGCTACTAGTTATGAGGTGTTGGGCTATGACACGATTATGCCTGTGTTTGGGGCGCAAACAGAATCTGCAGCCCTGGGGGTGCCTGTGGATTGGGGAGAGCAGATGAGTTGGCCGGTTAACACTGAGCACCCGATAACTGACCCATCTCAGATTTCTATTCCGAAGGATTTTCTTGAGCATCCATCCATGAACACTGTGCTGGAGGCCATCCGAATATTACGGCGTGAGTACGGTGACCGGGTGGCGATTATCGGAAAGGTCTATGGCCCATGGTCTTTAGCCTACCACCTGGCTGGAACTCAAGAATTCTTGATGGAGACGCTTCTTGATCCGGACAAAGTTAAGAAATACCTTGAGGTTCTACTAGAAGCTTCCATGATTTCCGGCAAAGCACAAATTAAAGCTGGTGCTGACGTTATCCTTTGGGGTGACCATGCTACGGGAGACTTAGTCAGCCCGCTAGCTTACCGCGATTTTCTGCTGCCGATTCATAAGCGAGTAACAAAAGAGTTAGGGGTGCCGATTATCTTGCACATTTGTGGCAATACCACAAAGTTCCTTCCCTATTTCGTTGAAGCTGGCTTTGATGCCTTCCATTTTGATTCGAAGGTTGATGCACGCATAGCCAAACAAACTGTGGGAAAAGAAATGTCACTAATTGGCAACATCAATAATACCGAGATCTTGATGTGTGGCAGTCCGGACGATGTACGGACGCAGACGTTGTATGCTTTGGAAGCTGGTGTCGAAATAGTCGCTCCAGAATGCGCTATCCCATTAACGACTCCGTTGGAAAACCTATTAGCAATCGTAGACGCCGCAAAAGAATTTTCGGCAAGAAATTAGGGAGGAGAATGAATTATGACCAAGACTGAAAATCCCAGTAGTTGGTGGCGTTATAGGTATTTTGTAGCAGCGCTCCTCTTTTTTGGTTACTCAATTCAATATCTAGATCGGGTTAAGACAACGGTATTGACACCCTTAATCATGCATAGCGTAGGGCTTACTTACGGAGACATTGGTAACGGAATATTTCTAATGATGATATTTTACGGTCCGTCGCAATTTATTTCTGGGTGGCTTTGCGATAAGTATGGTTCGAAGAAGGTCCTAATCTTCTCACTAATTTCTTGGGGTATTTTAACAGCTTATATGGCTGACATGAGAACTCCACAAGAATGGTATATCCGGATGGCTCTTTTCGGAATCCTGGTTGGCACTGAGTTTGTTCCTAGTGCACGGCTTCTGGCACGTTGGTTCCCTTCTCGGCAGAGAGCCCAAGCGCAAAGTAGCTTGTCTTGGGCATGGATTTTAACCCCTGCCTGGGCTTCGATATTAGCAACCCAGTTGGCAGCGTATTTTGGAGACTGGAGACCAGTATTCATCGTTGCTGCGGCACTTGGCTTAATTCCTCTCATCCTGGTTTTGATGTATATCAAAGACCGTCCTGAACAGCTAAAGGGTATCTCCCAGCTGGAACTTGAGGAAAGTTACGAAGATGAGTTAGCCAGTGGGATAATTACGGTAGCCGATTTAATGGAAGGAAAAACAGGGAATTTAAAGAAAAAGATTGATCAAAAAGTTTATATTCCAATGAAGGAGATTTTAAGTTATCCAGGGTTTTGGGCGATTGCAATAGTGGACATTGCCTGTCAGATGACCTTCTGGGGAGTGCTGTCCTGGTCTCCTACTTATCTAGCTGATGTCTTTAAGTTTTCAATTACTAAAATGGGTATCTGGGCTTCGGTTTACTTCATCGCTGGGGTAGTAGGTGCTTACCTCAGTTCGTGGATCAGCGATAAGCTCCTAGACTCCCGTCGAAAACCAATGATTGTAGTCTCCTTCCTAGGAACATTTCCAATGATAATTGCCTTGGCTATGCTTCCAGCTGGTGTCAGCCATGGTGTATTACTGCTCGTGCTCGCGTTGGCAGGCTTCTTTGCCAATATGGCCTGGGGCCCATTTTTATCCTGGCCGGCAGATGTATTTTCGCCTGAAGTTTACGGAAAAGCAATGGGCTTTGTTAATATGTTAGCTTATATTGGCGGAGCTTTTGCGCCTTTGATCATGAGCCGATTGATTATTAAGAGCGCCACGGGCACTAATTACACTTACTCCTGGATCTTTATTGCTTGTTGTTGTCTCGTTGGCTTAATTGCCGCTTCGACAGTGAAGGACAAGAAATACCAGCCACAGGGAACATTAAATCAGCGTGAAGGACAGAGACCGGCTTCCTCTTAGTAAAAAAGAATTCTGTATGGGGTATATCAATGCTCTTCGCGAGCACGCTTAATCAAAATTTGTGAAAGGAGCAAATACCTTGAATCTATTAGATAAACTTCAACAAGCAACAATCGACGGGCAAGCTCCAGAAGTTGAGAAGTTAACCCAACAAGCCCTAGATGAGGTAATATCCTTGGATGACATTATTAATGAAGGTTTCATTTCAGCAATGAGTATTATCGGGGAGAAATTTAAGAACAACGAAATCTTTGTGCCGGAGATGCTGATTGCAGCACGGGCCATGAGGGCAGGGCTGAAAGTTTTGGAGCCATTAATTCTGGCTGGAGAGAGAAAGTATCTTGGCAAAATAATCATAGGCACAGTTAAAGGAGATTTGCATGATATCGGCAAAAACCTGCTTGGCATGATGCTCCAAGGCGGTGGTTACGATGTGATCGATCTAGGTGTCGATGTCACTCCTGATAGATTTCTGGCAGCAGTTAAAGAGCATCAGCCGCAAGTTGTTTGTTTATCTGCCTTGTTGACCACCACAATGCCCTTTATGAAAGAGACAGTCGAATTATTAGGAGAAGCCGGAGTACGGGAACAGGTTAAAATACTAGTCGGTGGGGCGCCGATAAGCCAACGGTTTGCTGATGAAATCGGCGCCGATGGTTATGCTGCCGATGCCGGATCAGCAGTAGTGCTAGTCAAAGAAGTATTGTCCTGACGGTTCTATAAACAAGTTGTTACGAGTTCACAGCCCCTTATTGGGGCTTTTTTTATAGTCCCAATTTTTGTGTCTCCGGCATGATTAGAAATAATGAAACTCCCCGCAGCAAGCTGCGGGGTATCCACTGAGGGAAGAAATTAATTTTCGCAGCAAGCTGCGGGGAATTAACCCTAAGGGATTAAATAGCTGCCTGGCTGGAGCACAATTCAAGGTGAATTGGATAATTCATAGAGAAATTATAAGCTGATATCCTTACCTAAGGCAAAGCTATCGCACAGGTCATTTTTTGTTATGTCATAAATCTTGCATAAGTAATTACTTGAATTAGCTAACTGAAAAATAGGAGGAATATTCATGATAATTGTAGGAGAGTTAATTAACGCAAGCCGTAAGGCCATAGGAGAGGCTATCAGAGCTCAAAATACTGCTTACATTCAAAAGGTGGCAAAGGATGAGTTCGAGGCTGGGGCAAATTATATTGATGTCAACGCCGGAATCTTTGTCGGTAAGGAACCTGAATACTTGAGATGGCTAGTTAAAACTGTTCAAGATGTAGTGGATTGCCCTTGCTGTATTGACAGCCCAGACCCAAAGGCAATTGAAAAGGCCTTGTCCGTGCACAAAGGTGTTGCGATGATTAACTCCATCTCGCTGGAAAAAGCGCGTTATGATGCATTGATTACTGTCGTCGCGGGCACAGACTTAAGAGTTGTGGCCTTATGCATGAGTGATGAAGGAATGCCTGAAACTATGGATGATAGGTTAAAAATTGCTGATAAACTCATCAATGGGCTCGTGCAAAACAATGTATCGCTTGATCATATTTATGTAGATCCTCTGGTTCAACCGATCTCAACGAACAGCACATACGCTGTGGAATTTATTAATTCCGTAGAAGCCATTATGACTAGATTTAAAGGAGTTCATACGATGTGCGGTCTGTCTAATATATCCTATGGTTTACCAGAGAGAAAATTCATGAATCATGCCTTTGTAATTATGGCTATTGGCAAAGGGTTAGATGGCTTGATTATTAACCCCTTGGACAAGATGATGATGGCAAGTTTGATCACGGCTGAGACACTGGCTAGTCGAGATGACTATTGTGTCAAATATCTTAAGGCTTATCGGAACAAACAGTTCGAGATCTGAAAACATATATAGAGCATAGAGTCGTAACGAAACTAAAGTTTGTTACGACCCAAGTTCCGATGTACGGAGTAGGGCATCACCGGGATGAGTGAGACTGGGGGTAACAAATGACAATTATTGAGGTGAAAGTAAAGTTCGATAGTTGATGTAATCTCTGCCATGATGCTAGAGGATTGTATTGTAGGTAAAGTATACTGCTTGGTATGATAACCTTGGCGTATTCCGTTTACTTGCTCAGAAGTTTTATAGCATTCGTGGAAGCTGCTAATACAAATTAGTCTTGGAGTAATAAAGGAGGTGGATATCAATGCATGTAATGGTGGCGCCAGATTCGTTTAAAGGTAGTGTGTCAGCATTAGGTGTGGCCAATGCCATGGAGCGTGGGATACTTTCTGTTTTTCCAGACGCACAGATTACCAAAGTCCCTATTGCCGATGGCGGTGAAGGAACTGTCGAAGCTTTAATCGCAGCTACGGGTGGGCAAATTTTATATGAGGATGTAACCGGGCCTCTGGGGGAACCTTTGCGGGCGTATTGGGGTATTCTTGGAGATGGTAAAACTACAGTTATTGAAGCTGCTGCTGCATCGGGTTTACCTTTGGTTCCCATAAATAAAAGAGACCCCCGTATTACTACTACATATGGTACAGGACTGCTGATCAAAGCTGCACTGGACAGGGGTCTACGGAAATTCATCATCGGCATCGGGGGTAGTGCAACTAACGATGGTGGAGTTGGTGTGGCCAAGGCATTAGGCGGCAGGTTTCTAGATGAAAATGGTGAAGAGTTACCCAATGGTGGGGCGGCACTTTCTAAATTGCGCAGAGTTGATTTAAGCGGATTAGATCCAAGGCTAGCAGAAACGGAAATAGTAGTGGCTTGCGATGTTGATAATCCTCTTTGCGGGCCTCGCGGCGCTTCAGCAATTTTTGGACCGCAAAAAGGGGCGACGCCTCAGATGATCGTTGAGCTAGATGCGGCGTTAGAAAACTACTCTAATATCCTCGAGGAGACGTTAGGCAGAGATGTGTCTAATAATCCCGGTGCAGGTGCAGCCGGTGGCTTGGGAGCTGGGTTAATGTTTTTTTCTAGTAGTGCTAAGCTGCGACCAGGAGTGGAGATAGTCTTAGAAGCTACTAACTTTTCAACTCTGGTGAAAAAAAATGATTTGGTGATAACCGGGGAAGGTATGACTGATCTCTCGACAGCATATGGTAAAGCCCCAGTAGGTATTGCAAAAGTTGCCAAACAATTTAACATCCCGGTAATATGTATATCCGGCGGACTGGGTAATGATGCCAACGATGTTTTGCTCAAGGGAATTGATGCACTAATGAGCATCGTACCTAAGCCAATGCTATTAGAAGATTGTATGACTCATGGGGTCGAGCTTATCGTGGATTCGACCGCACGTGCCCTACAACTAATAAAAGTGGGAATGTCGCTTTCAATTTGAACGTGTGTACTTAACGTGCTAAGGACAACTACTAAGGCTACTGCATAATTGGGGTTCTGAACACATATCGTCCAAAAGTTCAATAGAGGAGTCAGAGCCAAAAATCATAATGTTGAATGTAACATTATGTAATTCTGATACATTCGCTAAAAGACCATAAAGCATTGGTACGACTGGTATTATGGGCATTCTACAACATGAATTAATTTTAAGCATCGCTTTGAATGTACTTATTTAATGATTCTGGTGCAGAAACCCCATAGTTTTTCAATGCAAAAGCAGGAATTAACCACTTATATGCCAAATTATATAGTATAAGGGAGATAATTAGATATATCCAGAGATAATCTTCCTATACTATTATTTGAGGTGATTTTTGCTTTGTTTAGAGAAAATACATTGCATAGACAAGAGAAATTATTCAATAATTTGAGTGTAATGGACCCACGCTACATAAAGAGACTGGAAAAGAGTTGGGCTGGGCTGTTTTATAAACATGTTTTTTGTAAGATTGACGAAAAATTATTTGCGCCTCTTTATTCAAGTGATAATGGACGTCCAAATTTCCCGATCAACATCTTGGTTGCGCTGGAAATCATCAAGCATTTAAAAAACTACGTTGATGAAGTACTTTTTGAAGCGTTTGCTTATGACTTTCAAATTTCCTATGCCTTAGGTCTACGTAACATCGGTGAACGCTATTTTGCACGCAGAACCTTCTATGATTTTCGGACCAGGCTATATAAGTACACATTAGAACACCCCAAGGAAGGAGATTTGATCTTTCAACAGTTTGAAACACACATCCAACACTTCATTAAAGTAGCTCAACTTGATACCGATGAACAGAGAATGGATTCAACTCAGATTATGTCTAACATCAAGCGGGCTGGGCGACTCGCCTTGGCTTATGATGTTTTACTTCAAGGTATCAAGGCATGTCCCTTGGAAATTCTTAGTTCCGATTTTTTAGAAGTCCTAGATCCTCATTATAAGACAAATCTTCTCTATAAATTGAAAGATACCGAAACCATGTCACGCCTAGAAAAACTCTTGAATTTAGGAGGTGAACTGAGCCGACTCGTGAAGGACAACTTGAAACTTCAAATGCGTCCAGAAATTCAGGTGCTCGTTCGCTTCATGACTGAACAGACAGTTTATGATGACGAACGTAAAGTGTGGCTAGCAAAAGAGAACAAAGGCATCGCCGCGAGTTCCCTTCAATCTGCCTTTGATTCAGAGGCAACGTTTCGGAAAAAGGCGGGCAAGAATCACGTCGGCTATGTGGTCAATCTAGCTGAGACATGTGCTGATAAGAATCCAGTTCAACTTGTGACGGATTACCAAGTGGAACCCAATAGCATAAGTGATGTTTTAATGGCTGATAAAAGTCTTACAAAACTTAAAGAAACAAGTCAAGTTAAGGATGTTTACGTGGACGGAGGGTATTATAGCAGCAATCTTGTGAAGAAAGCAGAAGAACTAGAGATTCAACTTCATTACACGGATATGACTGGGCGAAATGTCAAACTGAATCGACTGCCTTACAATGCCTTTAACATTGAACACAACGAATCGATCTTGAGTTGTCCGAAATTACAGAAGCCCTTGCGGCGTGACTTTAACTCACTGAGTGGCATCTTAAGTGCTCACTTTGATCGATCCATCTGCACTCAATGTTCCTTAAAAGAGCAATGCCCAGTCAAGTTTCAAAAAAAAGATACCGTCTTGCGCGTCAGCCAGAAAAGCCTCATGGCTGAAAATACCCGCTTAATCCTCATGGATAAGAAAGATAGAAACGAAAATGGTAGTAAACGTGCCGCTATTGAAGGAACTAATTCGGCCTTGAAACGAGCACATGGTGCTGGGAAACTTAGAGTTCGTGGTTTAGTGCGTTGCAGTTTGGTCATGGGCTTGAAAACCATTGCTCACAACTTCCATCAGATCGTTCGGTTCTTCCAGGGAGATACTCGTAATAAATACAGAAAAAATGCAGATATACGCCAAGGGATACTTGCGACCATTTAGATCAAATAACGAGTTAGAATGAAGGAACACCTCCCCACATGACATTAAAATCATCATTTTCTACTATATTTCGGACTTTCACAGAAAAATAATCCATAAGCTGGAAAAAATTGCTTCGAAAGGCCGTTAGTAAAAATAATTGACTGACTTTTTTGGCCTTTTAGCACTGGAATCATTTAATATAATCTAATAAATATAGATATATAAATGAAGGCGGGAAGTTGTGACGACGGTCGAACCGATTCGCGATAGGCGGGACGGGGAGGGATCGAACCTCCCAACGCCTGTTTCATA
>Ga0075525_10000581_pt1 | contig 12189 bp, 10 predicted proteins | sample NGEPertwo_FD_74795 | JGI IMG/M metagenome (GOLD analysis project Ga0075525, IMG submission 74795) | Arctic peat soil microbial communities from the Barrow Environmental Observatory site, Barrow, Alaska, USA - NGEE Permafrost154B-two | ecosystem: Environmental > Terrestrial > Soil > Wetlands >...
GTTTATCTGTATAGTGTGCTTTAGTGTTGTGTATTAATGCTTTAAATTAAATTTTTTATGCCACATAATACAATACAACTATATCGATTGTGATAGTGGTAGCATCAATTCCATGAACTGCACTACCATAGGTTTTTACAAGCATAATTAGGTAGTTAACTATTGTTAGATGAAATTACAATAAATAAACGAATTATCAATACCTACTTTATATTGAGATTTCATACTCAAAACGATCCTTACTGTTGAAAATATTTGAAAGGGAAAGATTTAATGGAATAATTGACCTTAATAGCTCTATATATTAACGCATTGAAATATCGTTATATGCAAAGATAAGTTAATCAAGATCTTTATTTTGACGCTTCGGTATTTTACAGCGATAAAATTGATGCTATATTTGTAATTCAATCAAAAAATGATTCGAGATGGCAATTTTTGAAATATTTAAAAAACGTCAGTCGCGGCAATTTCACATACCGAACCGGTTTTATGATCCCGATAAAGCCGAACGTGAAGAACGAGAAGCACGCATCAGGAGAGAAATGGGCATTGCAGATGATGAAAATGAGGTACCTGAATTCAAAAGTTCAATTGCAGGTGCTTTCCGTAGCCGGCTGAGTCCACGTTTTAATAAAAGAGAGGATAAGACAAATTCAACTGTTAAAATCCTTCTTTTCGCCTTTATCATGACCTTGGCAGTCTTGATCTATTTTAAATTAAACTAAGAAATTATAAGTGCCGGATATTATCCAACTTTTACCCGATTCGGTTGCAAATCAGATTGCTGCCGGGGAGGTTATCCAGCGTCCCGCTTCGGTCGTAAAGGAACTCGTTGAAAACGCGATTGACGCCGGAGCGACTACGATAACAATTAATATCAAAGATTCTGGACGCACACTGATCCAGGTAATTGATAATGGGAAAGGGATGTCACCTACCGATGCAAGGATGTCCTTTGAACGGCACGCAACCTCAAAAATACGCGAAGCGAATGACCTTTTTGCAATCCGGACAATGGGTTTTAGGGGCGAAGCACTTGCATCGATTGCCGGAGTGGCCGATGTTGAACTTCGTACGCGTCTGCATGGAGAGGAGCTCGGAACATTTATCCATATTCTGGGCTCTGTTATCCAAAAGCAGGAAGCTGATCAATGTGCCGAGGGAACCAATTTTTCGGTAAAAAACATCTTCTTCAATATTCCTGCCCGGCGTAAATTCTTGAAATCGAATAGTTCTGAGCTTAAGTATATCATCACTGAAGTCCAGCGCGTGGCACTTGCAAATCCCGGGTTGGCAATAGAACTGTATCACAATAATTCCGTAATCTATAATCTTCCTTCAGAGAATGTCCGGAAGCGGATTGTATCGTTGTTTGGCAAGATGATCAGCCAAAGCCTGATACCAGTTGATACAATCACATCTGTGATTAATGTATCGGGGTTTATTGGTCAGCCGAAATATGCAAAGAAGACGTTGGGGGAACAGTTCTTTTTCGTGAATGGACGTTTTATGAAGCATCCGTTTTTTAACAGAGCCGTTCAGCAGGCTTACGACCGGATTCTTCCACCCGAAACATTCCCTTCGTATTTTCTTTATTTCGAGGTCGATCCTGCAACAATTGATATCAATATTCATCCCACAAAAACGGAGATTAAGTTTGAGGATGAGCGGTCTGCCTGGCACATTATACAAGCCTCCGTACGCGAGGCCATGGGGAAATTTAACCTTATGCCTTCGATTGATTTCGATCAGGCTGGGTCAATTGATATCCCTCTTAGCCCTATTCGAGGTTCCAAAATTCCGGAACCCGAAATAAGAATCAATCCCAATTTCAACCCGTTTGAACAGGAGCGAGGCTTCGATCGCGATTATTCCAAGGCAACATCCTACAGAGACGGACAAAATCTCGATAACTGGCAAGCACTCTACAAAGGATTTGAACAGGAAGGCAAACCAGATGAACAGATCCCCGTCTACCCTTCTGATATTTCGAATGAGATTGAACAAGAGGCTGTTCAGGGAACATTTTCAGATGAGGACATTACAATAAGGGAAAACCATAATTTTCTTCAGTTCAAAAATAAATATATTATTACGCCGGTTAAATCGGGATTAATGGTCATCGATCAGCGACGGGCACATGAGCGGATTTTGTTCGAGAATTTCATGCGAACCATCGATAATCATTTGGCAATTAGCCAGCGACAGCTATTTCCTGCAATGCTTGAACTTAATGCCGTCGACAAAGAAATATTGATTGTTCTCGACGAGGAACTTAAAGCGCTTGGTTTCGAAATCCGTCAGGATGAAAACGGTGTATTTCTTGTTGAAGGAATTCCCGCGTTACTAAGCCACCTTAATGCGTCGGATCTCGTTCAAAAACTGATCGAAGATTTTAAAAACCGGCCGGTAGATGTGAAAGAAGAGATTAAAGAACATCTTGCATTGCTTCTATCACAGTCGACTGCAATTAATTATGGCGTATCGTTAAAACCGGAGGAGATTTCAGATCTTTTTAACCATCTTTTTGCCTGTCAAACCCCCAATTACTCACCATCTGGAAAAACCGTAGTCTCAATTATTTCGTTTCTGGATTTTGAAAAACTGCTTTAGTGAACAACTATCCGGTACGATTCGTTATTTTTGCATCATTAACAAGATATTCTTAATATGAATCAATTTCAGACATCACCTTTTTCGATGCCACCGGTTGTAAAAAACCTGATCATGATCAACATCGTTATGTTGGTTGCGACGTGGGCTTTAAAAAATATTGGGATAGATCTCAACGAAAAGCTTGGACTGTTTTATCCGGGTTCAGAATATTTTAGGCCGTATCAGTTTGTCACTCATTTATTTATGCATGCAAATATTTGGCATCTGTTTTTTAATATGTTTGCCTTATATATTTTTGGGAAAGTGCTTGAAATGGTTTGGGGCTCCAAACGGTTTTTGATCTACTTTTTGGTCACAGGACTGGGTGCTGCTGCACTTCATTCGTTTGTGACCTATCTCGAGATTCAATCATTGCAAAAGCACGTTGCGGCTTTTATCAATACACCGTCTCCGGAACTGTTGGCAGCATTTGTCAAGTCTAATCTTAGCCATCCGGCAACCTGGGTTGCTGACCTCGTGAATAATTGGGGTGTTGCTCCTAATAATCCGGTTTACATTCAGCAGGCCACTGATCTTGTGCAGCGTGTTCTTGTAGAACGTATTGATATTCCAACTATTGGGGCATCTGGAGCTGTATTCGGAGTTTTGCTTGCTTTTGGATACCTCTTTCCTAATACGGAATTAATGCTGCTCTTTCCGCCTGTTCCTATTAAGGCAAAGTATTTTGTGATTGGTTATGGAGCCATTGAGCTGTATATGGGTATTACACAGTCAAACAGTAATATTGCCCACTTTGCTCATTTGGGAGGAATGCTCTTTGGATTCATCCTGTTGAAATACTGGGAAAAGAGTACGAAAAAATTCTATTGAAACGATGGGAATTATTGATGAAATAAAACTGTCGTTCAGGAATGGCAACTATCTTACAAAGCTCATTTATATCAATATAGCGATATGGATTTTAGTGAGGCTTATTTTTGTGGTTTACAAACTTAGTGGGACAGATGGCTCGCAAATATTGGGATGGCTTGCGTTGCCTGCTTCATTTGATTTGTTTGTCACGCGTCCATGGACGATTCTGACCTACATGTTTCTGCATTTCGATTTTTTGCACATTCTTTTCAATGTTCTTTGGCTATACTGGTTTGGAAAGATTTTCCTTGAATATCACAGCCAACAAAAACTGTTAAGCCTATATCTGGTTGGAGGATTTTTCGGAGGAATAGCTTATATGTTGGCGTATAATTTTATACCTGTTTTTCGGCCGGCAATTTTAGAAGTTCAATTGCTGGGTGCTTCTGCCTCTGTTATTGCAATTGTAATCGCAATTGCCGTATATGTGCCAAACCATTTGATCCATCTTGTATTTATTGGACCGGTTAAAATAAAATGGATTGCTTTTGTGTCGGTTGTGTTGTACGTCATTAACCTTTCGGGTGATAATGCCGGCGGAAATTTTGCGCACATTGGCGGCGCTTTGTGGGGCTGGATCTATATGTCGCAATTGATTGCAGGGAGGAACATCACTGGTCGGTTTGATCGGGTTACAGATACTTTTTTTTCGTGGTTCAGGCCGCACCGAAAGCTTAAAATTAAATATAATACTGCTAATCCTGATTACGATTACAATCGGATCAAAGGGAGAAAACAAGAGGAAGTCAACCGGGTTTTGGATAAGATTGGTAAGTCCGGATATGATAGTCTGACCTATGACGAAAGAGAAATATTGTTCAAAATGGGGCGAAAAAAATAACAGGTGAAGATTTTTTTTTCAAAATTTGGTTTTACCCTTAATATTGGGGCTGCATTCCTGCTTCTGCTGGCATATTTGGCTCCTATTGTTCCACCAGATCTCTTTTGGCCGCTCTCATTTTTCGGGTTAGCTTATCCGTACCTGGTTCTCATTAATTTTATTTTTCTGGTAATTTGGGTTTTACAGCTATCGAAAAGGTTATTGTTGCCATTGGCTACCCTGTTGTTAGGGTTTTATAATTTTACGAATACTTTTCAGCTTATTCCCAAAACTCAATTTCACGATCAGGGGATCGTGGTAATGAGTTTTAATGCACATGGTTTTAGCAGTGATTTGAGAAATAAACGAACGAATACACCTAAGGTTCTGGAGTATTTTAAATCTACGGGGGCGGAAATAATTTGTCTCCAGGAGGCGTCAAGAGCCAGTACGGGACCTCTTAGTGCACAAGGAATTACTGATGCGTTATCAGGGATTAGCTATTTTCAGCGAGCCTCTGTCAGTGCAGGTGCAAGTTCAGTTACATTTTCTAAATATCCGATTATTAACTTTGGTGAAATCAGGTTTTCCGGATCTTCGAACCTTGTTCTTTTCTCAGATATTAAAATTAGCGAGAGACAAACGATCCGGGTTTATAATTGTCATTTACAGTCATATTCAATTGACCCTGGTGACTACTCTATTATCGACTCTCTTAGTACAACAGGTCCTGGCGGCAAGAAAATAAATGATGCCCGAAGAGTCAGTTATAAACTTAAAACTGGTTTTAAAATACGTGCTTTACAGGCCAGAAAGGTAGCAGATCATATACGACATTCACCCTATCCCGTTATCGTATGTGGTGATTTTAACGATACACCTGTTTCGTATGCTTACAGGAAGGTCAGGGGGGAGCTGAAAGATACTTTTGTTGAGGCTGGATGGGGAATTTCGAACACCTATAATGGGATATTACCTTCTTTCAGGATTGATTATATCCTCTGCAGTCAAAAATTTGAAGTGAGAAATTATCATCGCGACCGGGTTTACCTCTCCGATCACTTTCCTATTCTCAGTCAGTTGTTTCTTGAGTAAATTTTATCCGTAAATAATTAAGGCACAAGAGTTTTTCTTATGCCTTAATTATTTAGTGATGAATTAGTGATCTACAACAGGGCATCAATCTTAGAGGCAAGGATCGTTTTTGGAACAGCACCTACCTGTTTATCTGCAACTTCACCATTCTTGAAAAATAAAATTGTAGGAATATTTCGTATTCCAAACTTTGCTGCCGTACCAGGGTTGGAGTCAACATCCATTTTTGTTATAACGGCTCTTCCGTTGTAATCGTCAGAAAGCTCAGCTACAAGTGGCCCAATCATCCTGCATGGCCCACACCATTCAGCCCAAAAGTCTACTAATACCGGCTTATCTGACTGAAGGACAATCTCATCAAAATTCGCATCTGTTACCTCTATTGCCATATCAATATATTTTTAAATGTTTGAAAAGTCTGAAAAATTAAGCGAACAAATTTACTAATTAATTTATAGTAAAAACGATATCGGGATTTTTTTGAAGATATGCTTTCAACTCACCTGACAATCCAATTCGTCTTGTCCTTGAAAACAAGTGAAGTTTGATATTTGTTGACTGATCATAGACTGAAAATTTCAATAAAGTTTTTCCGGGTGATTTCGCAAATGTTGAATCGAATTCTTCAATCAGATCTGCTGTCAAAGCTTCAGCATTAACAGCGACCCGCAGGCTCTCTGCCTTTTCGGCTATTTCCTGAAGTAATTCTATTTTATTTGCCTTAAATTCAAGCTGATCGCCCCCCATCCATTTTGTCGCAATCTTTCCGCGAACAAGCAGGAATAACCCTTTTTTACAGAAATTGCCAAAACTTACGAAATCGTTGCCGAAGAACATTAACTTATACGAATCGGAGTAGTCGGTGAGAATAAGCGAAGAAAATGGTTTCCCGTTTTTAGTAAACCCCTCTTGTGTCTCAGTCACAATTCCGGCAAAAGTCAGATCGCGATTCTTAAGCGTATCCATTTCATTGTTAAGCATCGAGAGATTGATGTCTTTTGTGCAAAAGCTTTTGATCTCCAAAGCGTAATCATCAAGTGGATGAGATGAAAGATAGATTCCGATCAGATTTTTCTCTTTCTCGAGTGCCACAATTTTAGGCCATTCAGGCACATTGGGAATTGTAGGCAATTTAACTTCTATCGTTTGAAATCCACCAAACAAGGACGCCATAGATGACTGCTTGTCGCTTTGAATCCGGTTTCCGTATTTGATCAACGCCTCAATAAACGAATTTCCGTCGCCCGTATCACCGAAGTATTGTGACCTTTGTATATTTTCGAAGCTGTCGAAGCCTCCGGCCATCGCAAGAGATTCGAGATTCTTCTTATTAATGGTTTGTAAATTAACTCTTTCTACAAAGTCGAAAATTGATTTAAAATCACCATTGGCATCTCTTTCATTTACGATGTCAGCCACTGCTCCGGCTCCGACACCTTTAATGGCTGATAAACCAAACCGAAGACCACCGCTTTTATTGACGAAAAATTTGGAACGCGATTCGTTTACATCGGGCCCCAAAACGGCCAATCCCATGTGTTTGCTCTCATCCATAAAGATGGAGATTTTATCAGCATTGGTCAGGTTGCAACTTAATACAGCCGCCATGAACTCTGACGGATAGTTGGCTTTCAGATATCCGGTTTGGTAGGCGATGTATGCGTAACAAACCGAATGCGATTTATTAAAGGCATATTGGGTAAATGCTTCCCAGTCTTTCCAGATTTTATCAATCAGGTTATCAGTCGATTTGCCAACAGTTTTACAACCTTCAAGGAAAAGGGGATTGCTTTTGCAACCTTCGATGAATTTGGCTTTTAACTTTTCCATCATCGGTAAATTCTTTTTACCCATTGCTTTTCGAAGCGAGTCGGACTCACCCCGTGTAAACAGACCCAAAGCACGCGATTGAAGCATCACCTGTTCCTGGTATACCGTAATCCCATAGGTATCAGATAGGAATTGCTCCATAATCGGGTGATCGTAAACAATCTCCTCACGTCCCATTTTCCGGTTTACATACTTGGGAATGTAATCCATCGGGCCTGGCCGATAAAGTGCATTCATAGCTACAAGATCTTCAAAACGACTTGGTTGTAATAACCGGAGCCATTTTTTCATTCCAGGAGACTCGAACTGGAATATGGCAGTTGTATTACCGTTGCTAAAAAGTTCAAAGGTTTTATTATCGTCGAATGGAATTTTATCAATATCGAGGTCTATTTTCTTCGAAAGGTGAATGTTCTCAAGACAATCCTTTATAATAGAAAGGGTTTTCAATCCCAGAAAGTCCATCTTTAACAATCCGATCGATTCAACAAAATGCCCGTCGTACTGGGTTGTCAGCAAATCCTCATCCTTGGTTGGCATTAACGGAATGTGATTGTCGAGTTTTTCTCTTCCTATCAGAATTCCGCAGGCATGAACGCCGAATTGCCGTATACAGCCTTCGAGTGTTTCAGCAAATTTTAATGTTTTAACGATTAAAGGATTGCCCGATTTTTTTTCGGCTTCGAGTAAAGGGTTTTCAGCGTAAGCTTTTGCAAGTGTAATTTTTGGCGTTTCAGGAACCATTTTAGCAAGTCTGTCGGCTTCAGCAAGCGGTAATTTCAGCACGCGAGATACGTCCCTGATTGCCATTTTTGCGGCCATCGTTCCAAAAGTACAGATATGAGCTACGTTTTCGCGGCTATATTTTTCTTTTACCCAATCGAGTACCTTCTGACGTCCGTCGTCATCGAAATCAATGTCAATATCAGGCATCGATATCCTGTCCGGATTTAGGAATCGTTCAAACAGGAGATCGTGTTTGATTGGATCAACATTGGTAATTCCCGTGCAATATGCAACAACTGATCCGGCCGCTGACCCACGACCGGGACCAACGATAACTTGCATTGCACGGGCTGCTGCAATAAAATCTTGTACAATAAGGAAATAACCCGGAAATCCCATCGATTTTATCGTGGCAAGTTCGAATTCGATGCGTTCTTTAACCTCTTTGTCAAGTACTTCCCCATAACGTGATGTAGCACCTTCATAAACAAGATAAGTCAGGTAATCGCATTCGAACTTCACTCTTAAGGCATGTTCATAGCTTTCGGATTTTTTAGGGGCATTCTTAAACTCTTCGATCATATCTTCTTCCGAATACTTTTCCCTATACGCTTCCATCGTTCCGAAACTTTTAGGAATCGGAAATTCGGGCATGATTGGGTCAGAGTCCAGTTCAAAGAATTCAATTTTTTCGGTGATATCCTGCGTATTCACAAGTGCATTTAGCATATCCCCAAATAATTGATTCATCTCAGCAGTTGTCTTTAACCACTCTTGCTTCGTATATCGCATCCGTGATGGATCATCCAGATCTTTTCCGGTATTTAAACAGATAAGAAGATCGTGAGCATCAGCATCTTCGCCGTTAGTGAAATGACTGTCATTTGTTGCAATAACTTTTACCCCGAATTTTTCGCCAAGCCGGACCAGTTCCTTGTTCACAATCAACTGACTTTCGTAAACGTCGGTAGGTAGTTGAGGTTCAGTTGTTTTATGGCGCTGAACTTCGAGATAGAAATCGTCTTTGAAAACGCTTTGGAACCACTTTATTGCCTCTTCGGCGGCAGGTAAATCTCCTTTTAAGATGCATTGCGGAATCTCGCCACCAATACAAGCCGTGGATACAATTAATCCTTCGCTGTATTTTTCGAGTAGATTTTTATCAATTCGGGGCTTATAGTAGAATCCCTCCGTATTGGCCAATGTTACTAATTTCAATAGATTACGATATCCTTTCTCGTTTTTAGCCAGCAGAATCAAATGGTCACCCGACCGATCTTCTTTTTCGCTTTTATCTTTGAAATGGATTCCACGCGACGCAACATAGGTTTCAACGCCAAGGATGGGTTTAATGTCGAATTTTTTGCAGGTTTCGTGAAACTCTTTGATCCCGAACATATTGCCATGATCGGTGAGAGCGAGGGCAGTCATGCCATCCTTTTTCGCTTTTTTTACCAGATCTGTAACAGCAGCTGCACCGTCAAGGATTGAATATTGGCTGTGGACATGTAGATGGGTAAATGAAACCATAGTTAAAACCTTTTGAATGAATGGGAATGTCGTATCCCGGTAGTGCATTTTGTGGCACGGTTAAAAATAGGAATTTATTGCCGATTCTATTCAGGTGTTGATAACTATTAGAGATTGAATATTAATGCATTAAAATTTAGATATTTACAATTGGATATTGGCTATTCCCGAATTAGGTGAAATAACCTGAATAAAAAAAGAAGGAAACCTGTTGGAATCCTTCTTTTATCTTTTATCAGTATGAATCGGTTAGACGACTTTGAGTATATTAATTTCCATTTTCATTAGCATTTAACAAAGTCGAAAAATCGCTTAGTTGGAGATTGATTAAAGCTCAATATCGTTGGTTGCAGTGCTTGTAGCTTGCAGATAATCATACGTTGCTGTTTCATACAACAATCCGTTTATATTAAATCTAAAAGCTCCCGAACCACCAGCAGTTGTCAGGTTGTATAAATTAAATCCTAATCTCAGGTTTGCCTTTAAAGGTGAACTGCCATCATAAAATTTATCTGAATAATAAATTTGGGCAGTTCCTTTTGTAATTTCTACCTGGTAAAAGTTTACATTGGGAATTGCATCCCAACTAACGTACACTGAGTCTCCGTTTGCTGACTTCGTAAGCGATGTAATATTTGCCGGTTGAATAGTCAAGTTTGACAATGAATTGGTGTAGGTAATTTCCTCTCCGTCATTGAATTTTACGAGGTATGTATAACTACCAATTGCGGATGAAGGTAGAGTTTGTAAATAATCTGCATCTACAGGTATGTTATAAAACGAATTACCACTATTCCCGGGATTGGTCAGCTCTTTCTTCGTACCGTCTGGGGAAGTAACACTAACGCTGGTTATCGTGTTAAATGAAAACACAGAATGGACTACTGTATATACGGGGATTCCCTCGGTGTTTTTAATTGCTTTTATAAAAACATCAGCTGATGCCTGATTGGTAACTTTCGCTTTTTCGCATCCTGACAAACCCAATAATATTAAAGTTGCCAGAGATAGTAATTGTAATTTTGTTGTCTTCATTGGTTAAATATGCATATTAGTGTTTAAATTTCAGATATTCAATATGATGAATTTCGAAATCTTCTATTTATTATCTGTTGAAATATTCTTAAAACCTAAGAAAATATTTCATTAAAAAAATTTGCCGGACACCTTAATTGAAAATAATCCATTCAAACGGATCTGACAAGAATTATGGCATCCTCAACATCGATCAAAGAGATTGATGTTTAATAATCTAAAGATCAATGCTTTGAGTTGAAGTACTGATGGCCTGAATATAATCGTATGTAGTGGATTCGTACAATAATCCGGTCAATTCAAAATCATAAGTTCCAGATCCTGATGTTGTAAGATTACTTAGCCGAAATCCATATTTCAGATTTGCTTTCAATGGTAAACTTGCATCAGCAAAGGCGGGCTGAAAGAAAACCTCTGTAGTCCCTTTCATCACTTTAATTTGGTATGCATGAGTTGTAGCAATCGCATCCCAATAAATGTAAACAGAGTCTCCACTTGCGGATTTTGACAATGAAGTGATATTGGCAGGTTGAAGAGTGGAGGTCGCCAAAGTATTCGTGTAGGTGATTTCCTCCCCGTCATTAAATTTTACAAGAAATGTGTAGACGCCAGCAGCCGGGCCTGTAGTAGAATAATCAGCAAGGACAGGCTCGTTAAAAAAGGAATTACCTCCATTTTCAAAATTGGGCAGCTGAATTGTAGTACCGCCAGGTGAGGTGACACTTACACTTTTCATCACGTTATAGGAGAACACAGAATGGACAGCTGCATACACCGTTACTCCCTGTGCATTTTTGATAGCTTTTACATAAGTATCGGCCAATGCCACATTTGTAACTTTTGCTTTTTCACATCCTGATAAGCCCAATATAATCAGAGCTATAAGTGTTAATAAATGTACTTTTTTCATTTGTAATTGTTTAAAAAATTTATGCATCTTTTTCATGGTTAACCCTGTTTAAGCGTTATTTTACCCCGCCAAAATGCAAAACAAAGTTAACCAAATCTGTTTATTTACCTCAATTCGGTGTAACGCAAAACAACTTCTTTTAAGATGCTGCTTCGTTCCGAACGGTTGCGTTGCATATTTTGGTTTCTTAAATGGAACAATTATTTTTTGTACCAATTAATATTGTATCTTTGCCCCGCAAATAAAAATTATAAATTTTAACGTAAAACGTTATGTCAGTAAAGATTCGTTTGGCAAGGCATGGTCGCAAACAACATGCTTATTACCACATTGTGGTAGCAAACAGCAGGTCGCCACGAGATGGCAGGTTTATTGAAAGGATTGGTTCATACAATCCAAATTCTAATCCTGCCACCATCGATCTTAATTTTGATAAAGCCATTGAATGGCTTAACAATGGTGCTCAGCCTACCGATACTTGTCGCACAATATTGTCGCACAAGGGGGTAATGATGAAAAAACACCTTCTTGAAGGTGTGAAAAAAGGAGCATTTGATCTTGCTGAAGCCGATAAAAGGTTTGACGCATGGATGAAAGAAAAAGAAAATGCAATTCAGGCAAAGAAAGATGGTCTCACAGCCGGTTTCAACGAAGACATGAAAAATCGTCTTGTAGCTGAAACAAAGGTGAATGAGGCGCGTATTGCTGAAAT
>Ga0075525_10000583_pt1 | contig 12173 bp, 13 predicted proteins | sample NGEPertwo_FD_74795 | JGI IMG/M metagenome (GOLD analysis project Ga0075525, IMG submission 74795) | Arctic peat soil microbial communities from the Barrow Environmental Observatory site, Barrow, Alaska, USA - NGEE Permafrost154B-two | ecosystem: Environmental > Terrestrial > Soil > Wetlands >...
TGCCTTTTGTAGAAAATGCAGAAACCTCTTTACGTTGGCCAGTTAGAAGATTAAATAGAGTAGTCTTCCCGGTTAAAGGCATCCCTATAATTCCAATTTTCATTTCCTCTCCCCCTATTTTGTATTTCGTATCTCGTGAATCGTATCTCCTAAAGAAATAGTGTTATTTCATTATAACAAATGCATTTCAAAAATAAAAATAATATAAATAAATAGAATAAGATAAAAATATTAAAAAATCGAGAGATGAAATTTATAAAAAAGATGTTTTATTTATCTTCCCGTTATCCATCAGGTAAATACAATTCGTCGTTTCTTTTAAAAATTTTTTGTCATGAGAGATAATGATATAAGATAAATGGGGATGGCTATTTAAAATTTGGACTATCTTTTCAATAGTCTCTTCGTCAAGCCAAATGGTAGGTTCATCAAGCAATAAAATCTTCGGCTGCATTGCCCATACTGTAGCCAGAGAAACTAACCTTTTCTCACCATAGGAGAGATTATAAGTAATCCTATCTTCAAAACCAGCTAATCCAAGAGTCTCCAAGGTTTCTTTCAAAATCTTTTTAGTTTCCTGATAATTTTTTCTTAGATTTAAAGGCCCGAAAGCGATATCTTCGGCCACAGTAGGACTAAATAATTGGTCATCAGGATCCTGAAATACAAGACCGATTCTTTCTCTAACTTCTACAAAATCGTTCTCTACTTTCCGTTCTTTTCCAAAAACCTCAATCTTCCCTTTTGTGGGATATAAAAGTCCCATAATAAGATGGAAAAGAGTCGTCTTCCCGCTTCCATTGGGCCCAACCAGACCTATCCTTTCTCCTTTTAAAAAATTAAAATTGAACGCCTTAAATACATAATCCCGCGAGGGGTAGGCAAAGGAAAGATCAGAAATTTTAATGACATCTTCTTTCTCTTTTTCTTTCATGATAATAACACCAATCCCATAATACAACTTAGCATCACAATCCCTGCTACAAAATCAGATTTTTTAAATACAAAATGATTTAAAGTCCAAAATTTTCCCTTGAATCCCCGGCAAAGCATCGCATTATAGACTCTTTTGGAGCGGTCATAACTTCTGACTAACATCATCCCGACTAAATAGGCATAAGTTCTGTAAGTATGAAAATTAGTCTGGGGTTTAAAACCTCTTATTTTTATAGCATTATTTAATCTTATATATTCAGAGTGAATTGTTTGAGTATAGCGATAAGTAAAGAAAAATAACTGAGTTAGTTTATCAGGAAAATGTAGATGACGCAAGGCGTGAATCAGGTTAAATATTGAGGAAGTAGAAAGAAGAGCAATCCCAGCCAAAATAATAGCGTTGGATTTTATAGTAATTGAAAGGGCATATTTGATGCCTTCCTGAGAAATATTTAACGAGCCTAAAGTATAAATATTTTTACCGGGGAAGGTAAAGGGAAGCATCAACCATAATAAAAAGATAAAACTGTTCACTACCAAAAGACGGGAAATTATTTCTTTGATCTTCAAACGGGCAATAGCTACTATCCCTATTGCAAATAATAATCCACCTATCAATAAGGTATATTTATCAGTAAGAGCAACCATGACTGAAAACAATAAAGCCACGATAATCTTTACTCGCGGGTCGAGCCTATGAAGGGTAGAGTCCCCTTCCGAAAATTTTTCTTTAATCAAATTAATCACCTAAAAATATATTTTAAAATTATTTATTGCGGCTTAAAAAATAAGCAATCATTCCAAAGATGCCAACGATATAACCGATGCCCCCGATTATCTCGGTAGGTGAAATCCTATTTTCTTGAGATTTCTTAATCTCTCTTATAATCGGCATCAACTTTTCATCCAGAGTATCTTCTATCAATGATTGAATTTCTTTTACATCGAAGGAGGAAATTTCAGGAGAAACCTTAGATGCGGATTCTTCGGGCTTTTCTTGAGTTAACTCCGTGACACCTCTCAGTTCATTAGCTGGGATAATATATTCTGCTCGATGTCCCATGCTGGCAGTAAGAACTACTTTTAAATCTCCATCTATTATATCTTCTGGAGATATCTCCAAAGAAAGCATTCCTTCCTCATCAGTTAGTCCTTCAAATAGTTTATTTTCCTGGTTATCAAATACTTCAATCTTTGAATCCATACACTTTTTACCATCATTAAAATAACTTTCGGTGTAGATTTTCCCCCCTTCTACATAAGCAAAGATATTGACTTTGTGGGCAAAGACCGAAACATCCATCATTATAATGATTAAAAAAATAAATATCAAAATTAAATATAGCTTATTTTTCATTTTACCTTTTCGATATATTTAAAATATACTGAAATATACTGAATTAATCTATGTAATCAAATATTTAATATTTCCGGCCTAACTTTCCTCAAGAATCCTATACAAAATGCAGTTAACACTCCTTCTAAAATCATCACCGGTAGATGAGCAATCAGCACTAATTTAGCTACCTGCAAGAAAGATTCTCCGGTAAAGACCAAGGCAGCTGCTACCATAACTCCACTTAATAATACCGCTAGAAATCCGCAAACAAAGGCTAAGCTCAGGGCAACAAAATTATTTTTCCCTCTCACTCCTCGATTAAAAAGATAGAAGCAGATAATTGCCGGAAAAGCCATATTAAAAGTATTCACTCCCAGGGTAGTAATGCCTCCAAATTGAAAGAGCAGACCTTGTAAGGTAAGAGCAACCAATATTGCTGGAAAGGCGGACCAACCCAATAATACCCCTATAATTCCATTTAAAATCAGATGCACACTTGAAGGACCGACAGGAACATGAATTAAAGAAGCCACAAAAAAAACAGAAGATAGAATGGCTACTTTAGGCACTTCTTTGTGTTCCATCTTCTTTAAACTATACGCTACTGCTGCAGCAGTCAAACCCGCACCTGTAACCAATACCGGCGCAGATAGTATCCCTTCTGAAATATGCATAAAATATTTCCCTTCTATTTATTTATTACATATCGTAAGTCTTGACCCAGAGCACTGCCCCTATTTCTACTGATTTCTCCTCTCCATCATGTTTTATTTTTTCTTCATCCTCATTAAGAGCTGCAAATCCCCACCAACCTGCCCGGGGCATAGCATAAGTGAATACTCCGTTCTGGTCAGCTTTAATCACCTGGGTAACCATTGGGCCAGCAGGGCATTTGACCTGGCCATCTTGATTGTAATATTCCACTTCTACTTCCGCATAAGGCACTTCTTCGCCCTTAACTTTCACAATCCCCTGAAAAACATTTCCCGTCCAAAGGCCATATGGCCGAGTTAAAGGGACAATCTCAGTCTTTAGTCCTACTTCTTTATCCCAACCTACTTCCAGACCGAGGGCATTTACAATCACTTTAGTATAGTGAATGATAAAACAATCCTCTGCAGGTTCCCAATAGGGTTGTGGCTCAACATAAAAGATTTGGTCACCCGGGCGTTTTATCTGATAATTAGTCTCCCAGGTAGTGCAATCGTTAATTTTTTTCTCCTGAAGTGTATTGAGTAAATCAATTTTCTTACCTTGAACCAAAACTCCAAATTGTGCTGGTTTATCCATGTTCATAAAATCGCCTTCCATGGGATGAATAAATTGTATTTTTAAACTAATACTTTTATTGTCATCATGGGTTATCATATCATCAGAAGGGATTATCATTCCGAAATGAGCACTGGCTGCCATACTCCCGAGTAAAAATACTGCCACCAAACTTAAAATTAAAATCGCCCTAAAATTTAAATTCTTCACATCTTTCCTCCTGGATTTTTTTTAATTCACCAATTCAACGATTGACCAATTGACCAATTAAATTAGTAAACCTGTAACTTGCAATTCATTACTCATCACTTATTACTTATTACTGTATTTTCTATATACTAAATACTATATACTAATTTTATTTTCGTGCTACGAATAAAGGTAAAAAAATTAAGGTCATCAGCCTTTATTAAATATTTCATATATGAAAACCAATAAATGCAAACCGAAAACTTATTTTTTAAACCAACTCTTTTCCGGTGGTAGCAATAGATAAAGCTCCGTATTTTACTCCTTTAGTTGCCCTTAATTTATCTGCCAACTCTCGCGCCTCTGTCGGTTTTCCTCTTACCACTATTATCTCCAAACAATTGTTGTGGTCTAAGTGAATGTGCTGGCTGGAGATAATCAACTGGTAAAAATCATGCTGGATATCGGTTAAGGTGTTTACTAGCTCTCTCTTGTGGTGGTCAAAGACTAAAGTAATCGCTCCAGCCACTTCTTTTCCTTCTATCCATTCTTTCTTTACTAGATTCTCTCTGATTAAATCTCGTATTGCCTCTGAACGGTTTGGGTATTTCTTTTCTTTGATAAGTCTATCAAATTTTTCCAAAAGTTCTTTTTCTAATGATACACCAAAACGGACTATTCCAGACATTAATTTCTCCAATCATGTATTACTATTATCAAAATAGTAACACATGATTTCTATTTCGTCAAAATTATAATAGTATCAAGTATACAGTATTGAGTATCGAGTTAAGAAAAAGAAAGAAAAGATAGAAAAAGTAGTATTCTTTTTCCCATCTAACTCCCTCAATAAAGTTTGCACTAACTAAAGACATAACGACGCATAATAAAGAAAAAAGAGGGCAGGCTGCTTTTTTACCAAATATTTAAAATTAAAAAAGTAAAAAGTAGTCTGTCTCCTTTTTAACTCATTTCTATTCCAGATTCGGGATAATCTTCTACAAAATAGTCAACAGTTATATCCTTTATAATCTCTGGGTTGATCGGCTTATCATTTCTATCTTTCTTAACATTTACTATTCTATCAACTTCATCCATTCCTTCAATTACTTTACCGAACGCTGCATAATTTCCATCCAGATGTTGTGCATATTCGTGCATTATAAAAAATTGTGAGCCTGCACTATTTGGCTCGCTGCTGCGCGCCATACTTATCACGCCCTTTTTATGTTTTAAGTCATTCTTAATACCATTTGATAAAAATTCTCCTTTTATTCCATACCCGGGACCGCCAGTTCCTGTTCCATTAGGGCACCCTCCCTGAATCATAAAATCAGGAATAACTCTATGAAATGAAAGGCCATCATAAAATTTTTTCTTTATAAGTGAAATAAAGTTATTTACAGTATTGGGAGCAATTTCAGGATACAATTCAATTGTTATCGATTTTCCATTTTCCATCTTTATTGTAGCAACTGGATTTTTATTCATTTTTTTCCTTTCATAATAGAAAATAACCTGGTATTTGGTAATGGTTTATTTTCTGCTTCACTTTCATTTTAAAACATTTCCTTATTTATCTTTTATTTTAAATCACTCAAGGATAATCTCTCTGAGAGACCTCTTGGGTACATGGTGGACTCCCTGACTATCCCGCCAATATTTTATATCTCCCTCGGGACCAACTGTTTCAAGCATAACTTTTTCTTTAGGTTTACCAATAGCCAATACATACAAAATCTCATATTTTTCCTCAATTTTTAAGGCAAGCCTCAACTCGTCCCTTTTCACCGAGGCAAATATACATCCTCCCAATCCCTTCTCGGTTGCCCCCAGAAGGATACTCTGGGCAGCAATCCCCGGGTCGCACCAGTAGTTTTTAGTGATTTCTCTATCAAACAGCATAATGATATAGGCAGAAGGTTTTTCCCCTTCACCAGGACCAGGCCAATCCTTTAAGTAACCTGCCCAGGCTAAAGTAGGAAAAATTAAATCATTTTTTTTCTTCTCACAAGATAAAATGTATTTTAAAGATTGCGTATTGCCACCTGAAGCCGAAAGTCTGGCTAGATCTACCAGCTCCTCTAAAGTATTCCGCTCAATTGTAAAATCCTCATAAAATCTTCGATAACTTCTGTTCTTTTTAACTAAATCTTTAATCATCAGTATCTCCTTTCTTAAATTAACAATAAAATTTTTAATATTATTTATCTAAAAGTTTTGATTTGTCGTAAGATATTTTATTCTGATTTTTATCCTGGTGTCTTTCTAAAGCCAATTGGATTAATCGGTCAATCAGTTCAGGATAAGGTATGCCACTCGCCACCCATAAACGAGGGTACATACTGACAGAAGTAAAACCGGGGATAGTATTAATTTCATTCAAATATATTTTATTCTCTTTTTTGCTGACAAAAAAATCTACTCGAGCCATCCCAACAGCGTCAACAGCTTTAAAGGCACATAGGGCAATCTCTTGAATCTTTTTGGATACGTCATCAGGTAATTCTGCCGGAACAATCAATTGAGTCCCTCCATCAATATACTTTGAATCATAATCGTAAAATTCTCCTGCCGGTCTGACTTCTCCTACGACTGAAGCCCGGGGTTCATCATTCCCTAAAACAGCGCATTCTATCTCTCTTATGTCCTCTAGCCCCTTTTCAATTAAAATCTTACTGTCATAAGAAGAAGCTAAATCTATGGCCTTCTCTAATTCTTCTTTTTTGTGAACTTTAGTTATCCCTACACTGGAACCCAAATTAGCGGGTTTTACAAAAAGAGGGTATTCGAAGTCATTCTGAATTAAAGACAAGATTTTCTCTTTATTTTTTTGCCACTCTTTCCTCTTAATAGTCATCCACTTTAATATCGGCAAATTCCTCTGTTGAAATATTATCTTCATGAAATCTTTGTCCATAGAAATTGCGGAGGCTGCCACTCCTGCTCCCACATAAGGAATATTAGCTAACTCCAAGAGGCCTTGTATTGTTCCATCCTCTCCATAGGGGCCGTGTAATATCGGAAAGATTATGTCTATTTTTTCTAAATTCGAGCTTTTTTCAAATCTTTGGTTATCGTCTGTGCGAATCAGGGCATTACCGGAAGGATCATTTAATAAAATCACCGTGCTTTTCCCTTCTATTTTACCGGATTGAAGAGCCAATTCAGAATCTAAGGGAGAAATCCATCTACCTTCTTTGGTTATACCGATAGGCACTACGGTATATTTATCTTTATTTATTGCTTTAATAATTGAGGAGGCGGAAAGAAAGGAAATTTCATGTTCTCCAGACCTTCCTCCAAAAATGAGTCCCACTCTTATTTTTTTTACTCCCATATTATATTGCTCCCTTTTTGTATTTTTCTGATAAATTATATTCTTACAAATTTAATATCTCTATAGTTCCTTCTTCAATATCTAAATATAGTAGTTTATTGCGAAAAACTTTCCCTCTTTTTAATAATATTTTAATGACTTCTTGAGCTTCCAAGGATGCAATGATGACAGGAGTTACCGTAGGAGCGCCTAATGTTACCTCACTTCCATGTTCAGGTAAGTCTTTATCAGACCCATAGATTAGTTCTAAACCCTTATCTTGAGGAAAGATGGTGGTAAGCTGCCCATTAAACCCGGCTATAGCGCCATGAACCAGAGGAATGTTTAGTTCTCGGCAGGCTTTTTGAAGTATAAAACGAGCAGGAAGATTATCCAGAGCATCTACGACGACTTCTGCTCCCTTGATAATTTTTTGCACATTGTCTGAATCAATGAAAACAGAATGTCCGGTAATCTCGATGGAAGAATTTATTTCTTTTACTCTCCTTACGGCTACCTCGGCTTTATTCTGCCCCAAATTGGTTTCATTTGAAAGTATCTGCCGATTCAGATTGCTATCCACTATTAAGTCTTTGTCTGCAATGATTAATTGTCCGACTCCCATTCTGGTTAAAAGTTCTAATACTGTTCCCCCTAATCCACCAGCGCCTATTATCACTACTTTTGATTGCAAAAGCTTTACTTGTTCAGAAGGACTAATGACTCCCAAATTACGTTGATAGCGTCCAGGGATTATATTACTTTTCAGAGCTAATATCTCTATCTCTTTGCTCGATAATTGAAATTTATTAGCTATCTCTTTTACCTGATCAAAAGAAACACTATCATATTTTTCACCAGAAGAATTTATCACTTCTTTTCTTATTGTCTTTAATTCTTTGAGAATCATTTCTTTTTTTTCATTTCTGATATTTTCTTTCATGAGATTCGTCCTTATTTATTTTTATTATATAATGAATGTAAGCTTGTCGCACTCTCTGGTATCGCCCGTAATGACACTTCTGTTTTTTATTCTTACTTCTGAATCCTGTCTTATGATCCCTATCTTCTTCTTTGCTTCCTCTATGCTAGTTTCTATCCGCTATCCGTTTATCTGGGCGTATGCAATACGCCCCTACTCCTTCTGGTTCCTGGCTTCTTTCTTTTATTTTCTTAAACTACATACTATATACTACATACTATATACTATCTTTTATGTATTTGGCTTTTAGTTTTTCCAGTCTTTGTTTAATCTCTTTTTCAAATCCCCTATCGGTAGGAAAATAATACTTTCTTCCTTTTAGCTCCTGAGGAAGATGCTCCTGAACAATATAGCCTCCTTCAAAATTGTGAGCATATTTATAACCTTTACCGTAATCTAAATTCTTCATTAAATTGGTGGGAGCATTACGAATTACCAGAGGAACTGGCAGTGGTCCCCACTTTTTAATGTCTTCCTGGGTGAGTTGATAACCCTTGTAGAGGGCATTACTCTTGGGAGCACAGGCTAAATAGGTAGCGGCTTGCGCTAAAGCTAAATTACCCTCGGGCATTCCTAAAAAATGAACTGCCTGCATAGCTGACACTGCTACCTGTAAAGCTTGGGGATCAGCATTCCCTATGTCTTCTGAGGCAAATCTAACCAGCCGCCGGGCAACATAAAGGGGATTTTCTCCGGCTTCTAACATACGGGCCACCCAGTAGAGTGCAGCATCGGGATCGGAATCGCGCATAGTCTTATGAAGGGCAGAGATAATATTATAATGTTCTTCCCCGGTTTTATCATAACGCAGGCATCTTTTTTGGATTGCCTCTTCGATAATTTTCAAACTTATATTTCTTATGCCCTGAGCATCGGGCTTGGTAGTTATCGCTGCAAATTCCAAAATATTTAAAGCTATACGGGCATCTCCATAAGCAAGTTCAATAATAAAATCCAAAACCATTGATTCTAATCTCACCTGATATTTTTCCAAGCCTTTTTCTTTATCCAGTAAAGCCTTTTCCAAAATATTTTTCAAGTCTTCCGAAGATAATGGTTCCAATATATAAACAGTTAACCTCGATAAAAGAGGGGAAATAACTTCAAAGGAAGGATTTTCTGTAGTAGCGCCAATTAAGACCACAGTTCCATCTTCTACATAGGGCAGAAAAGCATCCTGCTGAGCCTTATTAAACCTATGAATTTCGTCCACAAATAATATAGTTCTTTGGTGCTGATATCTTCTTCGATCCTGAGCTTCTTTGATAATCTTCCGTAAGGCAGGTACACCAGAAACAGCAGCACTGAAAGGGACAAAATGGGTCTTGGTTATTTTGGCTATAATTCTGGCTAAAGTTGTTTTCCCAGAACCAGGCGGGCCCCAGAGGATAATCGATTGGAGTTTGTCTTCTTCGATAGCTTTGCGTAAAGGTTTACCCGGACCAATAATTTTTTCCTGTCCTAAAAAATCCTCTAATCTTTCCGGCCTGACCCTATCGGCAAGAGGGGCATCATTATTTATTTTGCTCTTTTCGTAATTTTCAAAAAGGTCCATTAAAATTTACCTGAATATTTATTTATATTTTTTTACTTTCCTTTTATATTATATCTTTTGATTAATACTTTCAAACTCATCTTTTAATATACCCATTAAGATTACATCATAATACTTTCCGCCATAAAATTGGCCTTTTCTTAATCTACCCTCCTCTTTAAATCCACATTTCTTATAACAGCGTATACCTCTCTGATTATAATCGAAGACGCGAAGATATACTTTATTCAAATTCATCTGATTAAAGGCATGATTAAGCAAGGTCTTTATAGCATCTGAGCCATAACCCTTGTCCCAATATTCTTTATTACCAATGACAATTCCCAATTCCGCATTTCTATTCTTCCAATCAATTTTATGTAAACTAATCTGACCTATATACTCTATCTCTTCAGTTTCTATAACCAAGTTTTTCTCTGTATCATTATAGTTTATCGCTCTTTCTAAAAACTTTTCCTCTTCCGCCCGAGAAATCGGATAGAGAAAGGCAGATAAATATTTAGTAACTTCCCGGTCGTTCACCCATTTCATTATCTCTTCCAGATCTTTTCCCTCTAAAGCTCTCAAATTAACCAATTTCCCTTTAAGCATATTCTTCTCTCTCCTAAAGGTAAACTTTGGTGCCTGGCACAAAAGTTTACCTTTTTAAAAAATAAATAATTATTTTTCCTATTATAGCAGGAATTTTAAATTATTTGTAGAAGATATAGAAAAGGAAGGAGGATTTCTTAATGGTTAATAAATTAAAAATAGCTTGTCTTCAAATAAGCGCAAGAGAATATGAGGATAGATACGAAAATAAAGAAAATATCTTGAGAATGATTGATAAGGCAGCTGATGTACACCCTCAATTAATGGTTTTACCAGAGTGTGCCTATCCTGCCTATTACATTTCTCCACTTATGGTAAAAAACTCTTTAGAATTCCAGAAATCAACTCTGGAACTAATTTCCGAAGTGAAACAAAGGGCTAAACTGTATAAATGCACTATAGCTTTAGGGATAGTTGAAACTGACCTGATCAAAAATATTTTTTATAATTCTGCTTTGCTTATTAATCCGGAAGGTCAGGAAATAATCCGCTTCCGGAAATCTTATCTCTGGCATTTCGATTCCCATTGGTTCTGTGCTGGTGATCAATATCCTGTATTTGAGACCGAATTCGGAAAGGTAGGTGTGTTTATCTGTGCTGATGGACGACTTCCCGAAATAGTCCGTTGTTTAAGCTTGCAAGGAGCTGACATCTTAATTGACCTTACCAATTGGGTCACCTCAGGTTTTGAGAAAGAAACCCTTTCTAACCCTCAGGTAGAATATATGATTCCAACACGAGCCCTGGAAAATCGAGTATGGATCATTGCCTCTAATAAAGTGGGAATGGAGGCAAAGAGTATATTATATTGTGGAAAAAGCGCTGTTTTTAATCCTGATGGTCAGATAGCTAAAATAGCTTCTTCTTGCCAGGAAGAGATTCTCTTTTATGAAATTTCCCTTGAGGAAGCTTTGGATAAATCCATCGATAACCAAATTAATATAATCAATGATAGAAGACCGGAATTATATTCTGAATTGATTCAACCTACTGATACTTTGCCTGTCTATTCTATAATGAAAAAAAAGACTGGTCCTAAAAATCCAAATCCGCTTACTGCAGTAGTGCAAATAGAATTTGAAGATAATTTTAGAAAATATCTCCAAAAGATAGAATTCTTTGTAAATAATCTACTAGAACAGGAGACTGATATTATTATCTTTCCCGAATGTAATTTTATCTTCCCCGAAAATGGAGAAGAAATCATTCATAAAATCAAACAAATAACTAAAGATAGGAAAACGCTCTGCGCTATTACCCTAGTCGAAAAAGCAGACGAGTCCTATTATAAAACCACCTTTCTTATAGAATCGGGTAAGCTTCAGGGAAAATACAGAAAAACGCATTTAGAAAGAGAAGAAAAGAGTCTTTTTTCTTCTGGAGATTTAGGCCTTCCGGTATTTAGAACTTCTTATGGCTATATGGGAGTAATGATGGGTTATGAAGGTTTATTTCCTGAAATAGCCCGTATTCTAACTCTTAAAGGAGCTGATATAATTATCTGGCCCAGCAAATTTAGCAATGATAGACAGATAAACATCTGCCGCAGCAGGGGAGCAGAAAACAAAATATTTATCGCCTGTTCTAATTCTATTTCTCATCAAAGCAATGGTCATAGCTTGGTCACTTCTCCCTCGGGACAAATATTAACCTCCTGTCTGGGCAAAACCGAGCAAGCCAGCCTTTCCGCACTCTGCCTCCAGCTTTCTCGAAACAAAGATATCGTTCCTCATACCAATACTATCTTGAATAGAAAACCAGAAACCTATAAAATTTTATTAAACAATATTCATACAAAGGAGAAATAAAAATTGAAAGCAGAACTTATAGTTAATTTAACTGCCGGTGGCGGAAAGCCTGATCACCACCTGGAAACAGTATTAGAATATCTTAAGGAAAACGGACTAAATTTTAAGGTTTGTATCACTACCCGGCAAGGAGAAGCGGTAGAGCTTGCCCAAAAGGCAGCTGATAATGGAGCAGAACTCATTAT
>Ga0075525_10000586_pt1 | contig 12137 bp, 15 predicted proteins | sample NGEPertwo_FD_74795 | JGI IMG/M metagenome (GOLD analysis project Ga0075525, IMG submission 74795) | Arctic peat soil microbial communities from the Barrow Environmental Observatory site, Barrow, Alaska, USA - NGEE Permafrost154B-two | ecosystem: Environmental > Terrestrial > Soil > Wetlands >...
CAGCGCCCGGTGCATGATGGTGGAGAGCGCGTAAGCGAGGTAGCGCTCTTCCAGCGCCACTTTCAGATTGACCGGCTCGATGGGCCCCGAATCAGGGGGCGAAACGCGTTTTCCCATATCTCGCGCTTAGCGCATCGGTGCCCCGCGCTCAAGCGGCGCGCGGTTTGCGGGCGAGCCGATCGAGAAGCCGCAGCCGGGCTTGGGGGAGCTTGAGCCCATGGGGCTCCAGCACATCGCGCTCGAGGAAATAGCCGGTGAGCGCGAAGCCCGCGGCAATGTCGGCATCGCCCATGGGGGCGGTCTCATCGAGCAGGAAGGCCGGCAGCGCCAGCAGCTTGTCGTCATAGGGCGCGCCCGCCTCGCGCGACACGGCGCGGCCTGAGCGCGGCGACACATAGACGAGGTCGTGGGCGGCCCCGGTGGCGGCGCATTCGGAGAGATCCAGGCCGAAGCCCAGCTCCTGCAAGAGCTGGAACTCCCAGTGCACGAGCAACACCGGCCAGATGGCCGGCTCTCCGAAGGAGCGCAACACATGTAGCGTCGCGGCATAAAGCTCCGGGTGCGGATCGCGCTCCGGCAGCAGCTTGACCAGGCCGGCGACCGTGCCGATGGCGGCAAGCGCCGCGGCGTCGTCGAGGGCGCGGGCGCCATGGGCTTCCATCATCTCCACGTTGAAGCCGCCGAGATGCTCGGAGAGGCGCGCACGCCAGGTAACACGAATGAGATTGCCGGACTGGAGGACGGGACGGATGCGCCGGGAGCGCCCGCCACGCACCAGCCCGAGATGGCGGCCATGCTCAAGCGTCAGCAGCTCAGCCACGGCGCTGGTTTCGCCGAGCGGCTTGGCCGACAGGAAGATGCCTTCGTCGCTCCAGTCCATGACCTAGCTTGGCCTATCTCTTCGGATAGTCCAGGCCCATCTCGCGGAAGCGCTCGGGGTCGTCGCCCCAGTGCTCGCGCACTTTGACGAACAGGAAGAGGTGGACCGGCGTGCCTGCGATCTCGGCGATCTCGGCGCGGGCGGCAGAGCCGATTTCCTTGATCATGGCACCCTTGGCGCCAAGCACGATGCGCCGCTGGCTCTCACGCTCCACATAGATGGTCTGCTCGATGCGGACGCTTCCGTTGTTCAGCTCTTTCCAGTCTGTGGTCTCGACGGTGAGTGCATAAGGGAGCTCCTCGTGCAGCCGCAGGAACAGTTTCTCGCGGGTGATCTCGGCAGCGGTCTGGCGCAAGGACGCATCCGAAAGCTGGTCCTCCGGGAACAGCCACGGCCCCGGCGGCACGGCCTCTGCCAGATACGCCTTGAGGTCGGCGACGCCGTCGCCGGTGAGCGCCGAAACCATGAATACGCGCTCGAACTCCCGCAAAGCCGAAAGCTCCGTGATGAGACGCAGGAGATCCGGCTTGGCGACGAGGTCGACCTTATTGAGAACGGCGATGATGGGCCTCCTCACCTCGGAGAGATGCTTGAGGAGAGGGTCTATGGTCCGATCGAGGCCGCGGGCCGCGTCGATCACCACGGCGACCAAGTCCGCGTCGCCCGCCCGGTCCCACGCCGAGGCAAACATGGCGCGGTCGAGCCTCCGCTTAGGCTGAAAGATGCCGGGCGTATCGACCAGAATGACTTGCGCGTTGCCGATGAGCGCAAGCCCGCGCACCGGCCCGCGCGTGGTCTGCGCCTTCTGGGTGACGATCGACACCTTGGCGCCGACCAGCGTGTTGGTCAGCGTCGACTTGCCGCTATTGGGCGCGCCAATCAGAGCCACGAAGCCGCAGCGCTTGGCATCATCCTGTCCAGCGTCTTGCTCGGTTTCAGACTCAGTCATCGGTTTGCGGGCTCCAGACGCCCTCACGCACCAGCATGGCGAGCGCCGCCGCCTGCTCGGCTTGCCGCTTGTTTGTTCCCTCGCCGCGTTCCGGGGCCACGCCCTCGACCTGCACCTCGGCGATAAAGCGCGGTGCATGGTCGGGGCCCGCGCGCGAGATCTCCAAATAGCGCGGCAGCGGCCGTCGCTTGCCTTGTGCCCATTCCTGCAACATCGATTTGGCATCGGGGGCGGCAAGATCCAGTTCGTCGAGATGCTTCTCCCAGGCGCGGTTCACCACGGCGCGCGCGGCCTCGTACCCGGCGTCGGTTAAGATGGCGCCGAGCACGGCTTCGCAGGTGTTGGCCAGAATGGTCGTCTTGTGGCGGCCGCCGGAGCCTGCCTCGCCGCCACTCATCAGAATGTAATCGCCGAGCCCCCAGTCCTGCGCCACGTACGCGCAGGTCTCGGTGCGCACCAGGTGGTTAAACCAGCGGGCAAGCTCGCCCTCGCTGGCGTCGGGAAAGTGCTCGGTGAGAAGCTCGGCCACGGCAAGGCCGAGCACGCGGTCCCCTAGGAACTCAAGCCGCTCGTTGTCTTCGTTGGGCTTGGAGTCGGCGCGCGCGCTCGCATGGGTCAACGCCAGCTTGAAGAGCGCGGACTTTGTGAAGCTGTGCCCAAGCCGGGCGGAAAGCTCGCTGAGATCGGTGGTCCGCCGCTTAGGCAAGCTTAGTGAACCACCGAGAAAATGCGGTCCCAGCGGACTTCCGTGGGCCAGTGCCAAAATTCCCAGAAGCTTGAGTCCTCGTCGATGGAGAAGAAGATCACTTGCGCCTTGCCCACCAGATTGACGAACGGCACGAAGCCCACCTCCGACAGGAACCGGCTATCGGTGGAGTTGTCGCGATTGTCGCCCATCATGAAAAAGTGAGCCTCGGGCACCTTATAGACCTCGGTGTTGTCGCCGAAGCCGTCGTTGACGAGATCGAGCACCGGATAGCTCACGCCGTTCGGCAGCGTCTCCTTATAGCGCGCCATGTGCCGCTCGCGGCCAGCCGGCTCGTTCACGACATAGTCGTCGATCTTCACCTTCTCGACCGACTTGCCGTTGATCTGCAACACGCCGTGGATCATCTGGATCTCGTCGCCGGGGAGACCGATCACGCGCTTGATATAGTCCGTCTCGTTGTCGCGCGGCAGCTTGAAGACGACCACGTCGCCTCGGTCGGGATCGGTTGCCCAGATGCGGCCGGGAAACAGATTCAGCCCGAAGGGAAACGAGTAGCGGCTGTAGCCGTAGCTGTATTTCGAGACGAACAGATAATCGCCGATCAGCAGGGTCGGGATCATGGAGCCCGAGGGAATGTTGAACGGCTGGAACAGGAACACCCGCACGATGAGCGCGAGGATCAGCGCATGGACAATGACGCGGACGGCGTCCTTGGTACTACTTCTTGCTTCCATCTTCTCGGCGTCCACGCTCATGCGGAAGCTCTCCTCGGTTTCTGCTCCGGCCGGCCCCCGTCAGGCGCCCCTATAGCCCTTCCTCAAGATTGAGGCAAACGGCTCAATCGCGCAGCAAGACCTTCAGAGCGGAGATGATGACGATCGCCTGTGCGGTCGGAAAATCGTCGGTGATCGTCAGATCGATGCGGACCTCGTGCCCGTCAGGCGTCAACCGTTGCAGCACGGCTGCCGCGCCTCCGGTCAGCTCCAGCGTGGGCCGGCCAGAGGGCAAATTTACGACACCCATGTCGCGCCAGAAGACGCCTTGGCGAAAGCCGGTGCCGAGGGCCTTGGCGCAGGCCTCCTTGGCGGCGAAACGCTTGGCGTAGGACGCGGCGCGCAACGCCCGCGCGTCGGATTTCCGGCGCTCGGTGTCCGTGAACACGCGCGACAGGAACCGCTCGCCGTAGCGCTCGATGGTCTTCTCGACGCGCCTGATATCGATGATGTCGTTGCCGAGGCCTAGGATCATCACATCGCCCTGGCTTTGGCGGGGTCCCGCCGCAAAGTTTCGCGCCCTGTGTCCATGGCCGCGCGCATACGCCGCACGCTCTCGCCAAGGCCGACGAAGACCGCCTCGCCGACGAGGAAGTGCCCGATATTGAGCTCCACGATTTCCGGCAGCGCGGCGATGGTCTCCGCGGTCTGATAATTGAGGCCATGGCCCGCATGCACCTCCAAGCCCAGCCCGTGGGCGAGCTTGGCGCCGTCCTTGATGCAGCGCCATTCCGCCTCGGCGTCGTCCATCCGCCCTTGAGCGAGTGCATCGCACCAGGCGCCGACGTGAATCTCGATGGCCGGGGCCCGCAAACGCGACGCGGCCTCGATCTGGCGCCGCTCGGCGGCAATGAACAGCGACACGTGAATGCCCGCATCGACAAGTTTGGCGATGACCGGGGCGAGCGTATTGTGCTGCGCGACGACGTCGAGCCCGCCCTCGGTGGTGCGCTCGGTGCGCTTCTCGGGCACGAGGCAGGCGGCGTGAGGCTGGGTCGCCAGCGCGATCGCCGTCATCTCGGGCGTCGCCGCCATCTCCAGGTTCAGCGGACACTCGAGCTCGTCGATGAGCCGGGCTATATCATCGTCGCGGATGTGACGCCGGTCCTCACGCAGATGCGCGGTGATGTTGTCGGCGCCATTCTCCACCGCAAGCTTGGCGGCGCGCACGGGATCGGGATGCGGCCCGCCGCGTGCGTTCCGCAAGGTGGCAACGTGGTCGATGTTGATCCCGAGCCGGATCGGCGGAACGGTCATCTCGCCTCCACGGCTTCGCGGTCCCCCCGCAGCGCGCGGCGGCGGTGCTGATAGGCATTCACCGTGGGCTTGACCAGGGCATAGCTCAGAGCCCCCAGAGCAAGCCCGATGGGAATGGCGCCAACGGACATGGGCTTCACCAACGGCCAGAGCTGATCGATGGATGTCTGGAAGATGCCACTCGACAGATCGATCCGCTCCATATCCGAACTGCCGCCAAGCATGAGGTGGCCGAGCTCGTACGTGCCGATCCAAAACAGGGGATACGTGAGCGGGTTGCCGACGAAGGTGCCGAGGATGGCGGCGACGATGCTGCCGCCGATGATCCAGGCGATGAGCGCGGCCATGATCATGTGAGTCCCCATGAAGGGTGTGCTGGCAGCGAATACCCCGGCGGCAAAGCCGAGCGCGACCGCGTGCGGCGTCGCACTCAGGCGGCGCACGCGATGCACGACGTAGCGAGTCGAGCGGCTCCAGCTGCGGCGCGGCCAAAGGTGCACGCGCAGCCGCTCGAAAATACTCTCCGCCTCACGGCGCCTGAACAGCATCACCACCTCCAACGGCAGACGATCGTGGTCCGATGATGTCGGCCCTTTGGCGACAGAGCCCTACCATATTTGGGCAAATTATTTCCATATGCCAGGGGCTAGCCTTCAGCCCGCGCGGCACTGCTCACCACGTCCTTGGCCCTGAGGCCAGCCAGGATCTCGTTCAAATGCTGCAGGTCCCAGACCTCGAGGTCGATCAGCATCTCGGTGTAGTCAGGCACCCTATTGGTCATCTTAATGTTCTCGATATTGCCGTCGGCCTCGCCAATCACCGATGCCACCTGCGCCAAGCTCCCGGGCTCGTTCATTGCCGTGACCGCGATCTTGGCGGGAAAACGTTGCGGATTGTCTTCGTCGATATCCCAGGTTACGTCGATCCAGCGCTCCGGTTCCTCATCGAACGCTTTCAAGGCGTCGGCATGGATGGGGTAGATGGTGATGCCCTGGCCTGGGTCGAGAATGCCGACGATGCGATCGCCGGGCACCGCGCCGCCATCGGCGAAGTTCACGGGCAGCTCGCCGCGAAGCCCGCGGATCGGAATGCCGCTGGCACCTTCGGCGCGTTCCTTGCCACCCGATCCGGGCCATCGGAACTTGAGCCCCATGACCTTGCCGAGGCCGAACCAGCCTTCATCGGTGCGCTTCACACGGCGTCGCCGTTTCGGCGCCTCTGGCGGGGCTTCCTCCGGGAACACCGCGCGCAGCACGTCGGCCGAAGCCAGCTCGCCGCGGCCGACCGCCGCCATCACATCCTCGGCGGTCTTTTGCGAAAGCCGCCCGAGCGCCGTGGCGATGACTTCCTCGCTGAAGGTCTTCTCGCGCCGCTGAAACGCCCGTTCGAGGATCTCGCGGCCGAGCTTGCCGTATTGCGCACGCACCGCGTCGCGCGTGGCGCGCCTGATGGCCGAACGCGCTTTGCCGGTGACGGCGAGACTCTGCCAGGCGACCGGCGGCTGCTGCGCGTTGGAACAGATGATCTCGACCTCATCGCCATTGCGCAGCGCCGAGACGAGCGGCATAGGCCGGCCATTGATCTTGGCGCCGACGCAGGTGTTGCCGACGTCGGTATGCACCGCATAGGCAAAGTCGATGCTGTTGGCGCCGCGCGGCAGCGCAATTAGGCGCCCTTTTGGCGTGAAGCAGAACACCTGGTCCTGGAACAGCTCGAGCTTGGTGTGCTCGAGGAATTCTTCCGGGTTGTCGCCGTCGAGCAGCATGCCGACGAGATGGCGCAGCCAGCGATAAGCGTTGGAGTCTTGCGACGGGACCGCCTTGCCGTTGGCGCCGTTCAGGTCCTTGTAGAGGCCATGCGCCGCCACGCCATATTCGGCGACCGAATGCATCAGATCGGTGCGGATCTGCAGCTCGACGCGCTGGTGACGGGGACCGACAATGGTGGTGTGGATCGACTGGTAGTCGTTCTGCTTTGGATTGGAAATGTAGTCCTTGAAGCGGCCGGGCACCACATGCCAGGTCGTGTGGACCACGGCGAGGGCGTGATAACAGTCGGGCACCTCGGGCACGACGATGCGGAAGCCGTAGATGTCGGAGAGCTGCTCGAGCGAGATTTGCTTGCGCTCCATCTTGCTCCAGATGGCATAAGCCTTCTTCTCGCGGCCGGCGACGATGCCCCGGACCTTCGTCTCTTTGAGCTTGGTGGTGAGCGCGCCCTCGATCTCGTCGATCAAGCCTTGGTTGCGCTCGCGCAAGATCTTCAAGCGCTCGACCACGGCCGCGTAGGCTTCCGGGTTCAGCCAGCGGAAGGCGTGATCTTCAAGTTCCTCGCGCAGCCATTGCATGCCCATGCGGCCGGCAAGCGGCGCATAGATGTCCATGGTCTCTTCGGCGATGATCCTGCGCTTCGCCGGCTTCATGTGCTCGAGCGTCCGCATGTTGTGCAATCGGTCGGCGAGCTTGACCAGCAGCACGCGAATGTCGCTGGAGATGGCGAGCAGGAGCTTGCGGAAGTTCTCGGCCTGCTCGGCCTTCTTGGTGACGAGATCCAGTTTCTTGATCTTGGTCAGGCCGTCGACCAGGGTGCCGATCTCGGCGCCGAACATCGTGTCGATTTCGCTCCGCGTGACGTCGGTGTCCTCGATAGTGTCGTGGAGGAGCGCGGTGGCGATGGTCGCGTCGTCGAGACGCATCTCGGCGAGGATGGCGGCGACTTCGAGCGGATGAGAGAAATACGGTGCGCCCGAGGCCCGCTTCTGATTGCCATGGGCCTTCATGGCGTAGACGTAGGCGCGGTTGAGCATCGCCTCGTCGGCGGTCGGCTGATAGCTCAGCACGCGCTCGACCAGCTCGTATTGGCGGGTCATAGGGTTTGCCCGAAAAGGCTTTGGCCTTGCCCGAAAAGGCTTGGGCCTTGCCCGAAAAGGACTGTCGAACGCAACACTTTCGTCGTCACGGCGCAAGCCGGGACCCAGGTCAGCATGATCGAAGCCGGTCTCTCTGGATTCCGGCGTTGGCCGGAACGACGTCGCGGCGAGGCAATGCGAAACGCGCCGCGCCTTAGGGTGTGGTCAGGCTCAGCGTGCGCGCGGTCCCGCATTTGAACCATCCGAAGGCGACTGCGTCGCCATCCGGCGCAGCAGCTCCTCCTCGGTCATCTTATCGATCGCCGTATCGGTCGTCGGATCGTCCTGACCGAGAACCGGCATTCTCGTCTCGCTCGACAGCATCGGCACGGCTTCGGCCTCGGGCTCATCCACCTCGACATATTTCTGCATGGAATGGATGAAATCTTCCTTGAGGTCGTCGACCGCGATCTTCTTGTCGGCGATCTCGCGAAGCGCCACCACGGGGTTCTTGTCGTTGTCTCGCTGCACGGTGATCTGGGCACCGGCGGAGATGCTACGGGCGCGGTGGCTGGCCAGCAGCACGAGTTCGAAACGGTTCGGAATCTTGTCGACGCAGTCCTCGACGGTGACGCGAGCCATGAAGCGATCCTTTTGAAATTGGCCGGATTTAGCCCCTATTTATGCAGTTCGCACCCGGCTGGCAAGTCGTACCCACGCTAAAGCCTTCTCATAACTTGACCTTCGTGGCCCCGGGCGGCCTGCCGCCACAGCGCCCGCGCGCTCCGTTTTAGGACCGGATGCCGCCATTCCGGCGCGATATCGAGGAGCGGCCGCAGCACGAAAGGCCGTTTATCGATCCACGGATGGGGCAGCACGAGGGGTCTTGGCCCCGGCCGCGCAAAGCGGGGACGCCCCCTTCGCCAATGCTTAACGAGCCCCTTGTGATCGAGAATGTCGATATCGAGGGTGCGAGGGCCCCAAGGACTGCCGCCACGGCGTCCGGCGCGGCGCTCGATTCCTTTCAGGAGCCGAAGCAGCGCCTCCGGCGCCAGGTGCGTGTCGATCAGCGCGGCGGCGTTGACGTAAGGGGGCTGGCCCGCGCGACCGACCGCCGCAGTCTCATACAATTGCGAGACAGCTTCGACCGTGGCCCCTCCGCGCGCGATCTCGCGCAAGGCCTGCGCGATGGTGTCGGCAGGACTTCCCCACGGCCCGGGACAATTTGCGCCCAAACCTACCAGTGTCTTGCCACGTGTCCCCAATTGCGCAGTACCCTCGTCATACCTATGTTGTGTGGAAAGCTCTCTACTTTGTGTTGTTTGTAACTCCACCATATTTGCAGTGTTAGGATACTAAATGAATTTCTATCCGAACGAGCGCATCGCGCTCTTCATCGACGGCGCCAACCTTTACGCTGCCGCCAAGTCTCTTTCCTTCGACATCGATTACAAACGGCTCCTTACCCTGTTCCGCAGTAAGGGCCAGCTCGTCAGGGCGCTCTACTACACCGCACTCATCGAGGATCAGGAGTACTCCTCGATCAGGCCGCTGATCGATTGGCTCGACTATAACGGCTACACCATGGTGACGAAGCCGACCAAGGAGTTCGTCGATGCGGCCGGGCGGCGCAAGATCAAAGGCAACATGGATATCGAGCTTGCGGTCGACGCCATGGAGCTCGCCGAGCATCTCGACCACCTGGTCTTGTTCTCCGGCGACGGCGACTTCCGTTCGCTGGTGGAAGCGCTGCAGCACAAGGGCAAGCGGGTCAGCGTCGTCTCCACAATGACCAGCAATCCGCCCATGGTCGCAGACGAGCTTCGCCGCCAGGCGGATGAGTTCATCGATCTCGCCAATCTGGAGAATGAGATCGGCCGCGATCCGGCTGAGCGGGCGCAGCGCGAGCAGCGGCGGCGCCATGAGACGGAGCCGCTCGACGAGTTCGAGTCCGAAGACCTGATCGAGACCTAGGCCCTCCGACCTGAAGCTCGTTGTCGAAAGAAGGAGGCCAGACGGTGAAGCTCGGCTTCGTTGGGCTTGGGAATATGGGGAGCGCCATGGCGGCCAATTTGCAGGGCCCCCACGCGCTGACCGTCCACAACCGCACCCTGTCCAAGACCGAACCTCTCGTGAATAAAGGGGCCACTCGCGCCGACACGCCGGGCGCGGCGGTCGGCGAAGCGGTCATCACCATGCTCGCCGACGATGCGGCGGTCGAAGCCGCCGTGTTCGGCCCGGACGGCATCCTCGACGCGCTGGCGCCCGGCGCCATCCACATCTCCATGAGCACGATCAGTCTCGCCCTCGCCGAGCGGCTTGCCGAGGCGCATGCCAAGAGGAATCAGCGCTTCGTGTCGGCGCCGGTGTTCGGGCGTCCCGATGCGGCGGCGGCGGCAAAGCTGTTCATCGTCGCCGCCGGCGCTCCGGAGGCAGTCGCAGCGTGTGACCAGGTGTTCGAGGTCCTCGGCCAGCGCACTTTTGTGGTGTCCGAGCACGCGCCCAACGCCAATCTCGTGAAGCTCAGCGGCAACTTTCTGATCGCCGCTGTGATTCAGGCCCTAGGCGAGGCCTTCGCGCTTATCGGTAAGGCCGGCATCGACCGGGCGCAATATCTCGATCTTCTCGTGAGCACGTTGTTCGGCGCGCCGGTCTATAAGACCTATGGCGGGCTGATCGCCGATGAGCGCTATCAGCCCGCGGGCTTCAAGGCCGCGTTGGGCTATAAGGATATAGGCCTCGCGCTCAGCGCCGCGCAAAGCCTTGAGGTCCCGATGCCCGTCGCCAGCGTCATCGCCGAACGTTTCCTCACGCTGATCGCCGCCGGCGGGCGCGATCTCGACTGGTCGGCGCTCGGCCTTCTGGCCAAGCGCGATTCCGGCGTGTCGACGCCACTCAATTCCACCGACCGGAGCTGACGCCGTGGCGCTGTCTGCCGTGAGCGAGGCCGGTCCCCCCGAGCCAGCGCCAGATTGCCCGCTCTGTCCGCGCCTCGTCGCCTTCCGGCGCGACAACGAGGCCGCGCATCCCGACTGGTTCAACGGGGCGGTCCCCTCGTTCGGCCCCGAGACCGCGCGGCTTCTCATTGTCGGGCTCGCCCCGGGCCTCAAGGGCGCCAACCGGACGGGCCGTCCCTTCCTTGGCGACCATGCCGGAGAGCTGCTTTACCGCACGCTGCTCAAGACCGGGCTCGCCCGCGGCCGCCACGACCTCCAGGCTCCAGAGGCCCTTGAACTGGTCGACTGCATGATCACCAACGCGGTGCGCTGTGTGCCGCCGCAAAACAAGCCCAAGCCTGATGAGATCGCCCGATGCCGCGCCTTTCTTATTGGCCGCATGCAGGCGCTGCCCAATCTACGCACGCTGTTGGCCATCGGCCGCATCGCCCATGACAGCATTCTCGATACGTTTCAGATGAGAAAGCGCGACTTCCCGTTCGCCCATGGCGCGCGTCACGGGCTTCCCTCCGGGCTCACCCTGTTCGACAGCTATCACTGCTCGCGCCAGAACACGAACACGGGGCGGCTCACCACGCCCATGTTTGAGACGGTGGTGGGTGACGCCGCCGCAACCCTCGAAGTTTAGCCGCCGGGAGCGGCTTGCTGGCGTAGCGCAAGTCGGGCATGCTTTTGCCTGGTCACCGGATGCTTTGCGAGGGCTTGTTCATGGCGGGGCTTGAAATCTCACCGACCAAAGTCGGCTTTGTCATCGTCAAGGCGCGCGAATACGCGGTGAAGGTCGGCGCGTGGGACGACGGCGCCACCTCCGACCACGACGCGGACTCGATCCTCGAGGCCTTCTCGGATGACTCGACCCAGGCCGAGCTCAAGGCATTCATCCACGATCTCAACGAGGACGAGCAAGTGAGCTTGGTGGCCATGGCTTGGATCGGCCGCGGCTCGTTCGGGCCCGATGAGCTCGACGACGCGCTGGAGACCGCCCGCGCCGAACGCACCAACCGCACCGCGGATTATCTCATCGGCATGCCGCTACTTTCGGACTATCTGGAGGAGGCGCTGGACCGGCTCGGCTATTCCGTCGAGGACGCCGAAGACGACGCCATGGGCGACTAGACGGGCGGCTAGGCCTTCAGGTCTGTCCTTCGAGCCACCTCAAGACCTCACCTGCATGACCTGCCAGATCGGCGACTGGATAGAACACCGTCTCGATCTCACCGTCTGCGATCACGAGGGTGAGTCTTTTCAAGTAACTCTCTCCGCCCGCTACGAAACTGGGTAAAGCCAGCGCCGCCGCGAATTGGCCTTGCGCATCGCTCAAGACCGGGAACGGCAGGCGAAGACGCGCCGCCAACTCGTTCTGATAGTCCGTGGTCTGACGGCTCAAGCCGAAAAGGCTCACGCCGAGACGTAGAAATTCGGCATGCACATCCCGAAAGCCTTCGAGCTCGGGGGTGGAGCCGTGCGCGCCCGGGATGTCATCCCAGCCGGGCGGGTTTGGCGCCCCTGGGCATCCGGTCCAGGGATACACGACGATGACGCTCCGTCCGGCAAGCGCGGCAACACAAATGTCCTGCCCCTTGGTCGCCGGCAGGGTGACCGGCGGCAGGGCCAGGCCCGGCGTGAGGTGATCGGCAGCCCCGTCGGCGACGGGAGGCAAGAGGTCAGCCACGCCTCACCCCTTCTCGCGCATCAGCCGGCCCTTTTGGCGGTCCCAGTCGCGCTTCTTCTCGGTCTCGCGCTTGTCGTGGAGCTTCTTACCCT
>Ga0075525_10000587_pt1 | contig 12118 bp, 9 predicted proteins | sample NGEPertwo_FD_74795 | JGI IMG/M metagenome (GOLD analysis project Ga0075525, IMG submission 74795) | Arctic peat soil microbial communities from the Barrow Environmental Observatory site, Barrow, Alaska, USA - NGEE Permafrost154B-two | ecosystem: Environmental > Terrestrial > Soil > Wetlands >...
GATAAATAAAGTACCAAGAGCCTCTGCGGGCTTCCATTCGTTCAATGCACTAAAAAGTAAGACCTTTTTTATAGTTAAGGCGCATACGATTGGGGTTCAATCACCCGGCTCCGTGCCCCCGGAGGGGCCTGAACTAGCGGAGACAATCGGTGATCTCGGCGCAAGCATCGGCCCGAGACGCGCGTTGCTAGGAACGATGACCGCAGCTATTGCCCAAAATCTGGAAGTAAAACCGCAAGCCGTCACTGGGCGCAAAGTGCTTGTGGCGGAAGATAGCCCCATCACCCAAGACCTGCTGAGACTGCTTCTGAACCAGCGCGGCCATCAGATCGATACCGCCACTGACGGGCTCGAGGCCTTGGAAGCCTTGCGCAAGAACCAATACGACGTCGCCCTGTTGGACTTTCACCTGCCCAGCATGGATGGCGCGCAAATCGCTGCGAGCATCAAGAGTGAGGCCAATGGCCGCCGGCTGCCAAGATTGGTGGCCATTACGGCAGATATCGAAGGCCTGCTTGCTTCTTCGAGCGGTGAGAATTTCGATTACATCATTCCAAAACCACTCCACATCGATGAAGTTGGCAAGATCGTCGAAGAGCAGGCGGAAATCGGCGATCGTCAGCCCGAGACGGGAGATGCCGCCCCGGTGCCCCGACCGGTCGAGCCGAGGCTGGCAAGGGCACGGTCGGAAACGTCCTTCTTCGAGGGGTTCGGCTACCAATTCCTCTCCTGGCCGGAGGACGTGGGGACCACGCGGCTTTCCGCCCGGGGAATACAGGCCACCTTGGGTGATCCCAGGTTCGACGCCCTCCTGATCAAAGAGCCGGTTTCAAAAGATGATTTTGCGACGCTCTGGCGGCGCAAGGCGCTCTACGCGCTGCCTGTGATCGATCTGACGGGCACGCTGGGCAGACTTGCCGATCTCGACGGCTCCAAGCTCAGCGCGCACGACACCGGCGAGCTCGACCGGCTGTTGCGCGAATTTCGCGATCAGCGCGCGCGCCTAAATCGCGATCTCCTCCTCAGCGACAATCTAGGCGAGCAATTGCTCGGCCGCGTCTTCATCTCCAACCGGCCCCTGAGCGCTGCCTACGACGCGGGATCCCATGGTCTCGTAGCCTACAATACGACATTGGCGGGAAGCACGGTGGCGCACGAGGCGGAAGCCTTGTGCGAGGAAGGACTGCTGCAACGGGAATTCTTCGACCGCTTTCATGTCTGCGCGCGCTGCGATTCGGCGCGCCTGCACGTGCGGGAGGAGTGCTCCAAGTGCCGTTCCTCCGACTTGGTCGAAGAACCGTATCTCCATCACTTCAAATGTGCTTTTCAGGGCCCCGAGTCCGAATTCCGGCGCGGCAACGACCTCATCTGCCCTAAATGCCGGCGTGAGCTTTCACATTTCGGCTTCGATTATGACAGACCCGGAACGATGCTCGTGTGCCGGGCCTGCGGCCACGCAGCTTCGGAGCCGGCAGTAGGCTTCGTCTGTCTCGACTGCGGCGCTCACGCCGACTCCGAGAGCTGCGCTACGCGCGACGTCTACTCGTACCATCTCACCGAGCAAGGCACCGGATTTGCCGAGTATGGCCATTCTTTCCTTGGGCATGCACGCCATGTGCTGCGCTTCACCGAGCTGCCGATCGAACTCGTCGTTGCCCTGAATGCGGTTGCGAAGAAATTCAATGAGGACAAGACGCCGTTCACTCTCGTCAACATTTTCTACCAGAACGAGCGCGAAATCGTATCTGAGCACGGCGCCCGGCAATTTGCCCAGGCACGGGACCTCTTCGTAGAAAACCTTCGCGCCTCACTGGGCGGTTCTGACATGGTCGTTAAAGGCCAGTCCTACGATTTCGTGCTGCTGAGGGGCATCGAGCCGGATCAGGTACGGGAAGAATTCGATGTTCTCAAGCAGACCGGCGAGCGCGCCTTGCGCCTCGACCTCGGCGTCAAATTCCAGGCGTTCGGGCCAGAGGACTTCTCGTGATGTGGCAGCTCGTCTCAGATGGATTTAATTATCTGGCGTCGCAGAGTGCGTCGAGCCTCCTGCACTTGTTCTGGTTCGTCATCATCTTCGAGGTTCCTCGCTACACGCTGGGCTTCATCTCCGTGGCAGCGCTCACCATCCGCACGACCAGAGCGGCCCCGCAGAGTGTTGACGTCGGCCGTGTGAGCGTGGTGATTGCTGGTCATAACGAAGAGGACTCGATCGAACGCTGTGTTCTATCTCTGCGCGAACAGAGCCGGCAGCCGGACGAGATCATCGTCGTCAGCGACGGCTCGACCGACCGCATGCCGGAGATATTGCGCGATCTGGAAGCGCGCGGGCTCATCCAAGAGGCCCATTGCACGCAAATGAGGGGAGGCAAGTCTGCTGGCATAAATCTGGCGGTCGGCCGCACGACGGGAGAGATCGTCGTCAACGTCGACTGCGACTGCACGTTCGACAGGCACGCGCTCAGAGACATTCTTGAGCCGTTCGCCGATCCCCGGGTAGGGGCGGTGGCCGGCAACATTATTGTGCGCAATCCGAGGGCGAGCCTGATCACTGCATGCCAGGCGATCGAGTACATGATCAGCATCTCGGAAGGCAAACAGGCAGCCGATCTCACCAATCAGATGAGCTGCGTCTCGGGCGCTTTTGGGGCGTTTCGGCGTGTGGTCCTGGAGCGCGTCGGCGGGCTCGATTCCGGTGGGGGCGAGGATCTCGATCTCACGCTGAAGCTGCGCACGGCCGGTTGGAAAGCGCTCTTTGCTCCCGATGCCATCTGCTACACCGACGTTCCTGTCACTCTGGATGCACTGACGCGGCAGCGCTTCCGCTGGGAACGGGATGCCGTGCGCCTGCGCTACCGTAAGCACCGCGACCTGATGAACCCCTTAAGCTCCAGATTCAACGTTGTCGAATTGCTGCATGAGTTGGACTTCGTCATCTTCAACGTAGTCGCGGCGATGGTCTTCCCATTCTATTTGATCTGGCTGTTTGTGACTTATGGGGATCTTGCTCCAATGATCCTTATGGGGGCGCAGGTTGGAATGTGGGGGCTCGACCTTTTGGCGTTCCTGATGGCAGCCTGGATGACACCGAAGGCAAACGCTCTTGCGCTCTTCCCTTACCTGCCTGCGTACAGCCCGTTCTATGGATTTCTCATGCGGTTCATCAGGCTCGCGGCCTATCTTCAGGAGTGGGTCCTTAAGGCGTCGTACCGTGATCCCTACGTGCCCCAAAAAGTGCATCTCGCGCGGAAGTGACGATGCGAGCGCTCAGAAAACGAGTTCGTCCCGATAACCTTCCCAGCGAGCAGCGCACGGCCCGCGGCTCGCTGGGGCGCATCATCTACCTCGTCCTCCTCGGCATGTTCGCCGTTGTGGTGCTCAACTATCTGTTTGGAGATTTCCTTCTCTTCAGGGCGGACGGACTTGTCTTGCGTGACCAATCTGTGGTGGCAACCACCTATGTCGCGCGGGTTGATAGCATCGATGTCAGAGAGGGCCAAGTTGTCGAGAAGGGCACGCCGTTGCTAAAGCTGCAGTCGCTGGAAATCCTCGAGCGTCTGGCGGACCTGTCGGCCAAACGAGCCGAGCTGATGGCGAAAGCCACCGATTTCAAGATCCGCACCGAGACATCGACGCTGCTGCTTCCATTGGCCGAACGCCGCGAATCCGAAGCGGCGAGGGTGATCAAGCAGTTTGACGGATTGACTGACAAGGGATTGGTCACGTCCGCCCGCTACGAGCAGGCCTTGCGTGCCAATTTCGATGCACAGCGCGACCATGCGAACCTGGCCGCCGAAAGCCACGTGCTGAACGACGAGATGACGGCGTTGCAAGCTGCGCTGACCGATGCCAACGCCACGCTCCGGGATCTGAAGGCGCTTTATTCCAATGGTTTGGTGCTCGCGCCCGTCAGCGGGGCCGTCGGCGCCACCGTGCCTTCAGTGGGGAATGTCTATCGGCCGGGAGAGCCGCTTCTGACCATCTATTTCGGCGAGCCCTACGTGTTGGTCTACCTGCCGCGGCGCTATTTGTTCCCGATCTATGTCGGCATGCAGCTGGAGGTGACGGACGGCCAGAACACGGCAAGCGGCGTCATCGCTGAAATCCTGCCGTTGACCGACACGCAACCGAAGGAATTCCAGAACACGTTCCAACCATCGGACCGCAACCAGCTCGCTAAGATCGAGCTAGCGACTTCATCGTCGTTTCCGCTCCTGCAAAAAGTCCGCGTCTGGCAATACTCCTTCTCTCGCTCGTGGAAGGAAGTCCTTCGAGGCGCGGGTTTTCTAATCCCTTCTGTTTTGGGATGGTTTGGCGGTCAGTGATGCCGCCGGCAGGAGGCCGGCTGACCAGCCGGCCGTGGACGATAAGGGCGATCAAGACGCGTGGCGAGCCGGCACCGGGGCCTCTTGGCGACTCTCCTCGGCGAATGGATCGGCTGCGTCCCCGGCGGCTTGCGCGGGGCGTGGCTGCGCGGCCTGCGGTAGCGTTACCTTGAAGATCGTGCCACCACCCGGCGCCGGTTCGAAATCGACCCTGCCGCCAAGCCGGTCCACGATCTGCTTGACGATGGCGAGGCCGAGACTCGTGCCACCCTTTTGCCGGGAGTCGGGATGACTCGGGAATCCCAGGACCGTGATCCCGGACCGAAATTCGGACCTCGGTCTCGTCGGCTTCAACGGCGACGATTACCTCGTCGCCACGGGGCGATAACACCGGTCGGGATCGGCGCGCACGATTCCCTGTTTGCCCCCTTTCTCGAGGCGGACCGCAACGCCGAATTTCTCGGCGAAGCCGTGATTTGCCTCGATCGCTTCCTCGACAAGCGGGCCGACCTCAACCGGCTCGCTATGGGCCTCCATCGTCCCTCCTTTCATGTGCTGGATATCCAGGATGTCATTGATGAGGCGAACGAGACGCTCGCAATTCGTGTGGGCAATCTTGAGGACTGACCTTCAGTCTGATGTTCGGAGGATCGGGCCCGAAGTGCTTGTTTTGGATGACCCGCTCTAGGAAGGGCTGGAGCTCGACCATCCCGGAATCGAGACTGAACCTCCCAGAACTGACCCTTGTGAAATCGAGCAAGTCATTCACGATCAACATGAGGCTTGCGCAATTGCGAGCAGCCATGTCGCCCAGCTCGTCCAACTTTTCGGGTAACCGCGCGACCTTACCGGACTTGATGAGGGCAAGCGCACCATGGATCGGCGTGAGCGGCGTGCGCAGCTCATGGCTGACCTTTGCCTGTGAATCGGCGTGCCGTTTGACCCCCAATCGGCTTTGAACATTGACCCCACCCACAACCTGCAATGTTTTGAATCTGCATGAGAACCCTTGGTTGGTCGAGGGTCACGCTTGGACGCCGAAAGGGGTCAAAATTCAGCGCCGATTTACACCGGTTTCCATCGTCTGTTCCCAGCGCGGAAGCGTGACGTAGAAAACTGTGCCCCCGCCCGGCGCGGGCTCGAAACCGATCTGACCATTGAGCCTTTCGACAATATCTTTGGCGATGCTCAAGCCCAGACCCGTGCCGCCACTTTTGCGCGCGTTGCTGGCGTCAACCTGGACGAACTTCTCGAAGATGCGATCCTTGAACTCGACCGGAATTCCCCGCCCATGGTCACGGACGGAAATGCAAACCATGCCATCCCGATTTTCAACGGCGGCGACGACCTCTGACCCGCGTGGCGAATACTTGAGGGCATTCGACAACAAATTGTCGACCACCTGGGCCAGCCGATCGGCATCGGCCAGAACCGCGCCATCCGCATTCCCATGATCGAATTTGAGCAACACGCCGTAACGTTCGGCGAAGCCTTGAGTGGCTTCGACCTCCTGATCAATGAGCGCGCGAACATCTACCGGCTTCATATTAAACGCCATCTTGCCGGACTCGAGTTTCTCGAAATCCAGAATCTCGTTGACGAGGCGTTGGAGGCGTTGGCCGTTCGCGTGGGCAATCTTGATCAGGCGTGCGGCGGAATCGGGCAAAACGCCAGCGGCATTGGCGGCGACAAGACCGAGGGAACCCATAATCGAGGTCAGAGGGGTACGCAACTCGTGACTGACGGTCGCGATAAACTCCTCCTTCATTTGAGCGCGCCGGCGCAGCTCGGTCCGATCCTGAATGGTGGCGATCACCATTCGACCGGATTCTGTGTCTATAAAGCCAAGGCTGACGTCAACGGGAAACTCCGTCCCGTCCGCTCGCGCCGCGCAGAGGTCCAGTCCAGTTCCCATCGGGCGCAGCTTCGGTTTTGCCATATAGGTTGCACGATGGGGCCATGTGCGTGCTTTGGTCTTTTTTGGGTACCAGGATATCGACATCCTGACCGATCAATTGATCGGGCGAGTAGCCAAAGAACCTTTCCACTGCCTGATTGACGAATATGATTCGGCCATCCCCATCGGTGACAACTACCGTGTCGGGGATCGCGTGTAGGAGGTTAGCTGGGTCAGGTATGGTCGGGCGCGCCGACTTGCCCGCAGTCGCGTCCGCAGCGCTGCCGCTGACCAGTGATGCTGAATTCTTCGACACGGTATATCTAGTCGAAAATTCGAAGCGTCACTCTAATCTACTAATAGTTGCACCACAAGGTCGTTGAACTCCATGGGTCACGCGTGAATCCCTGTTCCTGGCAAAGGCTTTGGCCCTTGTTGTAGACCAATTTGCCTCAACCCAGAAGAGTAGCGGCGGGCGTGCTCAAGCTGTTGGAGTGTGTATTAGAGACGAGAGTTCCAGGCTGAATATTGTTAGGGGGGAACGACCAGAACGGTCCCTCCGCTACCATTCCAGACAAACCGATTTCAGCCGGGCCGATTAATCTTCAAACTTTGGCCAGGTTTGTGTGTGACACTCTCATGCAAACAAGGAAGCCACTGGCCACATGATTCGAATCACCGTTCAGACCGCCCTCATCTGTCTCCTGGCCCTGTCAGTCGCCGGCTGTGCCGTCGAGCTGCCGGGCTCGGCTCTTGGCGGGTTCCGGCTCGCGCCCCCAGACGACGCCGGCAAAGACGCCGGCAAAGACGCTGGCAAGGGCGCCAACAAGACTGACGCACCCTCCCAGCGGCGCTAGGATTTGAAGCGCAACGCGGTCGAATAAGGCCGTCCGGGCCTGTCAGCTTGCGTCGCCCGGTTTCCGGGCGACGAGCACCGCGTCCATGTGCTGGCGGTAGACGATCTCCACGTCCTTGAAGCCCAGGCCTTTGAGCCGCGCGATAGCGTCGGTCTCTTGCATGATTCGGCCGGGCGCTTCGTCCTCCACATAGTGGAGCACCCAGTCGCGCAGCAGGTCGTATTGCTGGCGGGGCACCAGGACATCGAAGAACAGGCCAAGCTGCCAGCGCAGCGCTTCGCGATGGGCCTGGCCGCTTTGCGCATATTTGTCGGCATTGACGAAGAGCCCGCAAGGCGCCAACACGCGGAAGATCTCGCCATAGACGCGGTCGCGATAGTCCTCGGGGACGTTGTGCAGGACATAGCCCGAGGCGGCGATGTCGATTGACCCCGCCGGGAGACCGGCCAGGAAGCTTAGGGCATCGTCGAGCACGATCTTGAGCCGGCCCCCCTCGACCGCGCTCTGCAGCACCTCTTGCGCCTGGGCGATCATTTTCGGCTCGTTGTCGACGCCCACCATTTCGAGCTTGGGGTTGACCAGCAAGAGCTTGGTGATGGCGCCGTCGCCCATGCCGATATCGAGCCCGCGCACCGGGGCAGGGCGGTCCGCGGTGAATTTCGTCACCACTTCCGTCACGACGCCGTGCACCTCGCTTAGGAACGGCCGGGCGAGGCGCCATAAGGGATAGTCGTCACTGAGCGCGCCTGAGAAGCGCTTCTCGCTCGCCGCGTCAGGGCTCGCCGATGTCTGGCTTTCACGCAATGCTCGGCCCAATCTCTCGACTTCAGGGAAAAACCGGCCCGACCTTAGCCGAGTTTCGAAGCTGCCGCACCGGCAAGGGCGGACCCGGCGCCTGGTGGCCGAGGCGCACGCCTGAAGGAGCTCGCCGACCTGCCGTGCCGCTATCTGGCTTTTCTGATTGGAAGTTCTAAGCAGCCAACGCTGCTTGTTTTGGCGCTTAGCGCTCGATGCGGCTGATCTTCGATCCCTCGAGGGTCAGATTGTACATCAGGCCCCTTTGGTCGATGATGAAGCCGATGACCGGCTCCGTCACCTTGTCGGTGTCGATGGAGCCGCCGATGCCGACGGTGATGATGGCCACCGAGCCGTCCACACCGATCTTCCAGCCGGCCCGGCGATGGAAGCTGTCGAGGGCGCTCTGGGTCATGAACATGATGATGACGGAGCGCTCCTGCACTCCGAGCTGGAAGCCGAACGAGGCCGAAATCAGATTATAATAGCCGGCGGAACGTTTATCGACGATCAGCAGGCCCTCGCCATACTCGCCGCCAAACCCGATTCCGGCCTTTACCACCGAGGGGAACACCAAGATTCCAGCCGCTTTGTTGGCGAGCTCTTGGGCGCCACCGATTTGGCGGACAAAGCTGTGAAGCGTTTCGTTGGCATCGGTATCGAGCTCGGAGCCCGACGCGGCGTTGCTCGCCGGCGGCGCGGCGGCGATCGTGCCCGCGGCAACGGCTATGAAGAATAAGGCTGAGAGCAGGGTTTTCATGGCGCTCGTGTCCTCCCGACGACTCACCTTAGAGGGGCATTGTGGCAGAGGCGGGCCGCCCGTTAGGCAACGATCAGCGGGCGATGCCGGTCAGGAAGGTGAAGCCGGAATATCCGCTGCGGATCTCGCGCTCGACGATGCCGATCCTTTCGGCCGCGACCGCGCCGGCATGTTTGGCGAACACGGTCTCGATCGACTCCGGCAATAGGCTGAGGACCGGGAAGGGGCGCTCCGCCACCACGTAGCCGGCCGAGCGCACAAGAAAGGCGGCGATCAGGGCGCCGCCGGGCTTTACGCAGCGGGCGAACGCGGCGCAGGCCGCCTCGAACTCATCCTGGCGCTCGGTGATCGACTCCGCGCAGAAGAACATAGTGGCCGCGTCCCAGCGGCGCTCGGGGAGATCGAAGATCGAGCCCTGCTCGATCGAGGCCTTGGCCCGCAGCAGAGGAATCGGATCTGCGGGCAGATCAAGACCGGGCCCATAGGCCTCGCGCGTCGTCGCCCAGAAGTGCCGCCATTGCGGGCGCATCTCGTCGCGCCCAAGCTCCGCTTCGAGCCAGTCGACATTGCTCTTCGCGTACTCCCACGCCGTCAGCCGCGCGGCGCGGGGCAGGGCACAGAAGAAGGGAATGAGATTGGGGCCGGTGCCCACATCGACGATGTCGAGCGCGCCGCCGAGCGGCGGCGCACGCTTGATGGCCTCCACCGCGCAGCGGATGACGTTGTCGTCGTCAGGGTGCGGCTCCCCGTAATAGTGCTGGAAGTAGGCTTCGGAATCGAAACTGCCCCACGGATAGTCGGCGTTGCCGGCAGGCGGGCCGGCGGGCGTAGGGTTTGGTGTGTTGTCTCGAGGCACGGACGCCACCTTTAGAGAGGTCGTGGCCGTAGGTTTCGCGGAGGCGGCCGGCGAAGGCAAGTCTCGATCGCAGTGGTGTCCGGTTCAGCCCGCTAGGCCGCCGCCGGCGCGCATGGGCTCGGGCTCCTGTTCGAGGGCCCTCGGCTCGTAGGTTTCGAGGAACTCGACCAGCTGGGCCACGGGGAGCGGCCTTGAGAAGTAGAACCCTTGCATCTCGGTGCAGCCGAAACGGGTCATCATGAGGGCCTCAAACTCGGTCTCGATGCCCTCGGCGACGATGTTCATGCCGAGGCCGCGCCCTAGCGCCACAACCGACTTGACGATGGTCTTCGAGCTATCGACCTTCGACATGTTGCTGATGAACGAGCGGTCGATCTTGATCGTGTCGAACTGAAAATTGCAGAGATAAGACAGGCTCGAATAGCCGGTGCCGAAGTCGTCGAGCGCGGTCTTGAAGCCCATGTCGCGAATGGCGGCGAGCACTTTGCTGACGCGGTCGGTCGATTCCAACAGCACGCCCTCGGTAATTTCCAGCACGAAGTGGCTCGGATCGACGGCGTGCTCGACGACGAGCTGGCGGAGCATCGCCTCGAGGTCGACATGGCGGAACTGCACCGGGGAGAGGTTCACGGCCACTTGCAGGTCTGGCCAGTGCTTCGAGTCCGTCATGGCCCGGCCCAGGACCCATTCGCCCATCTCGGGCAGGAGGCCCGCGTTCTCCGCGATGGGGATGAACTCGGCCGGTGGCATATTGCCGTAGAGTGGGTGATGCCAGCGCAGGAGGGCTTCGACGCCCATGACGGCGCCGGTGCTGCACGAGATGATGGGCTGGTAGTGCAGATCCAACTCCTCGTTATCCATGGCGGCGCGCAGATCCAGTTCGATCGACCGGCGATGCTCGACCTGCTCGGCCATTTCATTGGAGAATATCACCGCACGGTCACGGCCCTGGCTCTTGGCCTCGTAAAGGGCGATGTCGGCGTGACGCATCAATTTGTCGGCCGTGGCGCCGTTATCCGGGGCGATGGCGAGGCCGGCGGAGGCGGTCACCCGAATGGACTGACCCCTGATGGCGAAGGGCGAGGCGAAGGCCTCCGCGATTCGCTCGGCGAGAATTTGACCGGCGTCGGCGCCTGCGGGTGCACAGAGGATGACGAACTCGTCGCCGCCGAAGCGAGCGAGAAAGTCATGCGGCCTGAGCCGCGCGCTGAAACGCTCGGCGACGGCCTTGATCAACAGGTCACCTGCCTCGTGGCCCAGCGTGTCGTTGATGTCCTTGAAGTGGTCGATGTCGATATAGGCGGCGACGGCGCGCTGGCCATTGCGCCGGGCGATATAGCTATTCAGGAATTTCTCGATCTTCTCGACCATGTGGACGCGGTTTGGCAGGCCCGACAGCGCATCGTGCTTGGATTCATGGCGTGCCTCGGCTTCGCGCGTGGCGAGCGCCGCCGAGGTCCGCTTGAGGCGGCCGAACATGACGCTGGACAGGAGGCCCGTGGCGAGCACGCCGAATGCCACCAGCGGTAAGATGATCGTCAGCAGCACACGGCCCGGCTGGCGCGTCGTCCAGCTCAAGAAACCGGCCGCCACCCCGTCATCGCTGATGAAGGGTTCGGACACCACGGCCGCGTCCGCTGCCGGTTGTGGCTGCAGCGCCAGGTCGGGAAGGAGCAGCGAACGGCCAATCTCGGAGATGAACTCCTCGTCGACATAGCGGATGCTGACCAGGAGATTCGGGGTTCCCTTGAGCAAGTCCATCTCGACATTGGGTACGATGGTCAATGCGGCGACCACGGCGGGGCGGCCGTCTACGGACATGATGTGCCCCGCCCAGCGGGCCACGCCGAGAACGCCTGCAAGCAGCCGGTAGCTGCTCTGCGACGCGCTGAACTGGTCGGGCCGGGTCTTCAAGTGAGGGTTATGCTTCCCTTCCCGGGCCTCGTTGACCACGGCATCGATGGCCGCGCGTCGGCGCTCGAAGGCCGATGGATCTGCGCGGGCCGCGTCGGACCAGGCGTAAAGCGGCTTATCCTCGGCGTTGAGGATATAGACCTCGTCCTGCGCGTATGTCTCGGTGAGGAAGATGCCAAAATTGGCGTCGACGAAATCGAGGTCGATGGCGTCGTCGGTGATGTTGAGGACCGAATCGTCCCACCAAGCCACGCTCTTCTGCTCGTTGAGCACGCGGGCGATGCTTTGATTGAGGGCGTTGTCGAGGAGCGTGCGCTCCCTCTCGACCGCGGTCTGGTTCGCCGACCAGCCCGCATAAGCAATGATGGCAAGGAGGACGAGCCAAAAAAAGGCGATCGCCACCCCAATCAGGGTGGTGAGGCGACGAAGGTCCCCGCGAAAGGGATGTTCTCGTTCAGTTTGGGGCACCAGATTTTCGCAAACAACACGTGGGCTTGGAACTCACTTTTTCTTCTAGCTGCCAGGCGTTAAGTCCTCGTTGCAGCTCCCCGCGAAGGTCTTGCGTCCCCTTCTTGTTTCGGCGCTTCAGCGCAGACCGCGAAGCCGATTCGGCGATCGTCAGGCTACGGAACAGTTCATACCGTAGACTGATTAACGAATTGCCGCGCGCCCGTTTACCGTTTATTAACTACTGACCCCAGGGCGGACCCTAGGGGC
>Ga0075525_10000589_pt1 | contig 12040 bp, 11 predicted proteins | sample NGEPertwo_FD_74795 | JGI IMG/M metagenome (GOLD analysis project Ga0075525, IMG submission 74795) | Arctic peat soil microbial communities from the Barrow Environmental Observatory site, Barrow, Alaska, USA - NGEE Permafrost154B-two | ecosystem: Environmental > Terrestrial > Soil > Wetlands >...
GAGCGCAGGAATGAGGCAAAATCAAGAAAACAAATGCCGAATGTTGCCTTTTTCCCAAATCCCTGAAAGGAATTTAACGGGAAAACGGACAGCGGAGGGAGCGAAGCGAACGAAGGAGCAGGCCGTTGGCCTGCGTTGCCCTCCGCCAAGCAAGTATCAATCTTTTTGAAGAGGGCGCGGCCTTGAGGAAAGGTGTGCGCGAAGTGACGGGCAATGACGTAGCGGCTTTCTGCGACGATCTAATCAAAGATTCAAAAACTTACGCTGACATCTATCAAGAATCTGTTGACCAAAAGGTTAACAAGGCGTTGAAAAAGGTTTCGGATAAAACAAAGTAACAGCGAGATATTGGGAGTGAAAACGGTTGAAAATAGGGCTTTTCATTGAAAAGTATAGGGATCTTATAAAAGTTTAGAATTAGAATTATTTAGGTATTTTAAAGGGGAAAACATATGATTATGCAAGGTGTTTTTTGTTAGTATTTTAAGATTTCCATTGAATTTCAGTAAATTATAGATAAGTAGGCTAAATGTGGAATGAATCACAAAAAGAAAACAGTAGTGTTTATCAAACTGCGGCTTATTCCAGAATTCAGGAATTTGTCCTAGATTCTGTACTTGCATAATTTTTCATAAAAAGCGGATTTAGAAATACCTAAACTTCTTATTGCTTGATTCCTGTCACCGCTAAATTGTCGGATAGCTTCGGTCAATATTTTTTTTTCGGTTTCTTGCATAATTCCCTTTAATGTCCCATGAATGTTTTCAGAAACTATGCTGATATATTCCTTAAATATAATATTGGAGTCGCATAATGCAACCGCCCTTTCCAAAACATTTTCCAATTCTCGAACATTTCCAGGCCAGCTATAATTCAACATTTCAGTTAAAGCCTTGCCGGAAAGCTGTTTAATTGGTGAATTATACTGGTCAGATATATTTTTCATGATATGATTAATAAGTAAATAAATGTCCGTTTTCCGCTCTCTTAAAGGAGGGATTTCAATAGGAAATACGTTTATTCGATAGTATAAATCCTGTCGGAAACTTTTATTTTCGACTGCTAAAGCCAAATCTTTGTTAGTAGCCGCAATAATTCTCACATCTATGTCAATAGGCTTTGAGGAGCCCACCTTATAAAAGCGCTTGGTCTGCAAAACTTGGAGTAGTTTCACCTGAATTTCAACAGGTATTTCTCCTATCTCATCCAAGAATATAGTCCCCCCATTAGCCATTTCAAAATAACCACTTTTACCTCCTGGAAGGGCTCCAGTAAAGGCACCACCTACATATCCAAATAACTCACTTTCAAATAAATTTGAAGGTATTGAACTACAATTTACCGTTACAAAGGGAGATCCTTTTTTATAAAGATTGTGTATTTCAAAAGCTAGTTTCGATTTTCCTGTTCCGCTTTCACCGGTAATGATTACGTTAAATTTCATTTTTGAAGCTTTATAAGCTAAATATTTAGTTTTCTGCATCACATAGCTACTCCCCACAAAATCCGTAAAACAATTTTCAGGTATTGTAGAATTGGTTAAAGCAAATTTAAGATAAGCGTTTTCTACCTTCTCAATAATCTGATTGCGGTCGTCCAAAAGTCTTCCTAGCTCGGATGCATCTTTAATTTTAAGTAAAACACCCACAATAGAATCTTGATCCATAACAGGCCAAATACTGCAAAGAGTTAATCGTTTGTTGATTTCATAAAGTGAATCTATAGCATATGCTTCCTCACCAGTTATAACAGCGTTTATCTTTTTAATTAGTTCATTATATTCAAAAATATCATCTATTTTTGAGCCAATCACATTCCTTGCCTTCAAATCCCCGCCTTTTCCCAGAAATGGCTGACCTCGAAGAATATCACCAATAGATTCTTTGCGAATGGTATACCCTCTAGCCTGAAAAAACTTAATTTGACCCGTCTTTCCATCAAGAATAACCATATGTCCAATTGCCTCCAAATAAGACATATTTTGAACAGTATCATTCACTTTGATGCTGATTATTTTATCAACCGTATCAATTGAAATTGAAATAGTAAAACCTAAATAATTTGTTTCAAGGATTAATTCTTTTGCTAATAATGGATTTCGCATATATTTATATACTGCGTTGATTTCCGGATTTTTATAGACGCCGACACCTATGATAATAAAGCCCTTTTTTATATTGGAATCGTTAATATTGATTAACCCCAGTTCTTCTGGGAGAAGTTCTCCGTCGTCATTACCAAGTGAGTTATCAGCAATTATAACAATATCTCCAACTTCAACTTGCGCGCTTGGATGAGAATTTATTTTATCTATAACTAATCCAATTATTTCTTTTGCTTTTTGGTTGCATAGCAGTATGTTTTTTTCGTTATTGATACAAATCAGGCCCTCGTCCATCTCATCGGTAATAGACTGTAATAATTTATACATTGTAATCATATTTTCCTCCAAAACAAAATAAAAACTCATCTTATTCAAGGCGCTTTCCAGAAAACAGGAATAATAACTATTCACTTATATGTAAACTTTGAAAAAATATATCTTTTCAAAGTTTGCAACCATTAAACTTCAACATATTCAAGCATTATCCAAAAAACTTTCAGGATATTTTTAATTGGCATAATAATTGCTTTGTATGTATTATACCATGCAAAATTTAATTAGCAATAAAAAGGGAAATGAAATTGGAGGAGTTTTAATGAGAAGAAATTATTTAAATGTAAATGAAAAAGGGCATCTTGAATATTTTGGATGCGACACTGTAAAGTTAGCAGAAGAATTCAAAACGCCCCTTTATGTTATGAGTGAAGATGGAATAAGAAATCATTGTAAACTGTTGAAGAAAACCTTTATGAACAAATACCCAAATACGCTTCCATTATACGCGAGTAAAGCTTTCAGCTGTATAGCAATGTATAAAATAATAAAAGATGAAGGTCTGGGAATTGATGTTGTGTCTGGCGGTGAATTATATACTGCAATCAAGGCAGGCTTTCCAATGGAGAATGTATATTTTCATGGTAATAATAAATCAATTGAAGAAATTGAATTTGGAATTAAATGTAAAGTTGGGTGCTTTGTTATTGACAGTTTCCACGAAATTGAAGTCTTACAGAAAATTGCGAAGCAAAGGGGTGTTACAGTAAAGGTTATTTTAAGAATATCTCCCGGTATTTCTGGGCATACACATGAATACATTGCCACGGGTCAGCTTGATTCAAAATTTGGTTTCCCTATCCAGGGAGGTGTTGCTTTTGATGCTATAGAAATGGTTAATAATTGTGAAAACTTAAAATATTATGGCATACATTGCCATATAGGTTCACAAATGTTTACAAAAGAAGTGTATAAAGAAACAGTCTATATAATGACCCGATTTATGGTTGACTTAAAAAGCAAACTTGGTCTCGAAACGGAAGAGTTGAACGTTGGCGGTGGGTTTGGTATCTATTATGCGAATGGGGATAGCCCTCTTCCAATCGAAGAATTCATGGAAATTATTATTACAAGCATCTATGAAAAGTGCAAAGAATTTTCACTTAAAATCCCGAAAATCTTAATTGAACCAGGCAGATGGATAGTTGGAGAAAATGGAATAACTCTTTATACTGTAGGAGCTATTAAAGAAATTGAAGGAATTAGAAAATATGTCAGCGTTGACGGAGGTATGGCGGATAACCCAAGGCCTTCCCTTTATCAGGCAGAATATGAGGCAATAGTTGCAAGCAAGGCTAATCAAGAAAACAAAGAGCTTGTCACAATTGCAGGCAGATGTTGTGAATCAGGAGATATGCTAATTCGTAACATTACTCTACCTGAAATGGAAGCTGGCGATATCCTTGCAATACTCAGCACGGGAGCATACAACTACTCAATGTCCAGTAATTACAACCGATTGCCAAGACCTGGAGTAATAATGCTGAAGAACGGCAATGCTAGAACAGTCGTTAAAAGAGAAACCTATGAGGATATAGTAAGAAATGATTTGGAATAATAATTAGAAGGAGGAAACAAGAATGAAAAACATACCACAGAGAATTAGCCTGGCAAATTTCCCTACTAAGATTGAGAAATTGGATAGACTAACAAAAGAATTAGGAGGGCCACAAATATATATCAAACGTGATGATCAAACAGGGGCTGAAACATCAGGTAATAAAATTAGAAAACTGGAATATTCAATAAAAGAAGCTTTAGATCAAAATTGTGATTATTTAATCACTTGCGGAGGTATACAATCAAACCATGCAAGGGCTACAGCAGCGGCTGCTGCCAAACTGGGAATAGGTTCATATCTGTTACTTCGAACCGACGACGAACCTCCTATTGATGGGAATTATTTTTTGGATAAATTATTAGGTGCTGATATTGAGTTTATAAGCAGGTCTGACTATAGCAATTATAAAGAATCTTTTATGGAACGAATCAAAACAGAATTAGCGGTAAAAGGTCATAAAGCATATATTATACCTGAAGGCGCCTCAAATGGGATTGGAAGTTTTGGATATTTCAATGCAATGGATGAAATAATTGCTCAAGAAAAAGAAATGGGAATTATTTTTGATGCGATAGTTCTTGCTGTGGGATCAGGTGGCACTTATAGTGGGATGTTCTTATCAAATAAAATAAGAAATCATAATGCTTCAATCTATGGTGTAAACGTTTGTGATACTGCAGAGTATTTTCAAGGTAAAATATCAGATATTCTAAAAGAAAGTTTTACCTACATAGATGATGATATCCCATTTACAAAAGATGAAATTAAAATAATTGATGGCTATGTTGGAAAGGGTTATGCTTTAAGTAGACCTGAGGAACTGAATTTTATTAATAAAATTGCCAAACAAGAAGGTGTAATTTTTGACCCAGTTTATACAGGTAAAGCTATGTATGGGCTTGTGACAGAAATTGCTAAAGGAAGCTTTAAAAATCACAAGAATATATTATTTATACATACTGGTGGATTATTTGGTTTATTCCCTCAAAAAGACTTATTTTTTAAATAAACATGCAGAGTACCTGGCAAAAAAAATCACTTGTCTAATTTTTCACTGGAAGGTGGTGGCGCATATGCTTAAATCCAGAAAACATATACAAAATTCTTCATAACATAAATCATTTGATGAATATATATATTTAATATGCCGTTAAACTAATTAAACAAATAATAGAAAAGAGGATATTAAAATGAATAATGAAAATAGTTTAAATGATAAAAAAATATCACTATGGTTGGCATATAGATTCCCAATAATTCTATTGTTAGCTATTGCATTTGGTAGTATTGTTGGCTTGGTGATGGGTGAAAAGGCTACAGTTTTTAAACCTCTAGGCGACATTTTTTTAAATATGATGTTTACAATCGTCGTGCCACTTGTTTTTTTGACAATATCTAGTGCAGTTGGCAATATGCTTAATATGAAGAGATTAGGCAAAATATTAAAGAATTTATTTTTAGTTTTTATTATTACAGGGTTAATTGCCTCCGTTATTATGATATGTACTGTAACAGTTTTTCAACCAGGGCAGGGAGTTAACATTAGTGTCACAACACCAGATACTTTGGAAAAAGTTAGCATTGCAGATCAGGCAGTTAAAGCGATTACCGTTACTGATTTCCCTGAATTAATTTCTAGAAAAAATATGCTTCCACTTATATTCTTTTCAATCTTCTTCGGATTTTGCGTAACAGCAATGGGAGAAAGCGGTAGAAAGATCGCCAAAGGGTTGGAAACTCTTTCTGAAGTAGTAATGAAAATGGTGAAATATATTATGTATTATGCTCCAATTGGATTGGCTGCGTACTTTGCCGCTCTTATTGGTGCATTTGGGCCAGAACTCCTAAAGGATTATGCACGGGCAATGGCTATTTATTATCCGGTTACAATCGCATATTTCTTTATAGCTTTCTTTTTCTATGCATATTTTGCAGGAGGTATGCTGGGCGTGAAAAGGTTCTTCAAGGGAATTATTACACCAGCGGTTACTTCATTAGCTACTCAGTCAAGCATTGCTACTCTACCTGTAAACTTAGATGCTACAGCTAAAATGGGTGTTCCTAAGGATATTAGAGAAATCGTACTTCCAATGGGGGCTACAATGCATATGGATGGTTCCTGCCTATCTGCAATTTTAAAAATCTCATTCTTATTTGGAATTTATGGGATGAGCTTTACTGGTATAACAACATGGACAACTGCCATTTTAATAGCTGTAATGAGTGGTGTCGTTATGTCTGGCGTCCCTGGAGGTGGCCTAATTGGTGAGATGCTTATAGTTAGCTTATATGGGTTCCCGCCTGAAGCCTTTCCAATAATTGCAACTATAGGGTTTTTAGTTGATCCTCCGGCAACGATGGTTAACGCTTGCGGCGACAGTGTATCTGCAATGATGGTAACTAGACTTACTGAAGGGAAAGATTGGCTAAAAAAAGTAGTTGAAAAAGAAGAAAAAGGAGAATTTGTTGAATAGTTTAATTTGAATTGTTTGACCAAACCCCCGAATTAATACCATAAATTTCTTATTTTTATTAGGAGGAGTTGTATGAAATTCTATAAATATACTGGTTTAGGAAATGATTTTATATTGTTAGATAATACAAAAGGCGATATAAATATGAATAGTGCTCTTGCAATAAATATGTGTGATAGGCACTTTGGAATAGGCGCAGACGGGGTTGTGCTTGTATCTCTCAGCTCTCTTTGTGACATAAAAATGGAAATTTTTAATTCTGATGGGAGTATAGCTGAAATGTGTGGAAATGCTTCTCGATGTTTTGCAAAATTCTGTTATGAAAAGAACATTGTCTCCCCAGATACTTTTACAATAGAAACCTTGGCTGGTGTTGTTAAACCAAAATTAAATATAGAAAATAATATTGTGAAAGAGATTACAGTTGACTTGGGGTCTCCATTATTTGCAAGTAAGGATATTCCATTTAGCATTGACTTAGATCAAGTAGTTGATTACCCTATATCAGTTGATGGTAAGGATTACTCTGTTACTGCCATGTTTATGGGAGTACCTCATGTAGTTATTTTTACAAATAATATTTCAGATGAAAAGGTGATTCAAGAAGGAAGAAAAATTGAAGTCTCAAAATATTTCCCTAAAAAAATTAACGTAAATTTTGTTTCTGTATTAAATAGAAATGAAATTGATTTGCGCACCTGGGAACGGTCAGCTGGTTATACTCTCGCCTGTGGAACAGGAAGTTGCGCTTCGGTAATTGCCGGAATATTAAACAAAAAACTGAATGATAAGGTTCTTGTTCACCTCCGTGGTGGAGATTTAAATGTTGAATGGGAAAAAGGTCACAATGTAAAAATGACAGGTATGGCCAAAGAGGTTTTTACAGGAGAATATTCAGTTTAAACAAAAAAATATATATAATAAAAAGAGTTCATTTATGAGCGCGAGAAAGTGATATAAAGTCTGTAAAATAATAAATAGGAATAGCTTTCTATGATAAAATAAATTATCACAGGAAGCTATTTTTATGATAATAAGAAAAAGAGAACCCACGGGAGTGGGTGAGAATGTCATATTTTTTTTTGCTTGGATAATTATAGATATGGTATTATAATCATAAATGAAAGCAAGTTGATAGATTTCATTCCAATTTATATTACCATTTGTGCTGCAGCGGTAGAAGGGAGGTTAATATGCATAAAAAGAAAATGATTGCCCCCATTGTGATAACCGCAATTATGGTTTTGTACTATATTGGATTTGCATGGGTCTGTGTCGTTTTGGATGGCATACCTTTGTTTGTCAAATTATTGGGTGGCATAATCCCTTTGCTTTTGGGAGGGGTCTGCATATATGTTCTTTTAGAACGAATTAAAGAAATAAGGAGTGGTGAGGAAGATGATCTTAGTAAATACTGATTATATTACAGGTAAAGAGCTGGAAATAATGAGTCTTGTGAAAGGCAGCACGATTCAGTCAAGGAATATTGGCCGTGATATCACGCAAGGCTTCAAAACACTTGTAGGAGGAGAACTGACAGCTTATACAGAAATGATGAATGACGCGAGAGCTCTTGCTACAAAACGTATGGTTGCAGAAGCAGAAGAGCTGCAGGCAGACGCCGTGGTTAATATCAGGTACGCCTCTGCCGCGGTCATGCAGGGAGCCGCTGAGGTTATGGCGTATGGCACTGCGGTAAAATTCAAATGAGCATTGATTTGTGAAATGATGAATCAGATACCCTCTCGGTCTCTGATTTGCTATGCCTGAAGACGATGCTCAAATCAACTGGAATGTTTGGAAATGCGATGAACCTTTACCAAATGCTGTTTTGGTTTACAATGGGAGAAATAAGCCTATAATAAAATGGAAAGAATAATTCGGAATAAATAAATTTATTTAAGAAGGAGAGGCTGTTCATGGGAAGCCGAAAAAGCAAGTTCAAAATAAAGGTATCCAAAAATATATTCAGCCGCCGGTTTATTATTATATTGCTGTTATTTATTCAGGTCATTCTGCTTGGAGTGAGCTTTCTGATGCTGACACAGTATATCCATTACGTTTATATAATTAATTTAATCATCAGTTTTATTCTCGTTGTTTACATTGTTAACAGGCAGGAAAGCCCGAAATTTAAAATTGCCTGGCTGACGTTCATGTGTCTCTTACCCATTTTTGGGATTCTTTATTATCTCTATATTGAGTTGAGTCCAAAGTGGAAGGAAAATGCAATAAAAGTTCAGAACCTTATCAAAGATACGGCTTATTTGCTTGATGACGATGAAAAAGTATTCAATAAAGCAGCGCATGATATGCCAGAACAGGCAGGATTACTGAATTTTCTCCAAAAGAATGGCCCTTATCCTGTATATAATGAAACTGATGTGACGTATTACAACGAAGGTGAAAAGGGTTTTGAAGCAATAAAAACAGTGCTAAAAAGTGCTAAGTCGTATATCTTTATGGAATATTTCGCTGTATCTCCAGGCAAATTGCTTGATGAAGTCGTTGAAATTTTAATAGAAAGAGCAGATTCGGGAGTAGAAGTTCGTTTTATGTATGATGGCTTTAGTCATACAAAGACTTTGCCTGATGATTTTCCTGTTCGATTGAGAGAGATGGGGATACTTGTAAATGTTTTTGAACCATTAAACCCTTTTTTGTCAACGGATCAAAATTATAGAGACCATCGTAAAATTACAGTTGTTGATGGGAAGGTAGCGTTTACAGGGGGATTCAATCTTGGAGATGAGTACGTGAATTTCATCCACCCATTTGGTCACTGGAAAGACGTTGTTGTGAAATTAAACGGAGATGCTGTGAAGACTTTTGTTGTGCTATTTTTGCAAAACTGGAATTTAGAGGGGGACAAACGAAAGGACACTTGGGAAGATTATATCGATTCTAATACGAATACTGATAATGATGTGAATAGATTAAAGGATAATCAAAGTAAAGTTGAAAAAGGATTTGTTGCGCCATATGCAGATTCTCCAAATATTCCTAATGAAATCGGAGAGGCTGTATATATCAATATTTTAAATCAGGCAAAAGATTATGTATGGATTATGTCGCCATATCTGATTTTGGGAAGTGTTATTTTAAAAACTATTATCTATGCCGGTAAAAGAGGCGTTGATGTGAAAATAATAATTCCGCATATTCCAGATAAAAAAATCCCGTTTTTGATAGCTAGAAGCTTTTGTTCGGAATTAATGAATGCAGGCATAAAGATATATGAATATACGCCTGGCTTTGTTCATGCAAAAATTTTTGTCTCAGATGACATAGTGGCAACTGTTGGATCTTACAATATGGATTCACGGAGTTTCTATCTTAATTATGAGGTAGGCGTTTGGTTTGCTCATTGCTCTGCGATAAAAGATATTGCGGAGGATTATGAAAATACAAGGCTGGAATGTCAGGAAATGAAAATTTCTGATTATAAGGAGTTATCTTTATCTAGCCGTATTGCAGGGAAAATTCTTCGAATATTTGGACCATTAATGTGATTAAAAAAAAGGAAGATGTTTAAGGAGGAATAGTGTATGAACCAGGGAAACGCACAAAAAAAGCATCCATATGTTACACATCCCAAAGAGATTCTGAAAATAGAATCAAAGAAAGTTTTTAGGCTAAACTCCTGGCTTGCTGTCAGAATTACCAACGCTGTCGGCACAATGTGGTGTGCATATGCATTCCTGATTCTTGATCTTTTTATGCTACCGCCGGTTATTAAAGCTGCAAGTGTAATGGTTTGGGTGACTTATATCGCTCAAACGGTTCTGCAACTTGTACTTTTGCCAATAATTATGGTTGGCCAGAATGTTATACAGGCTCAAAATGAAGCGAAAGCCGATACAGATCATAAAACATTAACATATCTTGCCACATTACAGGATGAGCAGATGCAGGAACTGAAGCTTCAGACTGAAATGTTGATTAAACTGCAAGAACTTGCAAAGAAATAACTGATATAAAATTAATATAAAAATATAGTGACTAAATCACTGTGTGCTATAGCACAATTTGATATAGTTTTTTTAAATACTGTTTCTTTTACGGAAGGGGTTACTTTATTTATGCTGTCATGTTATTAACAATGAAGATATATACAAAAGTCAAAAGTTTATCAGATGGTTTTTCGAGATTTATGAACAGCTAAAATCATATAAATACTAAAATTAAGGAGACCTTTTAATGAATAATACGTCCGAAATTAAATATTTCCCTATTGGGGTACTGTCTTTGGCTCATATGCTAAATGATATGTACAGCAACTATATCCCTCAAATGCTCCCATTTCTAGTTGTTCTAATGCCTGGATTTACAGCTACAAAAGCGGCAATATTAGTATCCGCCTTTACTATAACTTCATCCCTTTCTCAACCGGTTTTTGGGTATTATCTGGATCGCCAAGGTAAACGTTGGCTTGTTCATGTGGGGACTTTATGGATGGCAATCATGCTGAGCTTAACTGGGATTGCACAAAATTATATATTGATTGTTATTTTTGCAGGGCTTGCAGGGCTTGGAACTGCGGCTTTTCACCCTCAGGCTTCGACGATGATTAATGTTTTGAGTGGTAGCCGTAAGGCTGTACTTCTATCTATATTTATTGCTTTTGGGAATATGGGGTTTGCTCTCAGCCCGCTTCTTTTGGTTCCTTTATTTCAAACGTATGGCTTACATGCCACGATTGTTACAGTAATACCTGGAATTCTTGTGGCTCTGCTTTTGTATTTCTTTGCACCACGTAATGAAAGTCTGATTGGAACTGTTCCGGCTTTTTCAGTAGTATTAAAATCTCTCAAACTAGCATCCCATGAGCTTTCTGCTATTGTGGGAGTTATCGCAATCAGATCATTAGCCTATACAGGGATGCTTACCATGCTTCCTTTGTATTTTAAATCGGAAAGCTTGTCAAATATAGCCGCTGGTCATTTGGTTACAATCATGCTGGCGGCGGGGGCGGCAGGTGGCATATTGGGTGGATTAATTTCGGATAAATTTGGGAGAAAACGATTAATTATAGGTTCTCTCATATTGGCGACCCCCTTTTTCATTACATTTCTTTTTACACAGGGTGCAATAAGCACAATTTTTCTCGCGTTAGGAGGAGCATCTCTATTATCTAGTTTTTCGGTTACGGTTGTTGCGGCTCAAGAAGCCATTCCTGAAAACAAAGCATTGGCAGCGGGATTAACAATGGGGTTTGCTGGAGGATTAGGTGGAATTGCCGTGATATTTATCGGCCGCATCGCTGACATTTGGGGACTGACATCAGCCCTTTCCGTTCTTTTTATGTTGCCTATGATTGCAGGTTTGTTTGCTTTCCTTATGAAGAGCCGCCCAGTAACTTATAACAGTACCAAGGTATAATGATAATTCCATTTAGTAAGCTGTGTCATGTGCTGAATTGCCAACCAGGAGACATTTTTGAGTTTATTGATGAAGAAAATGGGGAAAACGGAGTTATCTCTTACCTAAACTGAATTTTTCAAAGATTCATCATATGTTCAACACAATATGACGATAGAATAGGAGAATATGGAATTTATAGTATTA
>Ga0075525_10000594_pt1 | contig 11948 bp, 7 predicted proteins | sample NGEPertwo_FD_74795 | JGI IMG/M metagenome (GOLD analysis project Ga0075525, IMG submission 74795) | Arctic peat soil microbial communities from the Barrow Environmental Observatory site, Barrow, Alaska, USA - NGEE Permafrost154B-two | ecosystem: Environmental > Terrestrial > Soil > Wetlands >...
AGGCTTCCTTTAAAGTAGTTGGAAACAATGTTATCCAGGGATGGGAAGAATTTGAGAAAACCAGGCAATTTTTTTATGCTGAATTCAGTGAACCATTTGGCAAATCCGGCTCATTCGATTCTGGTAAGATAAAAGCGGAGACAGAGATTGTTGGCAATGGCGCTGGTGTATACGTTGGATTTGATGCACTTGAAAAACCGGTTGAGGTCCGCATTGGTATTTCGTACATCGACGAAAACCAGGCTGCTGCAAATCTCCATAAAGAAACACTCGGTAAGAGCTTCGAGTCTGTTCAGGAAGAGAGTCATCAGATTTGGGCAAACGAACTCGGGAAAATTAATGTAGAAGGCGGAACAGAACGACAAAAACGAATATTTTATACTTCGCTGTACCGTTGCAATGAGCGGATGGTCAATATCTCGGAAGATGGCCGTTATTTCAGCGGCTACGATGGTAAAATTCATGACGACGAAGGACGACCCTTTTTTGTAGACGACTGGCTTTGGGATACCTACCGGAGTCTTCACCCATTGATGTTGATCCTGAATCCTTCACAACAGGCTGATATGGTTGAATCCTACATTCGGATGTATGAGCAAAGTGGCTGGATGCCAGGTTTTCCGCAGTTTTATGGTGATTTCCCGGCTATGATCGGGTTCCATTCTGCTGCACTGGTTTGGGATACTTATCAAAAGGGGGTAAAGAATTTTGATGTTGAAAAAGCCTATGAAGGTTTAAGGAAGAACGCTACCCAGGCTACGATGCTTCCCTGGCGATCAGGCCCTATGTGTTCACTGGATAGTTTTTATCTTAAAAATGGCTGGTATCCTGCGCTTCCGGAAGACAGTGCGGAAACTATTTCTAAGGTAGATGGTTTTGAAAAACGGCAGGCTGTGGCGCTTACACTCGAACACAGTTACGACGACTGGTGCCTGGCCCAACTTGCGAAGGCTTTGGATAAAAAAGAAGATTACGTGTATTTTTTGAAACGCTCGAAAAACTATCGCAATGTCTTTAATCCGGCAACCGGTTTTTTTGCTCCTAAAATGGCGAATGGCAAATGGGTTACACCCTTCGATCCACAGTTGTCCGGTGGAGTGGGCAGTCGATCCTTTTACGCTGAAAACAATGCATGGACCTGGAATTTCAGTGTGCAGCAAGACATACCTGACCTGATTGCACTAATTGGCGGAAAAGAAGCTTTTGTAAAACGGGTGGATGCCCTTTTTAACGAACCAACGCATATTGCGAAATGGCAGTTTATGGGCCAATTCCCCGATGCAACCGGCTTGAACGGAATGTTTGTAGCAGGTAATGAGCCATCGTTTCACATCCCGTATCTCTATAATTATGCAGGACAACCCTGGAAAACACAACGCCGCATCCGCGAAATTATGGATATGTGGTTCGATGATCGTCCGCTGGGTATTCCGGGCGATGAAGATGGCGGCGGACTTTGTTCGTGGTATGTATTCTCGGCCATGGGTTTCTACCCGGTTACTCCCGGAAGTGGTGAGTATGCTATTGGCAGCCCGTTTTTCACTTCGATAAAAATTCAGTTGCCAAATGGGGAAACCTTTTCGGTGATTGCCAAAGATTGCTCAAAAAAGAACAAATACATACAGTCGGCTACACTAAACGGTGAAGAGTTGAACAGACCTTTCATTAGCCATACTGATATTGCCAGTGGAGGTGAACTTCGCCTTGTAATGGGCGATCGGCCTAATAAAGAATGGGGTACAAAACCTTAATAAATAATAAGATGACCGGGAATCATAAAATTAGTTTAAATTTGATTCAAGTTGTTTATAAAGTGGTTCAGCCCTTTCATGGTTGTGACTTCAATTGTATCATTTTCCGTGGGTTGACACCCACGGTTATTCAAATTAAACCCTTTCAGGGTATTTATGAAGCCAATCCTGTGAAACGGGATTACTTTGAATAACCTCCGGTAAAACCGGAGGCTTAGGAACAGATTCACGTGAGAACCCCGAAGTGGGTTCAACCTTGTTCCCATTAATTATTAAACAGTTTTTTCGCTTTTACATCTTTCTAACGACTACGATCATGACACCACGAGAGAGAATGCTTTCGGCCATTAATCACCGGGAACCAGACAGGGTTCCCATAGACCTTGGTGCAACGCCAAGTTCCGGCCTTTCGGTTGTTGCTTATCAAAACCTGATTAATTATTTGGGTAAGACACATCTGAAAACACATGTTTACGACGTAATTCAGGAGGTTGCCCAGCCCGAAATGGAATTATTAGACCATTTCAACGTGGATGTACTGGATATTGGCCGGCATTTTAATACAAGTGAAGATTACTGGCATGAACTTGAAGTGATTCCTGGGCACAAAGCACTTTACCCCAAATGGTTTAATTCGCAATTGCTCCCGGACGGTTCACGAATTACTTACGGATCGGGCAGTGAAATAATTGGAAGAATGCCTGTTGGAGCTACATTTTTCGACCAGACGATTTTCCCCTATGTTGATGGGTATCCTAAAGATTATAAGAATCTTGCGAAAGATATGAAGCGCACGATCTGGGGTGGTTTTGGTTTTTCGCCATGGGATTGGGCAGATGAGAAGAATTTCTGGAAAATGCTGCGCGAGAAAACCATCGATTTAAAAAAGAAAACCGACAAGGCTTTGCTGTTGGGAATCGGGTGTAACCTGTTTGAATGGGGTGCTTTCATTCGTCGGATGGATAATTTTCTGATGGATTTGCTGGCTGAACCAGAGGAGGTGCATCGGTTTCTTGATGCGTTGATGGAAAGCCACATGAATACGCTCGTGAAAACTTGTGAAGCCGTGGGCGATGTGGTCGATATTATCAAATTTGGAGATGATCTGGGAACTACCAACGGTCCGTTCATTTCAACCGAAATGTATCGCGAGTTCTTCAAACCGAGGCATAAAATGCTTTGCGACTATGTGAAAGACAATTCTTCCATGCATACAATGTTGCACTGCTGTGGTGGTATTTATGAATTGATTCCGGAATTGATTGACGCCGGCTTCGAAATTTTGAATCCTGTCCAGATTAATGCAGTTAATATGGAACCCTGGCGTTTGAAAAAGGAATTCGGCCGCGATATTACTTTCTGGGGTGGCGGATGCGATACCAAAAGTATATTGAACCAGGCGACCCCGCAACAGGTGAAGGATCATGTGAAGCATAACCTTGAGGTATTTACCGTTGGTGGTGGGTTTGTCTTTAATACGGTTCATAACATCATGCCCGATGTGCCACCCGAGAATATTGTAGCCATGTTCGAGGCCATTAAAGAATTTAATAATTGATTATATAACTAATACAAAACAGCTAATTATGAAGAAAATTATTATCAGCACATTAGCAATTATTTTTGCGTGTGCCATTTGTTTGCCTTTATCGGCTTTAGCAATTGAAAAGGGTGTGAAAACCGAACGCAATGCGAAGGTTGCACCACCTCCGAAAGATACCATTCATGTTATTGGGCATGCCCACATGGATATGAACTGGCTTTGGACCTATTCGGAAACGATGAAGATGTGCAATGATAACCTTCGTCAGACAGTTGCTTTTATGGATGAATTTCCTGATTTCACGATGCTCCAAAGTCAGGCTGCGGTTTACAACTTTGTCGAAAAAGTTGATCCTCCGTTGCTGGAAATGGTAAAGAAATATGTAAAAGCCGGACGGCTCGAATTGGCGGGAGGAATGTGGACAGAAGGTGATGTGAACCTTTCATCTGGTGAAGCAATCAGCCGGTCTTTTCTTCTGGGTCAGCGCTACTTTCAAAATCATTTCGGGAAAATGGCGAATATTGGTTGGTTGCCTGATAATTTTGGTCACATCTCGCAAATGCCGCAGATCCTGAAACAGGCAGGTTGCGATTACTTCTATTTTCACCGGTGCAAACCATTTAAAGGTACATTTTGGTGGGTTGGAAGTGACTCTTCAAAGGTATTGTGCTATGCAAATGACGGATACAATGGTGATATCACGCTGAAATTGAAAGATGAATTACAGAAAATCACCCCCGATAAACATCGGTTATTGCAAATCACGGGTGTAGGCGATCATGGCGGCGGTCCGACACGCGCCAACATCGATATGGTTCATCAACTTGATAAAACACCTGGTTATCCAGCCGTAAAGTTTACCACTGCCGGTGATTTTTTCAAAAAGGTTTCCAAAGAGATGGACGGCAGGCCAACCCATTATGGTGAAATGCAATTCATTTTCGAAGGTTGCTATTCAAATGTATCTGATATTAAGGCAGGTAACCGGAATAGTGAGAATTCTCTGTACAGCAGCGAATTCTTCAATACACTTCGCTGGCTGAACGGTGATAAATATCCTGCTGATGAACTTCGTGATCTTTGGACCACGGTGACTTTCAATCAATTTCATGATATTCTTCCCGGCTCAGCAATTAATGAAGCGAATAAAGAAGCAATTGCCCGTTATTCTGAAGTCCTCCGGAAATCAAAAGAATTGAGCGACAATGCATTCCGCAAAATGGCTGATGAGGTTGTATTTAAAACAAATATGGGACAACCCGTTGTGGCCTATAATCTTCAGCCAAACTCACGAAAAGTCATCGTTGAAGCAAATGTTTATTCGCACCAGGAACCATTTACTGTAAAAGTAGCAACCTGGGGAGCAAATTATTACGGACAAAACTTTACACCTGTTGATAAAACGCAAGTTAATGCAGCACAGGCAAAAAATCAGAATGAGAACTTTTTAGCAGCCGATTATGCAGCCAAACAGATTAAATCTGCCGGGAAATTAGCCACGGTATTGGTTCGTGATGGTTCAGGGAAAACATATCCGGCACAGATTGTATTTTCAAAACCGACGCCTCCTGGTTATACTTCCAAAGTCCAGTTTATCGTCGATAAATTTCCGGCTGGTGGTTACAAAACATTTTATGTTGATATGACCAAACCGGGAGAAAACATTGAGCCTATCCCATTTGCTGACAATACCTTCGATACCGATTTTTTCAAGGTAAAGGTTGACATGAAAACCGGCGGAATTACAAGCCTTTTCGACAAACGTACCAATACCGAATACGTCAAAAGCGGTGGACAACTCAACACCTTAAGGATTTTCATGGAAGATAAAAAAGGGGGGATGAAATCGTGGGTGCTGAATAAAAACGTTAAAATTGAGGATGTTACGGATGTAAAGAGCGTGAAAGTTATTGAGAACGGCCCTGTCAGAGCTTGCATCGAAACTGTTAAAACCTGGGGTAAATCGCGGTTTATTGAGCGTATGTATCTTTATCGTTCGTATCCACGAATTACCTACGATATGGAAGTACATTGGCTGGAGACCGGAAGCGACACAACTGATTCGCCTATGTTACGTGCCATTTTTCCGCTTGCAATGCAAAATTCAAGGTATTACAACCAGGTTCCTTTTGATGTTGTTGAAAGACCGGCTAACGGGAAAATCGGAGGTAAAGAAATTCCTGAATCCATCAAACATCGGAATGATTACGGGATATCTGCAGAAGCCAATGACGGACAGGAAGTTCCTGCACAAAAGTGGGTGGATGCAACAGACGGGAAAACGGGTATTGCCCTGTTGAATAAAACGAAATACGGCAATTCTTACCACAATGACGAAATGAGGCTAACACTGATGCGGTCGGCAGGAAACCCCGATATCTATCCGAATCTTGGCAAATTTATCATTAGTTATGCGCTTTATCCTCATGCCGGCGATTGGAAAAATCAGGTTTGGGCTGAAGGTGAAGACTTTAATGTACCTGTTTATGCCGCAGAACCACCATCATTGGCACTTGCAAAGAACCATGCAACCCGGCCGGAAGAAGAATCGTTTTTCTCTGTTTTTCCAACTAATATTGCAATGAGCGGATTGAAACAATCAGAAGAAGGAGATGAGCTTGTGATTAGATTAGTTGAGTTGGAAGGAAAGGCTACAACTGCCACTATCAATTTGCCAGTAACCGTTAAATCGGCACGCAGACTTAATCTGATAGAGTTTCCACTCGAAAATGCGGAAGCACCTGAATTCCAGGGAAAATCAATCAATGTGAAATTGAAACCTCATGAAATAGTAACGCTTGGAATTAAACAGTAATATGAAAACGAAAAAGCTTACCAAAAGAGAAATGCTCAAATATGCTGGCGATTTAAGCCAGCTATTTGGGATTAAAGAATATACACTTGCAGGCGGGAAAGCCAAAGGGGTAAAAGCCTTCGATGTCAAAACAGGTTCCGGACTTGAGTTTACAGTTCTTCCGGACAGGTGTTTGGATATTGCCGGATTATCATTCAACGGGATCAATTGCAGCTATATTGCGAAAGCCGGAATTGTTGCGCCTGAATATTACAATGAGAATGGCGTTGGTTTTTTACGCAATTATTTTGCGGGTTTTCTGACCACCTGTGGGTTACGAAATGTAGGGAATCCTTGTGACGAAAATGGTGAGTCTTTCCCGCTGCATGGCCGGATTGCAAATACTCCCGGTGAGGAGGTTTGCGCAAAAACCGAATGGATAGACGATGTTCCGGTGCTAACCATCAGTGGGAAAATGAGAGAAGCCAGGCTTTTTGGTGAAAATTTGGTACTGGGAAGGAAAATCACCTGTAAATATGGAGAGAACAAAATCTTAATTCAAAATACGGTTGAGAATCTTGGTTTCAAACGGGAAACACTCATGTTGCTGTTTCACTTTAACATGGGGTATCCTTTGCTCGACGAGAATGCGATGCTAGTGACTCCTACACAGCGGTTAACACCCAGGGATCAGGATGCAATCAAGGGCGAAGCGGAATGTCATCAGTGCCAGCCGCCTACACCCGATTATTCGGAGCAGGTATTCTATCACAACCTGAAATCAGATCCAAATGGAGATACCTCAGTGGCTTTAATCAATGAAAAGCTTAAAATTGGCGCTGCAATTCACTTCAATAAAAAGCAGCTTTTCAATTTCACGCAGTGGAAACAAATGGGTGAGGGAGATTATGTGATGGGAATGGAACCTTGTAATTGCTATGTCGGCGGGCGTGTTGATCCCCGAAACAGTGGAATTCTTGAGTCCCTTGAACCTGGTGAAATCAAAAATTTCGATCTGACCATTGAGCTGCTAAATGGCATGGAAGAGATTAATTCTGCTATGGCTAATATAAATGGCTATATGGCAATAGATTAATCACAATTAATCGAATCAGCTTAAATTGTCGCTGAGTGATAAAACGAACGAAAATTGGCCTGGAATAAAACATAGAAAACAAAATTAATATGATAATACAATGTATTTCTTCATTATTTAAAAGGAAATTATTTTTCTTATTGTTGTTTTTTTTATGCCATAGTGTGATTGCATTTTCAAAGGAGAAAAAAGATCCGGTTGGTTTGCATACGTCAGGTTATCAATCGAATATTTCAGGAAAAGAGGGTTTGAGGTCAGATGAAAACAGTTACGAGGTAAGGGATCTTGTTCAATATGTCGATCAAAACATAGGGATTGATATTGGAAAATGCTCCTTTGGTGTATCCATGCCATTTGGATCGATTCGTCCATGTCCGCATACTCCAAACTCAAGAAACGGTTATGGTTCCAAAGAGAAGATCTCCGGCTTCACCAATGTGAATACCGGAAGTGCTTATAAATATGTGAATCTTCTTATTTCTCCGCAAACTGGCCTTTCTTGCTGGGATAATGGAGGTAATAAGGAAACGGAATACGATTCCGACAAGGCGAATGAAGTATCGCGACCCGATTATTATTCGGTAGATCTTACACGCTATGGAATTAAAACGGAAGTTACCTCTGTGCAGAATACTGCTATTTATCGATTCACCTATCCTGAAACCAGCAATGGAGAAGCGAGCATAATGATTTATCCTTCTCACTCGTTTACAAGCAAATATACCTACTCAGTTATTTCCTATGATGCAAAGAATAATTTAATAACAGGTTATTTGACGCTGAATGACGGATGGTACTTTGCCCGTGGAACCATATATTATGCAATTAAATTCAGTAAACCTGTCCAGAGTCATGGGATGTTCGATAATGCTCAACGGGAAATGCATAACAATTCAGATACGATATCAGGGGATGGAGTTGGATGTTTTCTTAAATTCAACACAACTGCCAATGAAAAGGTATATATGAAAGTGTCCATTTCGACAAAGAGTATCGCTAATGCAATGAACTTTGTAAATAATGAAATATCAGGCTTTGATTTTGACAAAACCAGAACAAATGCTACAAAAAAATGGAACAGGGCTTTAAGTGCGGTTTTAATTGACGACAAGAATATTTCAGAAGATGAAAAGACAATTTTTTATACCGCTTTGTATTACACCCAGATATCGCCTAAAGACAGGACAGGTGATTGTCCATGGGATTATTCAGGGCCCTACTATGATGATCAGTTATGCATCTGGGACACATTCAGAAGCGAATTTCCCTTCCTTACACTAATCCGGGAAAGTGTTGTAAGAGACAATGTTCAATCGTTTATTGAAATATTCAAGCATTATGGTTATGCCAACGATGCGTTTTTATGCGGACTGGGCGACATGGTTCAGGGAGGAGATGATGTGGATAACGTTATAGCGGATGCGTATGCCAAAGGAGTGAAAGGTATTAATTGGCCGGATGCTTATAAGCTTCTTAAAGGTCATGCAACAATTTCAGGCAGAACTCCACACTACAGAAATAACGATCAGGGTTGGGTGCCTTTTAACACCATTCCTAAAATGGCTTATGGCTCTGCGTCTAAAACAATGGAATTTGCATACAATGATTTCTGTTTGTCAAGAGTTGCAGAAGGGCTAGGATTCAAGGAAGATAAAGATCGCTTTTACAACAGGAGTACCAAGTGGACAAATCTATGGAACCCTGATGTTAAGAATGAAGGTTTCAGTGGTTTTGTTACAGCGAAGGATTCAACTGGTAAATGGGAAATTCTTAATCCGAATGAAAATCCGGGGGGGTCTTTTAGCAAGCATTTTTATGAAGGAAACAGCTGGACCTATTCTTTTTTTGTTCCCCATCAAATGGATAAACTCATCAACATGATGGGAGGTAAAATAACTTTTACAAATCGGTTGGAAAGTTACGTAGACAAGAAGATTGAAATCACAAATGAGCCATGTTTTTTAGCCCCTTATCTTTTTACTTATGTTGCGCGTCCTGACCTTACATCCAAATATGTAAGACAAATATCAACAGCTAATTTTACACGTAATGCTGGTCCCGGGGATGATGATTCAGGCGCCATGAGTTCCTGGCTAATCTTTTCACAACTTGGATTTTTCCCGGTTGCAGGACAGGATTTATATCTGATGAACGGGCCAAGGTATGAGAAAGTAACTATTCAAATGGAAAATGGGAAAAAAATTGTCATTTACGGAAAAAATGCTTCAAAAGAGAACAAGTACGTAAAATCGGTAACTCTAAACGGCAAAAGCTTAAATCAAGCCTGGTTCAGACACAGTCAAATAAAAGATGGAGCAGTAATTGATTTCCAAATGGATTCAAAGGTTTCAACTTGGGGTTTGAAAGGCAATCTGCCACCATCCTATTAATCCTGTTTTGCCTTATAAATAAAAAACATTCAGTGAGGTGATAGGGATAAATCTTAAATATTTAATACAGTAACTTTTAATATTAATTTAAAATTTTGAAGACACAAAATGAATAAAGAATCATCATTTGCTAAAATATTGCCGGTCCTGTTTGGATTTTTCGTGATGGGCTTTGTCGATTTGGTGGGCATCGCTACCAATTATGTGAAGCAGGACTTCCTGTTAAGCGATACGCTCGCCAACCTTTTACCGATGACTTTATTCCTATGGTTTGCAGTTCTTTCCGTTCCTACCGGACTTCTGATGAACAAACTGGGCCGAAAAAATACGGTGATTCTTAGCATGATCATCACCTTTCTGGCCATGATGATACCGCTGATCAGCTACAGTTTTCCGATGATGCTGGTTGCTTTTGGGTTGCTGGGAATCGGAAATACCATTATCCAGGTTTCGTTGAATCCGCTGCTGACCAATGTGGTTCGGGGAGACCGGCTGACAAGCAGCTTAACACTCGGCCAGTTTATCAAAGCGATTGCTTCCTTCCTGGGTCCGATCTTAGCCGGAGTAGCTGCTGGAAGCTTTGGAAACTGGAAATTCATTTTTGTGATTTTTGCAGGTGTAACTGTACTTTCCGCAATTTTGTTATTGGTAACACCAATTCATGAAGAACCTGTCAATCATTCCGGCTCTTCATTTTCATCCTCTTTCAGCCTGTTGAAAGACAAGGTTATATTGATGTTATTTCTCGCCATTGTCTTCGTCGTTGGTGTTGATGTGGGTCTAAATACAACCATTCCCAAATTTCTGATGGAACGATGTGATATTCTGCTTGAAAAAGCGGGCCTGGGAACCAGCCTCTATTTTATTGCAAGAACCGTCGGAGCTTTTGCTGGCGCAATTCTATTGGTAAAACTGTCGGGACGGAAATTTTACATTGTAAGTATGATGATTGCTATTCCGGCATTACTTATTATGCTGTTTATCGGTAATCTTTGGGGGATTTTGTCCATGATATTTATTCTTGGATTAACTATTGCCAATGTGTTTTCGATTATCTTCGCTGCTGCATTAAGGCGTAAACCTGAACGTGCCAACGAAATTTCCGGTCTTTTAATTATGGGAGTTGCCGGTGGAGCCGTTATGCCGTTGATCATGGGAATTACTTCCGATTCGCTTGGGCAAACGGGTGGCATGGCCGTATTGTTGTTAGCTTTGGGCTATTTGTTATTCAGTGCTTTTAAGCTTAAAGAGGCTTGATTCCGGGTAATATATTTCAAAAATGAAAATTTCAAATTAATACAATTTAAAATATTTAACGATGAAAAGAAGTGAAATTAACCAGTACATTGTCAATTCAATAGCTTTTTTAGATCAGATGAATTTCAAACTTCCACCATGGGCATTCTGGAGCCCGGAGGAATGGAAAGGTAAATATGATATCTGTGGTGAAATTGTCGACAACATGCTGGGCTGGGATTTGACCGACTTTGGAAGCGGGGATTTTCATAAACAAGGTCTTATGCTCTTTACCATTCGAAATGGCAATTTTAAGATGGACAAAAAACCGTATGCTGAAAAAGCGATGATCGTGGAGGAAATGCAGGAAACTCCTATGCACTTTCACTGGAGCAAAATGGAAGACATCATCAACAGGGGTGGTGGTAACCTGGTTATTGAATTATACAAATCCGACAAAAATGAGAATTTCTTTGACCAGCCTTTTTCTGTTAAAATTGATGGCGTAGTCCGTCATTTGCAGCCAGGTGATTCAGTCGTTCTTACTCCCGGCGAAAGCATCTGTCTCGAACAGGGTGTTTACCACCGTTTTTATGGTGAAACAGGGAAAGGCAAAGTGTTTGTAGGTGAGGTGAGTGCGGTGAACGACGATACGGCTGATAACCGTTTCTATACCCCGGTAGGCCGCTTTCCCGAAATCATCGAAGATGAAGAACCAATCCATTTGTTGGCAGCTGATTACAAACGATATATTTGAAAGATGAGCGGTAAAATAATTGTGGCGGGGACCGGTTGTGCCCTCGCCGACTATTTATACACGGGGGTAAGATTCAACACGCCCCAATTTCAGAAATACCTCTCGCGTCAGACCGGAGATGGTGGGCTTACGCCGGGAAAACTGGTTTTTACCGAAGAGCTCGAGAAATTTTCCGGGATCCCGTACGCCGAAATCTGTGATGAAATTACAGGAGGCCAATCTCCGGATGCATTTAACATCGGCGGACCGGGGCTTGTTTCGTTGATTAATGCTTCACAACTTCTTAATAAAGATAAATTTGAAGTCCGGTTCTATGGCGGAACCGGCAACGACGACACCGCCACTTTAATTGACGAGCTTGTCAGAAAAACGCCCTTAAAT
>Ga0075525_10000597_pt1 | contig 11917 bp, 10 predicted proteins | sample NGEPertwo_FD_74795 | JGI IMG/M metagenome (GOLD analysis project Ga0075525, IMG submission 74795) | Arctic peat soil microbial communities from the Barrow Environmental Observatory site, Barrow, Alaska, USA - NGEE Permafrost154B-two | ecosystem: Environmental > Terrestrial > Soil > Wetlands >...
GTAGTAAGTCGCGCCAAGTTTCAGTTTGATTTTCTCATTGAGTGTATAGGACAATCCTCCCCCATATGCCAGCGAATATTTAAATCCTTCGTTTTTTCCGTAAGGCCAAAGTGACAAGTATTCCTTTAAATAGGCGGCTCCAAAGCCAACCTTGAGAAACAGGTACCATCTTTCGCTTGCATTTTTGGGGGCGATTATCTGGTTCAGGTTGGGTACGAACATCAGGGCAAACTGATTGATCCCCATTTTAAAGGGTCCCGGATATTCAAGGCCCAGGTCTAATGCATATTGGGGTACGCCATAACTATTACTTTGATTCCATGCCCCGGAAAACTTGGTGGTCAGAAATTCGAACTCGGCGCTGAATTTAGGCGAGAAATTTTTAATAACCGACACTGTGACGGCAGGATTAAAATCGGAATTCCAGTAATTAAACTTTTTAAAGGGTGCGTCTGAATTTGGATTGATCGTGTTCAAAAATTTGGATGCACCCCCTGAGATTCCGAACTCCCAGGAATTTCCGGATTCAGATTTTAACTGGCCGCGTTGGGCTACAGTGCTTTGTGTGAAACAAAGTAGGATGAAAACGATCAGAACGGATGAACTGCTAAAAGATGGTTTTAAAGCCATGATATTTGTGAGTTTGAGAGAGATGAGTGCTGGTAATATCATTTAAAAGTCTTAGTCTTTACAATTACAGAGATCCATTCATCGGCCCGTAATTCGTTGTTAATCTGCTTATCATAGTGGTAAATCATAATTGTCAGGAAATTTCGACAACAAAAATAGAAAAAACGATCATTTTCTCTCCTAATTTCAATCAAAATTACTCCTGAAAATATTAAGACAAATAAAAAGTTCTTCGTCCGGATCTGTTTTCAGTTTTTTAAGCGGAAAACAGAATGACTTCCAATACCCAATACGACACTCAGTAAAAACAGATTTTTCAGATGTCTTCCATCCTGTTTTATGTCATGTTTTTAATAAACAGTGATTTACGAAGATGAACAAGTCCACCCTTGTCCGACATACCACCGATTGTACTGAATATTCGGTTTTGAAAACGAAAACCTTTAACAGAAATAAAACCTATTATTAATAACGGTAAATCTAAGCTTTTAAATTGATAAAGAGGGAAATCTATTATTGATTTATTGAATACATAACAGGTCGCAGTAAATGCAATTAATGGATAGTCGAAAACTGCGTTTGATCAGTGAAAGGATGCGTTTGATCAGTGATAAGGCGTGTACGGATGATTTTATGCGTTTTTGTGGTAATTTATAATGATTCATAATTCAATTTAGATAGCATTGTATTATTGACAATTACGATTTTCTTATTTAGAATTGATAGTGATAATTGAGATGATATCGTTTGGCAGCGCAAGTGGGGTATTGTAAATTCAAATAGTGTTTGATAACTTTGAGGTGTTATTTGATAATTGAAAACCTTTATTTGATCAATAATTTAATAAATACTACCATGACACAAATACAATTCCAGAATTCTCTCACTAGTCTTCACAGTAAATTATATTACTTTGCCTTAAGTTTAACCAGCGACTCAGACAAAGCACAAGACCTGGTTCAAGAGACTTATTTGAAGGCATTGACCTATCGCGATAAGTTCTCAGCCGACACAAACCTGATGGCATGGGTTTACACAATCATGAAGAATACATTTATTAATGAGTATCGCAGAAATGTGAAAGCGAAGACAACCCTTGAAAGTTCATCTCATAAGCTTCAGATTTCGTTTTCAAAAGACGATTACTCTCCTGCAGCCGATTCGATTCATGCAGAAAAAGAGATCTATAAAAAAATTGATCTTCTTGAGAACGAATTTCGCGAACCATTTCAGCTGTTTTTAAGTGGCTTTAAATACAAAGAGATCGCTGAGAAGCTTGATTTACCACTTGGGACTGTTAAAAGCCGCATTTTCTTCACCCGTAAAAAACTGGGAAAATGGTTAAGTGAGTACATCAACTAATATTGCATTCAACGAATAAAGTAAATATTTGATTTGGTTTTAAAATGTTTAGTTAGTAAAATGTGGTCTTGATTGTTCGATTAAAAGTAAAGCTCCCTGCATTAGAAATTATGTAGGGAGCTTTTATGTTTGCGCGAAGTTGAGTGTTGAGATTAAATGGTTGACCTGTTTTTTATTTAAGGTCTTCTGAAAAATAACAGATAAGAATGCCACCAAATCTCCAGGTCACCAATCCCAAAAATTTGGGACACTAATGCGCATCATTATTACTTTAACTTTGGTGGAATTTGGCGTTTTGGTGGCAAAAATGGGATCAGGCGATATTATTGTGGGAAAAATGCATTTTATGAATAAATACGAATATACAAACACCGAGCAATTAGTTTGTAGAACCTTATTTCCATTTCATAACCTACTATATAACTAAATTCCGAAGTTATCTTATTTGAGATTTGACTCCAAAATTCAAAGGACCTTGAAGTAGATTTATCAATAAATATTGGTCTTTATAAAATAAGAATATTGAGGTGTAAAAACTTCGAATGAGTTGAATGTTAATGACCCCCAGGAAAATGGGGGGGGTAATAGAAACACGAATGAAAACAACCCGGTACGGGTTAAATTATTATTTACACCAACTATTTTTCACCAACGTCAACACCATTCTCCTTTAACAACCTGATAAACTTTTCCCTGAAATTTTCCCTTTTCTGATGTTTCGTTGAATAACATTTAATTTAACCCGTTTCGGGTTGCGGTTTAGTATTCGTGCGAAAACCCCTATTTTTATTGGGGGTCATTAATATTTATCCACCTTCGGTGGAATTATTCCTGCAATGTGCATGATTAAATTTTAGAATGGCCAATCCATGGGGCCTCTCCGAACCTTCCGGTCATTTTCGATCGTTTGTAACTGAACGCTTTGATGATTTTCTTTTTAACTTAACGGATGCAAATCAATCCAAAACAGTACATTGAAATTTAAATTATGAAATGACCTTCAATATCTGATTTCAAACATTTAATGCCGGAAACAAAATATGCTGTGTCAAATGTTATTAACATGGAGTGTAATAGATATGATCTATTATATATCAATGATTAACAATTTTAAGTATCTGTAAATTGCTGTTTATAATTAATTTCAGAAAGAAAATAATTTTCTTGTAGCTATAAATTATTATACATACTATTACGACAAAATTAAATATTTGACTTCCAGATCTGTTATCTTTAATATATTCTTATGGAAAGAACATGCTACTTGTCGTCAACATTGAATAATGTAATAGAAATAAACTTCACGGATGCGGATGTTTATTACCAAAGAGGGACGTTAAAGGCAGATAACAAAGACTTCAAAGGTGCAATTTCAGAATATACAAAGGCATTGGAAATTAATCCAATGGATGCAGATATTTACTACATCAGAGGGTTTGCAAAAGTTAGCCTCAAAGATTACAGAGGTGCGATAGATGATTATACAAGGGCAACTGAGATTGATCCCACGGATGCAATGGCCTATTTCAATAGTGGCATGGCACGGTTTGAATTACAGGATTACATTGGTGCAATTACTGATTTTACGAAAGTTATCGATATTGAGCCCAATTACAAAGGTGTTTATGGATTCAGGGGAATCGCAAAGAGCAACACGGAAGATTATGATGGCTCAATTGCCGACCTAACGAAAGCCTTAGAGATTGACCCTAAGTATACCATGGGTTATCTATACAGGGGAATTGCAAAGATTGGCATCATTGACCATGTAGGTGCAATGGACGACATCAATTTAGCGATAGAGATCAATCCAAAGTTCATTGCTGCTTATTATAGCAGAGGACTCTTAAAAATTGAACTTGGTCAGAAGGAAAGTGGATTTTCGGATTTAAACATCGCCAGTGAGTTGGGAGATGTGGATATTTATGAGAGAATATGCGAAAATTACAACTGACGGATCTGGCGATTGGCAACTGGTATGGTGGTGCTAACGATTTGGCAATAAGCCTTTAATATTTAAGCTGACTCCGGATTTTTTTAGTAAGCGGGAATGCCAGCAGCAATCAATACGAAATCCAATTACCCCTACCTAACGTTTTAGCGCCAGATTTATCTTTTAAATAACTCACCCTCTTTCCAACGTAATCACCGTTATTTCCGGTAATATTCCAACCCTGCCCGGATAAGCCAGGAAACCAAAGCCCCTGTTGACATACAGAAATTTATTTCCCTCGTTGTAAATCCCTGCCCATTGCGGATAGACATACTTTATCGGACTCCATTTAAAACCCGGAACTTCAATACCGAACTGCATTCCATGCGTATGCCCTGCGAGGGTCAAATGAACGTGCCTCGGATGCGGTACCGTTTTCGCTTCCCAATGTGAGGGGTCATGACTCATCAGGATTTTAAAATCTTCATCCGCTACATCTTCAATCGCTTTATCCAGGTCCCCGTATTTCTGAAAACCACCTTTGCCCCAGTTTTCCACGCCAATCAGGGTGATGTGCTCCCCGGACTTTTCAATTTTCAGGTTTTCATTTAGCATCAGACGGAAACCTATTTCATGATGGATTTCTTTCAGCCGCTGCAGGTTATTTTTCTTTGCTGTTTCGCTTTCCCACCTGTTATAATCGCCATAATCATGATTGCCGAGTATGGAGAATTTGCCGAAAGGTGCGGTTAATCGTGAAAATTCCCCCATCCATTTATCCATTTCATCGGCTTTGTTATTGACAAGGTCACCTGTAAATAATAACAAATCACTATTCTGCTGATTGGCCAGTGATATACCTTTTTCCACATCCGATTTGCTGTCAAAACTGCCACAATGAATGTCGGATATCTGGGTGATGGTAAAACCATTAAAAGCATCCGGAAGGTCCGGAAATTTCAGTTTTATCCGGTGTACACGGTAATCGTATTTCCCTTTTACCATACCATAAAGAAGCCCTATAAAAGGAACGGCAGCAATACCGAGGGCCAGCTGGCTTATGAATTTTTTGCGGCTTGCAAGATGAACGGATTCAGGTTCCGCGGATGAAGAGTGGAATATATTTACGACCCAACTGATTGCTAAATGCACCATTCGTCCAATATCTTCCAGAAACAAAAATGGAATAACGATCAGCTTGGGCAAAAGCGATAAAAGAATAAAACTCCAGTAGATACCATTCGGGAGACTTACAATCAGTTTCCCATTAAGAAAATAATACACTACCATTGAAGCTACCAGGCCATCGTACAACCAAAATGCCCACCAGATGTAGCGGTTGGGGGTCATCGTTTTTACTGCCTGAAAGAGATAAATATCTGCAAGCAACCATATTATCAGGAATGTGATTATTCTCTTCATACTTTAATACTTATACAACCGAAATATATTTTGAATTACAACCTTAGTACCGCTTCATGTTTTTGTTCTGTTCATTTGAACTCAATACCGGATTCACAACAATTGAAATGATTTTATTCTTTGCATGCAATTAAAAATAAATAACAGTCCGCTAATGTTGAACGGTATAACCACCTGACAAATATCCATCATCTTATGTGTCTTCAATGATAAAACATTGCGTGAGATTTTCGTAAGATAAAAAATACAAATAGACCGTTTAATGGGCAAAATCCAGCTTTCAAGTCTCAATAAGGCAGTTTCAATAGCTGTTTTTTTCAATCAAAATTTGAAGCGCGTTCTTTGATGTGTTATTCAAAAATAAAGTCACAACGATTGTTCTGCCTGTTTGAATTACATTAAGTACAGTGAATTTAATAATGTCATATTTCGTGAATTGAGATGATGGATAAATCTATTTTCTACTTTGCGTCTCTGCGTCTTTGCGTGAAACTAAAGACAAAGTCGCGCAAAGACGCCAAAGACCGCAAAGAAAAAAATACGACATTATATATTGGCTATTACTTAATTCTTTCTTGAAAATAATTTGATTCTATAATAAAATGTAATTTGTCAGCTTAAAAACTTTTACAATGACCATCAGGGAATTTAGAAAAATATATGGCAAAAGTGCCATCCGTACTGCATGGATGCATAATCTGAAAATGCTTTCCACATTAAAAATGTCATCGGGAAAACAACCAAACAAGTCGGATAATCCTACAATTGAAAAATTCAGGTTTGTTCTCGAACAATCTCCGGACCCGGTATTTATTCTCGATATGGATTTGAATTTCGAGTATATAAATCTATCATTTACTCAATTATCAGGTTATACCGAAAAAGATGTGTTGCACAGGAGCCTGATTGACTTCGTTTATGAAGGCGAAATATTTGAATCTCATACGCATCTGATTGAAACTCTTCGTAAAGGAGAGAAATGGCAGGGCGAACTCTTAACCATTCCTAAAACAGGTAATTCATTTTGGGTTAGCGCCATTGTTATACCCTATAAAAACGAAAAAGGGATTGTAAAAGGATATATTATTATTCAACAGGATATTAGTGCGCGTAAAACCATGGAGATCTCACTGATGGAAAGTGAGAACCTTTTCCGCACCTTAATCGTGAAATCGATAAACGGGGTTGCTTTGACACAGCATTCGAAAATTATCATGATGAATCAGGCATTTTGCGATATGTTCGGTTATACGGAGGAAGAAATAAAAAACCTGGACTTTACAGAACTACTTGCTGCCGATAATAGAGATCGGGGAGTTGGTACTTCTTATAAACGGATGGTCAGGGAGATGGATTCCCAGGGATATTCATCTTTATTTGTCCATAAATCGGGTAAAGGTTTAACGATTGAGATGAATTCAACAACGGTACAAGTAAATGGCCAACATGCATCCTTTCTTACTTTGATTGACAGAACTGAACAGTATGCGTTAAAAGAGGAGCTGGAAGAAAGTTTGCATAAATACCGGGAACTCACAGAAATGCTTCCACAAACAGTTTATGAAATCGATTTGAAAGGGATTCATACTTATTTGAATCAGGCTGCAATAAAAACATTCCGGTACCAGGCATCTCCGATCGGACGTTCCGCATTTGACTTTATATTAGCTGAAGACCATGTCCGGATGAAAGAAAATATGCAAAAAAGCATAACCGGGAACAATTTTACCACTGGAAACGAATATACCGGTGTCCGTGATGATGGAACTCAATTCCCGGTATTAGTTTATGGCGCACCCATTTTTAACAAAAATAAATTAGTCGGCACCCGGGGAATTATTATTGATATCACAGAGCGCAAGGCGATGGAGAATGCGTTGCGCGAAAGCGAAACGAAATACAAAACATTTATTGAAAATTCGCAGGATGGAATATTTGCCATTATTGGCGATAGAATACATTTTGCGAATAATACTTTATGCAAAATGCTGGGGTACACTTCTGATGAGATGTATGATATGCCTGCTATTAACCTGGTCGTTCCTGAGGAACACCAGCGCGCAGGCGAAATAATCCGGAGACAGAATAGCGGCGATCGGTCAGGGGTGAATGAAATATTTCATTTCGTGGCGAAAGATGGATCTATCAGAGAGTGTGACACTTTTTCATCAATGCTTGAACTAAACGGTAAGATAGCGAGCTACCTTACCGTTCATGACCTGACTGAAACCAGGCGAATACAGGAACAATTGCAGCATAGTGAAGAAAAGTACCGTACGCTAATAGACAATGCCAACGATGGAATGGTCATCACACAACAGGGGAAAGTTGTTTTCTCAAGCAAAGCCATGTGTGAAATGATGCTTTGTGCAGAAGAGGATGTGGTTGGAAAATCATTTTTAACGATGGTGGCAAAAGAAGACTGGCAAACAATGCTTGACTTTCACAAGCGGCGCATGGATGGGGAGATTTTCACTTCTCTTTACCGGAGTAATTTTGTCAGATCGGATGGTAAAATAATTACGATGGAACTCAATGCCCGTACATCCAATTATAAAGGAAAACCAGCTGCTTTCATTATTATGCGCAATATTTCGGATCGGGTTAAGATTGAGAATGAATTACAAATAGCCAAACAAAATCTGGAAATGCTCAACCTTGATCTCGAACAGCGGGTAAAAGAAAGTTCCGAGCGTCTAATCGAAGCACGTACGCAGGTTATTAATCTTCAAAAAGAGAATCTTCAGTCGCAATTCGAAGTACTTAAGCAACAGGTAAACCCTCATTTTCTCTTTAACAGCCTGAATGTGCTGACATCGCTTATCAAACTTGACCCCGATCTCGCGGAGAAGTTTTCCGAACATCTTTCGAAAGTGTACCGGTATGTGCTCGAAAATAAGGACAATGAACTGGTCGATCTGAATACCGAACTTGTATTTCTCGATGCATATATTTTCCTGCTGAAAATCAGGTTTGTAAATAAATTGAATGTCAGCATCGATATTCCCGAGCCGAAGCGAAGTTATCAGATCATTCCGCTGGCGATGCAATTGTTGATTGAAAATGCAATCAAGCACAATACGATGTCGAAATCCAATCCGCTTCAGATTGATATTTTTATCGATCAGCAGAATTTCCTGAACATCGTTAATAATCTTCAGAAACGACCATCACAAATTATATCAACCGGTGTCGGCCTTAAGAATATTCAAAACAGATACATGCTGTTGAATACAACAATACCTGTTTTTGAAAAAACGGAAACACATTTTATTGCAAAAGTACCCTTAGTGAAAAATGATTAATACAACGAAAAATGAAAATTGTAATTGTTGAAGACGAAGACTTTGCAGCACGCCGCCTCGAAAACATGATCAGCGAATACGACAGTTCCATTGAAATTTTGACTAAACTACAATCGGTTAGTGAATCTGTTGCATGGCTGAAAAATAATCAGCATCCTGACCTCATCTTTCTTGATATTCAATTGGACGATGATTTGAGTTTTTCCATCTTTAACCAGGTTTTGGTTCAATCACATATCATATTTACAACAGCTTTCGACGAATACGCGATCCGGGCCTTCAAATTCAAAAGCATCGATTACCTGTTGAAACCCATTATCAGGGAAGAATTATATAATGCCATCAAAAAATATAAAGATATGGTGGCGCCAATGAATCAGGCAATTGACTTTTCATCGCTTTTCGACCTCATTTCCAGAAAAAGTATCACTTACAAGGAAAGATTCTCGGTAATTGTCGGACAAAAGATAAAAACCTTTCCGGTTTCCGAAATTGCCTACTTTTATTCTACTGAGGGCTTTTCATTTATGGTGCTCAAAAATAAATCGGAATACGCGTTAGATGACAGCCTCGAAATTCTTACACAACAGTTGAATCCAAAGGAGTATTTTCGTATTAATCGCAAATACCTGGTTAAGATTGAATCGATCATTAAAGTGCATATATTTCCAAAGAGTCGCCTGAAACTGGAACTGATGCCGCTGCCGAAAGAAGATATATTTGTAAGTATCGATAAGGTTACATCATTTAAAAACTGGTTGGATAATAAATAGTTTAACGCTTGTTCCATCACACTTTTACCGTTTTATTTATCTTCTGCCAAATTCCCCGGATATGCCAATCAGTTATTCTTATTTATTCAAACAATTTCTTTTTTATGAGCAATCTTCCCAAAAGCAGATAAACACGTTTAACTGCTGAAATGCGTCATTCACCGGAATTAATTTTCCGGGATGTAACTTTCTCATCAATATTGTGCTGAAGACTAATAAATGTATCTCAACCTTAATAATAAATACTTATGGAAAAATTTCTAAAAGCGAAACATTGGCAAATTTTTATCGCGACAATTGGATTGCCGATAATTCTGGAGATTATATTGATCCCATTTATAATTATTGGGAATAATCCAATGATGATACTTAAAATCATGCCAATCATGATGATTTTCTTTTTAGGTGGATTATTTGGATGGCTTTGGGCCATAGCGATTAATCTTCAGGAAAAATTACCGGAAGATTTAAAATTAAAAGCAAATATATTTAAGACCTTTCTGTTAATACCGACTATTTATTTTGTGATTTTCTTTGTATTCCTTGATTCTATCATGAGTGGTGCAATTGAAAATGGGACCGGACTTGATCCTGCAATTTTTGCATTGATAGTTCCCTTCCATTTATTTGCCATGTTTTGCATTTTCTATTGCTTATATTTTGTTTCAAAGACCTTTAAAACGGTTGAATTACAAAGAAAAGTTACTTTCTCAGAATTCGCCGGAGAGTTTTTTATGCTTTTGTTTTTCCCGGTCGGAATTTGGATATTACAACCAAAGATCAATAAAATGGTTGAGAATTAAAAAGAAATGCAGCACAACGCACTGTGATGTTCCAATTGATTGACAATAATTTAATAATGAGATGAATGAAAATATTCTTATCTGTACTGTTAATTACCATTAGTTCAATAATAAGCCTTGACGCCCAAACCCCGGATTTTTATCCTATGGATGAGAATTTTGAGTTATTTCAAAAGTTTTACGAATCAGATACTATACTCGTAGTATTTCCGGATTCGGAACCTATTTCTGTGATGGACAAACAGGCTATTGAAAAATTCAAGTTTTGGGGCAAGATCCCTTTCTTTTGCTATAAGAAAGAATCTGAGATCAATTCAATGGACTTAAAAAAGAATATTCAATTTTTTGGACCCATCTTCAAATTCCAAAAAGAATATTCAGAAATGCCGGTTAAAAAAACAGATAATGGCTTTTTATATAAAACGGAGTCATTTAACAAAGAGAATGACGCCTTTTATTATTTGAATGATAATGCAAACAGGCTTTTTATGTGTAAAAATTCCAGTAAAACAATCAGTCCGTTTTTTAGATATGGGGTTGGTCCCTATTCATTTTATATTTTCAGAGACAATGAAATTGTTTATTCAGGATTTGTTAACGAAAACTTGTCAAAAGAAAATATAAACGACCTTAATCATTTCAGAGAAATATACTTCCAGCAAAAAACACTTTCATCCTTTAGCCTGAATATTGCAAAAACACTAAACGTTGATTCCTTATTTAATATTGCAACGAAAGAGCTTGATAAATATGTTATTAATCTATGTGATTATCTTGAAGTTAACGCAAACAGCATCGAAAAGATGAAATTATATGCTTATGACAATAGAATTGACCTCCAGAAATTTATTGCAGTTCCGCTTTGGCAAACTGTGTGGGGCAGATGTGTCGGAAATGTATTGCATTCAACTCAAATGGATTTGTCAATCGTAAAACATGAGACTGCACATAGTATTATAAATCAAAAATTCGGGGATCTCTCAAATCCCTTTTGGAGTGAAGGATTCAGGCAATACACTGATTATTTGTTCAATAAAGGAGCATATAACGCCGATTTAGAAATAACCAAAGCCAATATCGAATTCTTAAATGAGGAAATCTTAAACGGTAGTTCCAAGTTCTATAATCACCTGGAAAATTATTGTATATCAGGTGTTATCGTTAAATATGTGGTTGATAAAATTGGTTTTTCGGAGTTCAAAACAGCTTATTCTCAGCAAAAAATTGAAGAATACATTACCGAAAAATATGAACTATCGATGGGTGGATTGATCACTGAATTTAAAGACCAGTTAAAAAACCAATCAGTACCTAAAAAAACCATATGAAAATAATTAAATCATTTTTCCGCTTTGTTTTAAAAGTGCTCAAATGGGGATTCCTGTCTATTGTTGTACTGGCAATTGTTTCAGCTTTATACAATCTTACGCTTCCCACAGCATCAAAAGTAAAGGATATATTAACTCAAAATGAGAAGGCATACATTTCGGAAGCTATGAATTTGCAACAAAAAATGGGCAATGAAGTTTGGCCCGGATTGGGCAACCTTAAAATTCCTGTTATTACTTATAATCAATACTTCGGTAAATTTTAAGCTGCAATTTTGCCGTAAACCAATAGTTCTTTGACAATTTTTTGATTTTTTGGCGTGTTAGGGTTTATAGCAAACATGCACATAAATCGTTCGAG
>Ga0075525_10000602_pt1 | contig 11841 bp, 7 predicted proteins | sample NGEPertwo_FD_74795 | JGI IMG/M metagenome (GOLD analysis project Ga0075525, IMG submission 74795) | Arctic peat soil microbial communities from the Barrow Environmental Observatory site, Barrow, Alaska, USA - NGEE Permafrost154B-two | ecosystem: Environmental > Terrestrial > Soil > Wetlands >...
GATTTTAAATAAGAAAATAATTATTATTTTTTTAAAAATTGAAGCAAAATTTATTTTAAATGAGACAAAAAAGTCAAAAAATCAATTTATTTTCAATTTATCTTCTTCTAAATTCAACATTATCCCCCTTCGAGAAATTACTTTTAAAATATCCTTAATCCTTTCTTTATTCTTTTTATTATTACCAATAATTTTTAGAATGTCCCTTCTTATTCTATATAAATGATAGGTTATCTGAACGTAAGTGGCATCCTCATCTTCTTTCCAAATTGTATCTAAAAGATCATTATGAGTAAGTATTGTTCTTCTATGTTGGGCTAAAAGATAGATTAAGGAGAATTCTATTGCTGTAACTTTTATCTCTTTGCCTTCAAAAATAATTCTGTCCGGGCGGTGCTGGTCAATTTCTAAAACGGGAACTATCATCTCCATCTCATTATCAACCTTTACTTCTCTTTTTTCTTTCTCTTTCTTTGCTCCTGGTCCCTGCTTTTCTTCTTCTACTTCTTGCTCTTCTTCTCTTCCTATTTCTCCTCCCGCTGCTTCTCCTTCTTTTTCTTTTTCCTTCCTTATTTCTTCCTCTTTTTCTTCCACTTTTTTCTCTTTTATTCTCTCCTGAATTCTCCTAACCAATCTCCCGGGCAGTATATCGCCCAGTTCCTTCTCTCCCACTTCTTCCAAACAATCCTCATCCTCATATCCCTCTTTTACCAATCTTTCAATATAAGACCGGGTTAATCCGGGAATATGCAATTGCGCCAGGCTTAATCCTTGTTCTTCCACGCCTTCAACCAATTGTTCGGACAAATTCCTTATCTTGTTTAAATCTGCTTCCCGTTCTTTTTTCCAGTCCGCATCCTCCGCAACTGCCGCCAGGCTGTCTGCCAGCCAGGAAAATCCTTCTCCCAAGCGCTTTACCGCACCATGATAAAGACTGTACTCCTGCTCAATACTTCTTATCTCCCTGCTGCCGATCCAATCATATAACAATAAGGTCTTTTTAAAAGCAAGATAATCTTCAATGCCGGTTTTTCCTTTTTGCAGGCCGTGCTCTCCCTGGTAAATCTCTTTCCCTTCTTCTCCCAGATCAAAGACCAGGCTAAGCAGTTTGTTACGATAGACTTCCTGCCAGTCGGTATAATGATATTTCCCTTTTTGATAACCTTTTCGGTAGAATTGAGGGTAGGGGATAGGAAGGGCTTTTCCGTCCTCACTTAAAGTCAGGGTGAAAATAATTTCTAGTGGGCTTATTTCTCCTTTAATACTTCCTCCCAGCCAGGATAAAAAATAAAAATAAGTATTCACACTGATCCCTTTGGCAATAATCAGGAGGCCGGCATCAGTCGCAGAAAATCTCCCTTTATCATCTTTTGTAATCAAACTCTTTTCCTGTAACTGTATCAGCGAATCATCAATTTTTTCCTTGCTCCTTTTTTTATCAATAACAAATTGCCAGTATCCGCGATTCTCCTCCAACAATGATACATCAGATGCCCCTGTTTTTCCTCCTGTTAAACTACCCTCATTGATGCTGGCCAGAATTGCATCTATTGTATCTTTCCCGTTAACAATCAGCCGAAGTAGAAGTGTGGTTAAATCCTTTTCCTTCTTTTTGGGGCCAACTGCTCCATCCAACCCGTCGTTATCCCAATCGTCTATTTCCGGATAGGGAATCATCTCTTCTGCTGCCTTTCCCTTGTCCTGTCTCTCCCCGATATAATCTTCCGCATCATTCTTTTCCAATCTATCCCGCAGGAAATTAAAATAAAGATTTTGATAAATGGTTTCAGAAAGCAGGGAATGGGCTAAAAAAATGACCCGGCCGAATTCTTCCTTTTTTCCGCTATTTAATCTCCCGGCTCTTCCACCCATATTCTCTATATCGCTAAAAGTCAGGCTGGTGAGCCGGACATCTTGGTAATCCCCGTTCACACTTTCTACTTTATCGATAGAGAGAATCACATTTTTAAAAGGAAGATTCACTCCCATGGCCAAAGTGGTGGTTGCGCAGATAATCTTTATCTCTCCGTTTTGCAGGTAATTTTCCACCAGATTTCTTTCTTCCCAGGAAAGGTCGGAATTATGATAGGCAATGCCCTTCTCCAAAAGGGGAAGCAGGTTATCCCGGGTTAAAGTTTCCTCCATATGCTGTAAATCCTCTATGGCTTTTTCTGCCGGACAGTCTTCCAGTTTATCAGCCAGCCACTGTGCCCATCTTTTACATTCTGCCCGGGTAGGAAAAAAGAGCAGGGTAGGCTCATTATTTTCGGCAAAATACCTGACCGTCTCCAGAAGATAATCTTCCCGGCAATTATCCCGGACAGTAATCGGATTAAAAAAGACTTCTTCTCCCACCTTCTTTTCATTATGGGTGATATATTTGAAAATACCATTTCTTACGATTCCCTTGCGCAGCTCTACCGGACGCAGGTAAGAGGTCAGCACCCGGCAGGGAAACCACGCCAAGAAACCCCTCTGATTTTCTAAAAATGCCGAAAGAGCAATGACCTTCATCTTTTGCTCCTGTTTTTGTAAGCCAACCAGTATCTCCTCTAAAAGGGGACCCCTCATCGGGTCATTGATAACCTGCATCTCATCAATAATAACCAGAGAAACCCGGCTCAAAAATGCCGGATGTTTTAATAAAAAGTAATGAAATTTTTCATAGACCATGATGGCGATTTCAAATCTCCCACTACCGATCCTTATATCGTCTTCCTTTCGGTCACGGGAGGAGATGGCCACATCTATGCCGCAAGCATGATACATCTTTTTAAAACGCCGGTATTTTTCCTCGGCCAGTGTCCTTAAAGGGACCAGATAAATGGTCCTCTTATTATGGATGGCCTGAGTAACGGCAGCCATCTCTCCGATAAAGGTCTTGCCCGATGAGGTCGGCGCAATCACCAGGAGATTCTGATTTTTGTCTAACCTTCTTCTTTTTTTATAATCCAGCACCCCGTAATACCTTACCGCTTTTTCCTGTACCGACATCAGATGAGGAGAATAGTTCTTCTCCCAAATATCCACGATATAAGAGGGGACTCCCCAAACTTCTAAATCTTTCATCTTCATCGGTTTTTTAAACAATTTATTTCCTTCCTTTCCGGGATAATTTATAAAAAATGTATCGAAATAAGTGAGTACGAACAAAAATTCGTAAACCTATTTTACCCCACTTCTTTTCTCATTGCAACAAATATTTTAAAAAATATTTTCCCTCTATCTGAATTTTTTTCACAAAAAGTAGCATTTCTAAAACTTATGACGTATTATTACATAAATAGGGAAAATGTACTGGCTCAATAGTTCGGTAACTTTTGGGTTGTCCTGGAAGAAAAGAAGAGAGAAATAATAAAAGAGTGGATTGATTCCGGAAGGTTTAATGCTTGACAGAGAACTGTTCCCCGTCATAATAAAAGGGGGTAATTAAATATGGGAAAAAGAAAATTATTGTTTGTTTTTACCTTTAATCAAACTATACATTGGTTCATTGTGGGATTGATGTTCCCAGTTATTGCCCTCTTTCAAATGGAGAAAGGGCTTAATTTATTCCAGATTAGTATTAATATGGCCTTGTATAGTGCTGCTGTAATCCTCTTCGAACTCCCTACTGGTGGGCTTTCCGATACATTAGGTAGAAAAAAGGTATATCTTATTTCTCTGGCTGTAAATTTAAGCGCAGGAGTAGTACTTGTTTTAGCCAAGAATTTTTTTACTTTAGCCGGTGGCATGTTTTTAATGGGATTAGGTCGGGCATTATCTACTGGTTCTCTGGATGCATGGTTTGTAGATGAATTTAATAAAATAGAACCTAAAGGAAATTTACAATCTGCTTTAGCTACTGTAGGTATATTTATTCCTTTTGGCATGGCTTTGGGGACATTGTCGGGAGGATTTATTCCTATGGTTTTAGGGGAAATTACTTCTCAAATATCGGGATTTGGAAAATATTCATCCAATCTTCTTGTTTTTAATTTTTTTATCATAATCCAATTTTTTCTCACTTCGTTATTCATTGTAGAGCATCTTCATCCGAGTAGAAATGTTACCATTTGGTCAGGATTTAAGAAACTTCCTGAAGTTATCTCTTCTTCTATTCAATATGGGATAAAAAACAATGTAGTATTTATGCTCTTATTAGCTACTCTGGCTTTGGGAGTAGGGCTGGCTGGTTTAGAAAATTTCTGGCAGCCTCAGGTAAAGAATATTTTAAATTCTGACTCGCAAACTTGGATATTTGGACTTTTAGCTACGGGATATTTTTTGGCTTCTTCTCTGGGGAATGTTCTTATTACTCCTCTCTGTAAATTATGCAAAAACAATTATTCTAAAATACTTTTTGTGACGAGACTACTTATGGGCGTGTTTTATCTTGCCTTAGCCTTACAGAAAAGTTTAACCGGATTTAGTATTTTTTATTTATCCACTTTTCTTTTTAATGGATTAACCAGTTCACCACATATGACTCTATTGAATGAACAATTGCCAAAAGAAAGGCGTTCCACTTTGCTCTCTTTTGAATCGATTTTTTTACAAGTAGGAGCACTTGTTGGTTCACTTATTATGGGATATATAGCTCAAAATCTATCCATTTCTATTGCTTGGATAGTGGGTGCAGGTATATTAGCTTTTTCCTGTCTTCTATATTTTTTCCTTCCTGTTAAACCTCAAGAAATAGAAGGTTTAACCGTGAAAAGATAGTGGAAAGTAATAGGGGCAGACACCTACTTCCTTAGATAATTAATATTTTACTTTTAAATTAGATAAATAGGGCAGATATAGCAGGTTAATGATTCGGCAGCTTTTAGCGGACGAGCGCCAAGAAGTTTTATATTTCTTGCAGGGTGAAAGTCCTTGTTGGGTAAGGTCTAGCCAACCACGCCTGCAAAGGAAACATTTGCCGGGCAAGTAGGACTGGAGGAACAAATGCAAACCTCACTGCAGGGAATAGCAAAGAAGGCAATACTAATGTGTCTTTTACGGAAGTGAGTATCTCTGAAGAGCCCAGTGCGGTAGTTCCGCACGCTGGGATCTGTGCGGGGGCAGTCGGGTAACTGGCTGTCCTACCGTGACAACCTATAGTATCTGAGGAGTTTCTTAACCGGATGGTTGAGGCTTTAGGTATTGATATAGATGACCATAGATAGACGTCCCAAAGGAAAACATCGTAAAATGGGGCAAATTTTTACATTTTATATAAATATTTTCTGGGATTAAGATTTTGGTTTTTTATTTTCAGCAAAAAGAAGGATTTTAATAATTTATATTGTATATAGATATAAAAATTACTTGAAGACGGAGAAAAAATTAGCGTTAATGGCTGGAATGTCAAAACAATAATTGTCCCTGGGCATACAGTCGGTTCAGTTTGTTATCAAGTTGATGATAAGTGTCTATAATACTGATATAATTCAAAATAATAGGAGAAGGAGGAGTATTGGTTGAAGAAACTACTTTCAGGTGTGCATAAAGCAATAGGACAAACGCCGATAGTCAATTTAAGCCGACTGGTAAAGGCATACGGAGTAGAAGGAAGAATATATGCCAAGCTTGAATACTTGAATCCGGGATTCAGTAAAAAGGATAGAGTAGCATTACAGATGATTGAAGAGGCTGAGAAAAATGGGAGTTTGAAAACAGGGCAGGCAGTTGTCGAACTGACCAGCGGAAATACTGGAACAGGTCTGGCCATAGTATGTGCAGTGAAAGGGTACAGATTTATAGCAGTCATGTCCAAAGGAAATTCTACCGAGCGTGCCAGAATGATGAAAGCTTTGGGAGCGGAAGTCGTGCTGGTAGATCAGGCAGCCGGCTCACCGGTTGGCCAGGTTTCCGGTGAAGATCTTAAATTGGTAGAAAAGAAAACAAAAAAAATAACCGAGGAATTGAACGCTTTCAGGGCGGATCAGTTTCATCTTATAGGCAATATTCATGCCCATGAATATTTTACCGGCGAAGAAATATGGGAACAGTGTAGCGGAGATGTGGATGTTTTCCTGGATTTCCCTGGAACTGCCGGATCATTTGTAGGATGTGCCAAGGCATTAAAAAAGCACAAACCCAGTATACGCTGCTATATTGTAGAACCGGCGACTGCTGCCTATTTGGCCGGTAAACCTATTACACGTTCCAACCATAAGATACAGGGCGGCGGATATAGCATGGACCTTCCCTTTTTAGAGAGAGATCTGGTGTCCGATTATTTGACTGTCTCCGACAATGAGTCAATTGACGCTGCCAGAAGCCTTGCTAAAAGGGAGGGAATCTTTGCCGGCTTTTCATCAGGCGCAAATGTGGCTGCAGCATTGAAACTATTAAGCGGAGTGGAGAAAAATAGTTCAATAGTTTTATTAATAAATGATTCAGGACTCAAATATCTAAGTACCGATCTTTATGATTTTTAACGAGACTAAACAAAATAGGGTCAGGTCTTGCAATGACACATTTTTCATCAATACTTGCTTGTTGAAAAAAATGTGTCATTGCAAGACCTGACCCTAAAACCCAAAGGAGACTTCGTAAAATCAGTTGTTTAAAAATAAATAGGGACACATCCCATTTTTTTAAATAGGGAAGGCGTACCAAGTCAATAGTCCGGTAACTTTTGGGTTGTCCTGGAAGAAAAAGAAGAGAAATAATAAAAGAGTGGATTAAAGATAAAAAAAAAGCTTTTAAATTATATTAGGATAGAAAAAATTATCTTTCTCGAACTCTTGAAGCTATATATTGAATTGAAATAAATAAATTAAAAAATATTTTAATAAAAAGAAGGATTTTTGAATCCTATGTCGTATATACAATAATAGTATGAGATGTTACACGTAAATAAGTATTTTATAAATTTAATAAAGAGACAGGAAGAGGCAAAAGTTAAAGGAAAAACATCAAAAATGCTTGAGGTTGTCCTGGAAGAAAAAAGAAGAGAAATAATAAAAGAGTGGATTAATTCTGGAAGGATTAAAGAGTGACAAAGAGCAACCACTCTATGCCATGTATAATGAGAAGAAATAATGCGAGCCGCCAAAGTAAGTAACGCCCGCTCGTGTTAACATTTTAGGGATAGTTTTTACTAAAAAGTGGACACGCACCACTGCGCGGTCATAACGTCATTAGCCAAACTTTATAAACGAACACTCTAAAGAGTATAGAAATAGGCTATTTTCAATTCTTTGGACAATATAGAGGTTGACGAAAACTTTAAAGGGGTTAGAGAGAGATTAGTGAAAAAAGAATAGTCATAATATAGGTATAACATGGTTCAATTTTAAATAATGCGACATACAAAATATCATATTTACTTCTAATAATTAATACATATACCAATTGCGAAAAACGATACCATAATATTAAAACTCTATATTGCGTGTTTTTTATCCATCCTACAGGTATTATAATTACTAAACGACAAAGAGCTGTAGAGAGAAGGTAACACAAATAATTTATTCTAAGAAAACAGTATATATTACAGGTATAGCAAAACTTAACAAAAATGATCCGATATATAGCACATTTGATACTTTTTTTATCGGGGTGATTGTTGACAAGGATAGCAACGTAATTGTTGATTCTACTTGTAATACTGTATCCGAAGTCACCTCAAATTTTATAAAATCAATTTTAATAGGCCATAGGTTTACAAACGACATGCAAAACATAATTAACGAAATAAATGAAAGGTTTTTTGGTGTGTCAAAAAAAGCCTTAATAGTGGCCATTAAAGATGGACTAACAAATACTTAATACATACAAATCAAGATAAACAGCATAAAGCCATGCTCTAGCAGCACCTAATAAATAGAATACTTGTGATTAGCTGAAAATCTGAATTCTACGTTTTATCTATTTGGGAGAGAAGATTGTTTTCTAGTAAATACTGTATAGAACTATTTACCTAGAATTCAGTGATTAGCAAGTTCTCTTTATTTATCAAAGAGAGAAGGGAGGTATTTGTACGCGAACGAAGCTAGTAGAATAATAAAAATATAAAAGGAGGTTTGTGTTATGTCTAATTTATCGGTAAAAAATGTAAAAGGGGAAGCTGCTGGTTTTGAAGAGACGGCCTTGAAAATTCAGCCCCTTACTTATTGGGAAGGAGTAGCAATAATTGTAGGGGCCAACATTGGAGCGGGGATACTGAGCCTTGCCTATGGATCTCGTAAAGCAGGCTGGCCTATCTTGGTATTTTGGTTAATTATAGCAGGAGTTTTTACAACTATTTCTATGCTTTATGTAGCAGAAACTACTCTTCGAACTAAAAAAACCTTACAATTAAGTGGTTTAACAGAGAAGTATTTAGGACAATTTGGTTCATGGATTATGTTTGCTTCCGTAGCTATAAATACTTTTGGATGCTTAATAGCTTATACTTCTGGTAGCGGTAGGATAATAAGTAGTTTTTTACATGTCTCTCCAGCATTAGGTAGCTTAATATTTTTTATACCAGCAACAATAATAATATGGTTGGGATTAAAAGCTACAGGTCAATCTGAAAAAATTATTACTGCTGGCATGGGTGTATTGATATCTATACTAGTGTTGGCCACTTTAATTGGACCAGGGATAAAAAAAGAATTCATTGCTTACACTAACTGGTCTTTTGCAATTCCAGTATTTAGTTTAGGGATTTTCTGTTATATAGCACAATACACAGTGCCTGAATTAACTAGAGGCTTCTCTACAAGTGATATAAAAATGTTACCTAAAGCAATAATAGTAGGCATGACAATTACTGGTGGCTTACTAATGCTAGTACCTATGGCAGCGATAGGTCTGGCGGGGGTTGATAATGTGACCCAAGTAGTTACTATTGCATGGGGTCAAGCATTAGGACAATGGGCATTTTTCTTAGCAAATGGTTTTGCTTTATGTGCTATGATGACATCATTCTGGGCCGTAGGCGAGAGTTTACTTACGAATATTGTTGACCGATTTAAATTTCCATCTGAGTGGGATACTAAATATCGATTAATTGCTATTGCTGTAGTTGTTATTCCTCCTTTTATTCTTGCCTATAGTGGACTTGTAGGATTTGTAGATGCTATATATTTTGCAGGTGCTTTTGCAGGGGTGACAATGTCAATAATTCCAGTATATATGTTGAATAAAGCTAGAAAAGAAGGAGATAGAGAACCTGAATGGACTTGTGGTGTAATAGCACACCCTGTAGTTCAATCGATATTAATAATGCTTTTTTGCGGAGCAGCCCTTTATGCAATACTAGATGGCTTAGGAGTGTTGTCACATGCTTGGTAAACAAAAAGGTAATGCTATTAAAGTTATTAAGAAAGAAAATGTTATATATAATTTCAGTCCAGAGCACGTACCAACAGATACTGTGAACTTAGATGAAGATTTTTGGGTTGAAACTGAAGATTGTTATGGTGGTCAAATGAAAACTGAAAAAGATTTGCGACCTAATATTGATCTTTCTATAATGGATGAATCTACGGGGCCTATTAGAATTAATAATATTGTGGCAGGAGATGTAATATGTGTAACAATTAAAGAAATAGAATTAGCATCACAGGGGGTTATGGCTACTTCTCCAGGATTAGGACCTCTTGGAGATATGATCAAAGAACCAAATACAAAAATTATTCATATAAAGAATGGTTATGCTTATTTCACAGAAAAAATTAAACTTCCTTTAACTCCCATGATAGGAGTTTTAGGAGTAGCCCCCAAACAAGGAGAAATTCACTGTGCAACACCAGGAGATCATGGTGCTAATATGGATACAAAGGATATAAAGAGCGGAAGCAAAGTATATTTTCCAGTGTTCGTAAATGGAGCGAATTTAGCTATGGGAGATTTACATGCTTGCATGGGAGATGGCGAATTAAGTGGAACAGGGATTGAAACAGCTGGTAGGGTAAAATTAAATGTGGTAAAAGTACAGACCAGTAAATTATTAATGCCAGTAGTAGAAACAGAAGATGCATTCATGGTAATCTCAAGCGAAAAAACATTTAAGGAAGCTGCAAAAAAAGGAATAAAATATTCTGTAGAATTATTACAAATAGTTTTTAATCTAAATTTTCCAGATGCATATAGACTTTTAAGCGCTACATGTGATTTGAGAATTAGCCAAATCGTTAATCCATTAATTACAGTTAGAATATCTATTCCAAAACTATTAGTAAAAACTTTATTTGGTTAAATGATCGAATGATATATCTTTAGGAGTTTCCTTATACTAAACAAAAATAGTCTTTAAAAAGGGAGTATCCCAGAAGTAAAATTTCGAGGATACTCCCTTGCTTTTATCCTGAGTTAGATAGTTGAGGCCCGGGAACGCGCCATTTTAAAATGTTTTTGGCTTTTAAAAAATGAAAGTTATCCCAAGTCTTCTTTTTCTTAATTTGAAAATAATTATTAATTTTCTGCTTTTGTACTCATATTTTTCGGGGTGATTAATTTTAGTTTTTAAAAATCTGGCCACCAGGAGGACGACCATTTGTCTTAATAGATAAAACAAAAGGTAGGTCTACGCAAAACTAAAAACATTTCCTGCTGTTGAAGTCTGGTTATATTTTATGAGGAAAAGAGTGGGATAAAATTAATAAAATAAATAAACAGTGTTTAAAATTTAATAATTAATTATTTGAAAAAATAAAACAAAAATTATTGTTATTTTCTTCTGATTTTTTCTTTTATTGATGTTATAATTATAAGTACAAAGGGGAGTGTGATTCGCTAAAAATACACTCCCTTTTTTATGGCTATACCGAAAGATTTACCCCACGTTTCCTTTCCGGTTTTTTATTTTATTAGACTTAAAATGTGTTCTTCCCAGAAATTATAAAAATACTACAAAAATTCGATAGATCATACTCAATTTAAGAACTACTCAGGCCTGGAGGTGATTTACGGGTCAAGCCCTTATTTCATGCCATGCAAAAGAAGGGTTTGAAATTATATATAGGAATATAATAAATGAGTATTTAAAATACGAATATAGTCTAATACCGATTGATAAGGAAAAAAAACCTTATATATATTGGAAATCTTACCAATATAAAAAAGCAAACATAGAAGATATTCTTGATTGGTGTAATAAATTTTCTGATTTAAATATTGGAATAGTTACCGGGGATATAAGTAAGTTAGCGGTTATTGATGTTGATGATCTTAATCTTTTGCCGGAGCTAAAAGAATATTTACCAGAACTAAAAAAAACAACCAGAGTTAGAACAAGAAGGGGCTATCATTACTATTTTTCTCTTAACGGCGAACAGGTTAAAAGCACCAATCGTTTATTCGGCAGGAGACTCGAATTAAAGAGTGATGGGAATTATGTTGTGGCTCCCCCGTCAATCATAAAAAAACATCAATATGTTTATGAAGTGCCTCTTAGCGAAATGCTTCCCATACCAAGATTATTAATCGAAAAAGACCTGTCTGCGTGCAACGCACAGGCAGGAAATAAGCCAGTTTCTTATGAAGAGGATAGAAAGCACAAAACCTTTAAAATACCAAAATATCACGGCCAAAAAGCTGACTGCATACGCCAGATATTAAGCAGGGATTTAGAGGAAGGGGAGAGAAATAATAGCCTATTTATTCTCTATAATCTATTACTCCAAAATAAGAATACGGACGAATATTCAAAAAAGTTAGTTATTAAAAAAAATAGATCACTATCAAACCCTTTATCTGAATCGAATTTAAAAAATGCTTACCGGAAAGCTTACAATTATGGATGTAGTGGTACGGAAGAAAAGGGGTCAGGTCTCAACATTTGACATAAGATGTTGATATGTCAAATGTTGAGACCCTAAAACCCAAAGGAGACTTCGTAAAATCAGTTTCTTGAGGATTTGAAGCAATTAAAAGAAT
>Ga0075525_10000606_pt1 | contig 11791 bp, 8 predicted proteins | sample NGEPertwo_FD_74795 | JGI IMG/M metagenome (GOLD analysis project Ga0075525, IMG submission 74795) | Arctic peat soil microbial communities from the Barrow Environmental Observatory site, Barrow, Alaska, USA - NGEE Permafrost154B-two | ecosystem: Environmental > Terrestrial > Soil > Wetlands >...
GAAGATCATCAAAAACGAGTTTTTCTATCCTAATTCATTTGACTCTGTAAAAGATCTTATCTATAATTTAGGAAACTTCTTATTTGAATATAACCACTTAAGAAGACACGGGGGACTTGCGTATATCACCCCCTATGAAAAGTTAGAAAAAGTTACCGAATTATTGAGCTAGTACAACCGTCCCTCTGTTTTTCTCCCTCTGTTTTTCCATGTAAAGCTGTTTTGTTTAGCAATCTGTTTATTCTTTTTCATAAGTTTACACCTCAATCGCACCACTCACCCGATAAATAGCTGTCCCTATTATTTCCCCCTGGAAGTGATATGATAATCTGCTCCTTTAAATTTTATTCGTAATTGTCTGGTTATGGTGTCAATATAATATGTCTTTTGTTATATTTCGAGACCCCGTATTTTCCCCATCATCTTTTCTTTGTTATTTCATCTGCAATCAATTCGGCTTGTTTAAGTACAGTTTCTGTCGCAAGTTTTTGCATATCCGGTGGATAACCATACTGTCTTAAAGTACGTTTAACAATTACTTTTAGTTTTGCCCTCACATTTTCTTTTATCGTCCAATCAATTGTTGCATTTTGCTTAACCCTTTTAAATAAAACAACCGCCAGTTCACGCAATTTATCTTTTCCCATTAATTCTCTTGCGCTTTTATTGTTAGCAACTGCGGTGTAAAAACCATATTCATATTCTGATAAACCCATTTCCTCCGGCTCTTTATCCATCTTTTGGATTTCTTTGGCAAGTTCAATTAGTTCTTCAATAACTTCTACTGCAGTTAAAATTTTATTGTGGTACTTTTTAATAGCATTTTCAAGCATTCCCATCAAAGATTTACTTTGTACAAGGTTACTTTTAATCCTTGATTTTATTTCATCATTGAGTAGTTTCTTTAGAACCTCTAGAGCAATATTTTTATGCTCCATGTTTTTGACTTCTAAAAGAAACTCTTCGGAAAGAATAGATATGTCTGGTTTTTTAATACCTGCGGCATCAAAAACATCTATAACCTGCTCAGTTACCAGTGCTTTATCTATAACTTGCCTTATTACAGTTTCAATATCCTCGTCTGTTCTGCCTGACACTGTACTACTAAACTTTGATAATCTGGATTTAACAGCCTGAAAAAATGCAATTTCGTCTTTTACCGCTAATGCCTGTTCATGGGGTATTGCTATGGCAAACGCCTGTGATAAAGCTGTTACCTCGTCAATATATCTTTTTCTGCCATTTTCAAGACCTAATATATGCTCCTCGGCCTCAAGAATTATTGATAACTTTCTCGATGTATCCGCTTTAAAATATTCCTTATAAGAAAAACTATAAAACATCTGAGAAACAACTTCCATTTTCTCCAACATCAACTGAACAGCTTTTTCCTGGAGAATTGCGGGATCGCCTTTTCCTCCGCTATCAGAATAAAATGCCAATGCTTCTTTCAGGTCGGATGCAATTCCAAGATAATCAACGATCAGGCCACCGGGCTTATCTTTATATACTCTGTTCACCCTTGCTATTGCCTGCATAAGAGTATGGCCTTTCATAGGTTTATCAATGTACATTGTGTGCAAACACGGAACATCAAAACCAGTAAGCCACATATCTCGCACAATTACCAGTTTCAATTCATCATCTGGATTCTTCATCCTCTCAGCCAAAGCTCTTCTCTGTTCTTTTGTAGTGTAATGTTTTGAAATTTCCGGACCGTCGGAAGAAGAAGATGTCATTACTACTTTGATAACTCCTCTTTTCAAATCATTACTGTGCCACTCTGGTTTGATTTTAATTATCTCATGATACAAGTCGGCAGCAATCCGTCTTGACATAGCAACGATCATTCCTTTGCCTTCAAATACTTCCTGCCTCTGTTCAAAATGATTGACTATATCACTGGCAATCTTCTTCGTACGTTCTTTGCTTCCAATTAATGCCTCTAACTGTGTCCATTTTGCTTTGGCTTTTTGAGTTTCTGACAAGTCCTCTTTTTCTAATTCTTCATCCAAATCCGCAATCAGTTTTTTCCCTTCTTCGCTGAGGCTGATTTTTGCCAAACGGCTTTCATAATAAATCTTTACCGTTGCTCCATCATCAACAGCTTGCAATATGTCGTAGACATCAACATAGTTTCCGAAAACCGCGGGTGTATTTCTATCTGTTTTTTCAATCGGAGTTCCCGTAAAGCCTATATAAGTAGCATTTGGCAAAGCATCGCGCATATATTTTGCAAAGCCATAGACAGTTTTTTTACCAATAATATTCCCATGCTCGTCTTTCTCATCAATGGTCTTTGCTTTGAATCCATACTGAGTCCTGTGTGCTTCGTCGGCTATTACAATGACATTTCTTCTGTCTGAAAGTTGTTCGTACACATTACCCTCATTGGGCTGAAATTTTTGAATAGTTGAAAAAATCACCCCGCCCGCAACAACGTTTAACAGTTCTTTTATTTGTTCTCTGTTTTCTGCCTGTACAGGGTCCTGCCTGAGTAGTTGTTTTGAAGCAGCAAAAGTATTAAATAGCTGGTCATCCAAATCGTTTCTGTCGGTAATGACCAAAACGGTGGGATTGTCCAGCACCAAAACAATTTTGCCGGTATAAAACACCATAGACAAGGATTTACCGCTTCCCTGAGTATGCCAAATCACACCGCCTTTACGGTCTCCCACTGGCTGCTTTTTTACACCCGCCACACCATAACTTTCGGGCGATTCTGTTACGGTATTTGCATTGTAAGTAGATGCAGGCAAGTACCCGGCCGCTCTTAATGTTGATTCTACTGCTCTGTTTACTGCATAATATTGATGGTAGGCTGCCAGTTTTTTTTCTGTCTGTATGGTGATAATCCCTGTCTCTTGGTCTTCTTTTTTTGATTTTTCAAATACTATGAAATGGCGAATAAGATCTAATAAAGTTTCTTTATTAAGCATTCCCTTAATCAGAGTTTCCAGTCGCCCAATTAATGGGGAAGCTTCAACCTTTCCGTCTGATGATTTCCAGGTCATAAAGCGGTTAAAGCCGGCAGAAAGCGAGCCCGCCCGGGCTTCCAAACCATCTGAAATGACCGTGAAACCATTGTGAGTAAATAGACTTGGGATTGCCTGTTTATAAGTCTGCAACTGTCTGTAAGCAGATCTGACAGTTGCGTTCTCATCTGCAGGATTTTTTAACTCAATAATGACCAAAGGTAGGCCGTTCACAAACAAAATAATGTCAGGGCGTTTGTTAATGCCATTTTCGATGATGGTAAATTGGTTCGTAACAAGAAAGTCATTGTTTTCAGGATTTTTGAAATCTATCAACCAGACTAGATCGCCTCTACTGTTACCATCTTTCTGATAACTTACCTTTATACCTTCGGTAAGCATTCGGTGAAATGCCTCGTTGTTGGCAATGAGTTCCGGGGAATTAAGCCTTAGAATTTGCTTAATAGCGTTTTTGCGGATATCTGATGGAATAGACGGATTTATTCTATCAACAGCTGTTTGCAGTCGTTCCAATAAAAGCACATCTCCAAAAGATTCTCTTTCTAATCTATCGCCATCGGGGTCAATGTCTGGACCGTAGAGGTATTGATAACCTGACTTTTGGAGCAACTCAATGGCGAATTCTTCTATGGCACTTTCAGTTATTCTGGTCATTATTTAAAACCCTTCAGGAATCTTGAAATTTCCCTTTTTCTGTAATCTCCCCACGGCATTAGTCTTTTTTGTGGCCATGTCACAAAAAGAAATCTTTTAGCTCTGGTAAAGGCAACATACAGATTATTTTTTTCCTGTGTCATCTCAATGCCCCCGCTTCGCACTGCTCTATAATCAGGAAAAGTCTCATCATCCATGCCTATAATAAAAACAATGTCAAATTCCTGACCTTTCATCGTATGTACCGTACTTAATGTGATGCCAGAATGTTGTGTTAATGGATGGGTTTGCCCCAGTGCCATGGAATTTTTAAATTGATGCAATGATTTGTTATCTGTCTTCTTAGCGTAGTTATGCCAGTGCTTGAGTAACTCATTAATATCATTAAAGATCATGTTTTTTTCGTTTTCATCCTCAATATTTAGATTGTCCCAGAAACTTTCCAATGCCCACTTTATATTGCTTCCGTCATCACTTAATTCTGTAACTAGTGTGATGAGGTTTTTAATCAACTCATCCGATACCAGTGGAATAACAGCTTCCAAGTTCATATTTTCGGTTGTTGCTATTTTTAAATGGCTTAACAACCTTTTCTTGTGCAAGCTGTCTTGAGGGTTTAGCCTTACTATTAACGCAAGGCCAAATATTTTCATTAAATCAGATTCAAATTGAATCGCTCCTGGAGTCATTTTATAATAAAACGGCAAATTAGACTTTTTTAATTGTGCCTCTAATTGGTTAAAAATATATTTATTTCTTGCAAGCACCGCGATTTTTTCACAGGTAATTTCACCTTCAATATCATCATGTGTCTTTGAAGCAATTAATACCTTTATCTTGTCAACAACCCATTGAGCTTCACCGTTTTCATCTTCTAAACAATTTATTTCAAAAAGTCCCTTCTTAACCGTTCCTGTAATATCTTCCGCATCAGGTATAACTTTGTTTGCGGCTGATAACACGGATCTTGAAGAACGATAATTTTCCTTCAGTTCAAAAGGTTTAGGATTAAAATCACGAACAAACTGCTTATCCATATAGTCTGGAGAGGAGCCATTAAAGTGGAAAATTGATTGATTGGGATCACCCACCATCATAATATTGGTAAATTCACCATTAGTTAAAGCAAATAAAAGTTGATATTGGGCATTATTCAAGTCCTGTGCTTCATCTATGCAAATAGCGTAAAAACTTCGGCGATACAAAGCGGCTGTTTTTGTATAATTTACCAGTAAGCTATGCGCAAGCAACAGCAAGTCATCAAAATCGATGGCATTTTGGGTGCGCAAAATATCATGATAGTTTTGATACAGCAAAACAATATTTTCATCATTGGTATGCTGTTCAAGTTCACTGTCAGCAATCAACTCTCGTTTCACCTTTGAGATAAAACTTAAAACACGGTAGCGTAAATTTTTCTGCTCTTTTTTGTCTTGTGTTTTGTATTTGCCAGCATAGGAAGGAGTTTGCTTAATCGCTTGTTCAATCAATTCCAGCCTATCTGTTTCATCTTCAAAAATATGTGGCATTTTCGACAAACCAATCAAATTACCATGATTCTCCAGCATGAACTGACAAAAACCATGAAAAGTCCCCACAAAAACACGCTTCTCAATATCTAATATATCACTTAATCTTTCCTTGATTTCCTCTCCCGCCTTGCTAGTAAAGGTTAGGGCAAGTACTTTTTTATTGGTTTTCTTCAGTAAATGGCGCACTCTTTCAGTTAAAACCCGTGTTTTACCACTCCCCGCACTGGCCTTAACATAGATAGGGCCGTTTTCAGCAAAGACAATTTCTTCCTGCTTTTCGGACAATTCAACTGTGATTGTCATTCTTCTGCCTCCTCTATTTTCAAAATAGCGGCTATCTTGCTAAACAGATCAATCACCTTTGGTGGTAAATCTTTATCGCTTTGTGTAATCTGTTCTGCTATGGCAGAACTATATTGTGTTTTGCTACGAGTGATGACTTTATATAGCTTGCCATTATCATAATTTTCCATTTCTTGTATCTTAGCTTGTTTATGTTGATCATTATTATAAATACCATGATTAACTATCGCCAGTTTTATTTCATCAGCAAAGCCATCAGCAATAAGTTGTTTTTCAAAATCCTTATTCTCGTCAAGAAAAACAATATAATCGCTTTCGTTTTTTTTTGAACCACATTCTAAAAACTGAGATTGGACACTGGCTTTAACATTTTTTTCTGGTGTATTTTCTGCATCGCTGAAAATAAACCATGGAATCTTCAACCCCTCCGCAAAGCGTAAAAATGGTAGATAATTTCCATAACCGCCCACACCGACAAAATCCAGCCCCATTTCAACAGGTGTCTTGTTAAAGTGCTTCTGTACGAAAATAGGTAGCGATTGCTCTTCAGTTTCCCCTTCCAAAAAGACAATTACCTTGGAGAAAAATATCTCCCCTCTGGTATTAATGACTTGCCGTTTTATTTTCCTAATGTCCTCGTCGGTTAGGCTACCAATCTCTATCCTGCCACAAGTCACGGTTTCATCTTTGTAAAAATTGCGTATCTGGTTTAATTTAGCCATTGCGGCGATATAAGGCGAATGGGTGGAAATTATTTTTTGACCTGCTATGGCATCAATCTGCCCATAGAGTTTTTTTTGGGCGTTGGGGTGTAAATGGGCTTCCGGCTCCTCTATAGTGAGAATAGGGAAAAGCACAGATTGATCTTTCTGGGCGTTGATCGAGATCAAAGAAATAAACGCCTTCAACGTTAATAATGAAGACCAGCTTCTTGTACCCATGCCATGGTTTTCCATCGGGAAAGGTTCTTCCTGATCGGTGTAATAGATCGTTAAACCTTTATTCAAATCTCGGATCTTTTTGGTAAAAGGCGTGATTTCTATCCCTTCACTGTGAGTATCCATTGCCGTATTCAGTTCTTTTAAGGTTGTCTTGATATTGGACAAGATATCACTGCTACTGACCGCCTTTTCGTTCAGTAATTTGATCTGTTCTTCGATGGTTTTGATATCCTTTTCGGAATATTCTATTTTGGACAACATCTTGCCAAGATAGGAACTTCTTAATTTTGTATCCTCTAGAATATCCCGTTGCGCATCCATGTAAAAAAACGGCACTTCATCAAAATTAAAACTTTTCTCTTTGCCATTTTCAATATCAAACCAATCAGTATATTTTTGTGTGACTTCATCTTTATGTTTGAATTCAGGCCAGTTTTTCAGAATATATTTTTGTGTTTTGTAGCTGGATTTTATTGCATCAAAAATAATGATTGTTCTGAGAGGAACAAAGGCATTACCTGTACCATTACTTCGAATTCTATCGGTAGTGAACAGGATTTCCCAATCTTCTAAAAAATCTTCATCCCATTTACCATCATCATCAATTGGAACAATTAACAGATCGACGATTATTTTCTTAGATACTGTACTTCCCTGAATAAAAAAATCATCCCGTGAAATGAATTGACTGTTACCCAACGATAATTGTAATGCCTTGAGAAAGGAGGTTTTCCCTGTGTTGTTCATGCCGGTCAAGATCGTGGTTTGCTCAAGTGTCACTTCAATATTTTCAAGGCCTCGAAAACCATAAATTCGAACGTTTTTTATTAAAATACTCATATAGTTGTCTCCTTGTCATATTGTACCCAAACTTCTCCGCTCATCAGTTTCGGCAACAGCGTATCCCGTAGTTTTTCGAGCGTGAGTATTTGAAAACTATTTTTAGTTATTTTTTTAAACATTGGATTGATGATTTCAATCCCTCTTTTCATTGATTTTTCATCAGGAATAACAATTTCAGTTTCGTTTATGTCATTTTTGTTGATGTGAGGTTGCGCTCCACCAGTTTCATTTAATATAATTTCTTTTATTTTATGTTTCATCCATAAGAAAACATACTCTTTCGGCAGATTTTCATTCGGGATTACACCTACGACCGATTGGTTAGCGCAAGTGTTAATTTCAAGTAAACTAACCTGGCCTAAAGTAGCTCCTGTTATTGCCAAAACAGTTGTTCCTTTCGGTAGAAGTTTGGTGTTCGATTTTTGAAGACCAAACTCTGTAATATATTTTGTACCTTGCAAAATTCTAAAATTGTTTACTTCTCCTGAATTTATCCAAGGTATATTTCCATCCCAATATTCAGGTTTTGAAGTTGATGGAGTACCTCCTAAAACAGTTTGTAAAACATTACCAATATTTTTAACTTTCCAATCTTCTTCCGCTTCCTCCAAAAACCACTGTTTGAACAGCGTTTCTGCCATTGTTTCGAGGGTTTTGTTTTGGCGGTGGAGCAGGTCTATCTTATCGTCGAGACTGGATAAAACCGAGGCAATGGCGCGCTGTTCGGGGAGAGAAGGGAGAATAATGTCTAATTTAGATATTATTCCAACATTTAAATTCTGTTGAGCAGCCCCTGAAGTCATCTGATCTAATTTATCAAAACTATTCAGTAGTAAATAGAACAAATAGTTATAGTCAGATTTTTCGTAATCAATGGTTATATTACAACAAGCTTGGTTTGTTGTTAGCGGGATTTTGTTTATCGCAACTTTTCCCGCTGTTGCACCATACATTGCAACAATAACTGAATTTTCATCTATCCATTTTGCGGATGAATTACCCAAACCTTGTTCAGTAATATATTTTTCTGTTTTACGTATTCTGCAATTCTTTATCTCTTTTGTATTTAACCAAGGGATACTACCACCATAATATTCTGTTTGTTTTGTTGAAGGTGTTCCTCCAGAAGTAACACGAATAGCAACATCCCCCAGCTTACACCTCTTCCACTTATTCATTATTAATAATTTCTCCCTTTTGTAATACTGTGATAATTGATTCATCTATTCCCAAAATAATAGATAACCCGTATTTGTATTTAAAATTGCCATCAGGGTGTGTAAAATCTCTTAATTTTCTTAAGTCTCTCTTACTGTCTGGTTCCCACCATGTTTTAAACTCAACAATAAGTAAATTATGCTCGTTACTGCCACGTTTATGCAAAATAATATCCGGGTAAGTGCCATCTGGAAAATTTACAGTCCTTTTTGGATTACTATAATTTTTATTATACTCAAAATCTAAATTAAATTCTGCATATTCTTTTTCTTCATGCTGTAACAACTCGTGAAGATATACACCAAACCAAAAGACAATACTACGTTCATGAACTTGATTTTTTATCAGATATTCATGATGTTTGTATACTCTTTCAAGTGCCTTTTTAACAAGCTTAAATAACTCCGTGTTATTCATTAAATTATTCCTTATGCTCACTCATTGCTCTTTACCTTTTTCCAGCCTTTTGGTATGTTGTTGTGATTTAAGGTTGTATTGTTTGCGTTCTCGTTTTTCATTTTATTACTTCCCAATGACCGCCTTTGTCAGAGCCGATGCGCTTAATTCTGCCTTCTTTTTTGAGTTTTGCTATTTGCCATTCTACTCCTTTTTGTGAAATTCCTACAATTTCCGCCAGTTCATTTACCGTAATATATGGCGTTGCTTTTAAAACAGACAAAATCTTCTCCCTAGTTTTCTCCGTCATTTCAGGTGTATAGTTTTTCTTCCTGAAAGTTATCCTGAAAGCAATGCCCGGCTCGCTCCATTTCAGCTCTATTTCCGGATAGTTTTTCAGGTCGTCGAAGATGATTTTATCCGGGTACAAATCGACAATTTCTCTTGGCTCATCTTTTACGTTAAGAAAGATTTCACCGCACGAATCTGTTCAGTCCTAATTGATTTTTAATTCCCTCGAATTCGGGGGAATTATTTTGTGCGCCTCCTGTGCAATATGCACAATACCTGTGCATTCCCCTAATGACATGCCCATATTTCTCATCTTTTTGTGCACTTCTAAGCAGGTGTACGTGGGGGCTGTGTACTTCATCATTTCTTTAATATCTCATACAGACCCTTATTTTTGAAGATAAACTCGCTTTTCACCTTTTCCTTTTCAAGTATCTCAATTTCTACCAGTCTATTCAGATACTTGCTTGCGGTGTTCCTCGATGCGATTCCCTTCTCTATCAGGAAGGAGTATTTACAATAGACCTGTGTGAACAAAGTCTCCAGCAATTCGAAGCTGTAAATCTCCGGCGCTTCACCCTGTATTCTCTCTTTCGTATCATTGAACAATTCGATTATGTTAAATATCTTGCCAAGGGTATATTTCGAAGTTTTTTCTACAGCTTTAAGCATAAATAGTATCCAATCTTCCCAGTGGTTGTTTTCAGTTACACCCATTAATAGCCGATAATAGTCGCTCTTGTGTTCGTTGATATATTTCGAGAGGTACAGGACGGGATCGTCCAGCAAACCGTATGCAGAGAGCAGTAATACATTGATTACCCTGCCCGTTCTCCCGTTACCGTCTTTGAATGGATGGATCGCTTCAAACTGATAGTGCAGGATTGCCATTTTAATAAGAGGATCTATCTCATCGGATTTTGAATTGGCAACCGAAATCCAATTATTCAACTTATCTAAAATTACATCCCTGCAACATGGAGGCGTGTAAATTCTTCTATAATCATTTCCGATATAAACGGGAAAATCGCGAATGCCATCATTTTCCTTCTTTATGTTCCTGTAAATAATCTCTATGAGTTCAACTGAAAACTTCTTTCCTGATTTTATAACTCTAAATCCATCTACCAGTGCCTTCCCGTATCTCAAGACCTCTTTAGTATGCGGATCTGCGGTTGAATCGAGAGTGAAGGCTTTGAATAATTTGTCATTAGTTGTTAAAACATTCTCAATGGATGAACTGTCCTTTGCCTCCTGCAAACTCAAAGTATTGATGAATATGTCCGGGTTCGGGATCGCTGAAAGTCTGCCCTTCAATTCCGCTATTGCCCGATTTGCTTTATTGGCCTGTTCGTAAATACTTAACAGACGCCAATACTTCTCATCGGGTAATATATCTGGTAATTCATTATATGGCTTATCAGGGTTAAATTTCATTTTTCCTCTCTATTTTAATTTTGGATAAATTTTCCAGAATCAAAGCATTGAGTCGTTCTTCATCTTTCAACTGTTCTTTAAGTTCCTTCTTTAAATTGGCGAAGCGCTCATTGAAATCAAAATCATCTTCATTGTCTGGCAGGCCAACATAACGACCCGGAGTGAGCATATAATCCAAATCCCGTACCCGTTCAATTGAGGTGGAATTACAAAATCCTTTGGCATCTTCATAATCACCGTCCGGATTACGCCAGTTGTGATATGTATCTGCTATTTTCTGTATATCTTCTTTTGAGAATTCACGCGTCCTGCGATTTATCAGATATCCCATGTTACGGGCATCGATAAAAAGTATTTCATTAGTGCGGTTGCGGAACTTGCCATTGGCTTTGTTTTTACTCAAAAACCAGAGGCTGGCTGGAATTTGAGTGTTTAAAAACAGTTTTGCAGGTAAATTTACAATGCAATCTACCAAACCAGATTCAATAATGTTTTTTCGTATTTCATATTCACCATTTGTTTTGGTGGTTAATGATCCTTTAGCCAAAACAAAACCTGTCTGTCCGCTTGGACTGAGATGATAAATAAAATGTTGTATCCATGCATAGTTTGCATTTCCGGTAGGTGGTGTGCCGTGTTTCCATCTTCCGTCTTTTCTGAGTAAATCACCGCTCCAGTCGCTGTCATTAAAGGGGGGATTGGCAATTACGTAATCCGCTTTTAAATCCTTGTGTGCATTATTTAAAAATGAGCCTTCATTGTTCCATTTTACTTGCGAACTGTCTATTCCCCTAATAGCAAGATTCATCTTGCAAAGTCGCCATGTTGTTTGATTGCTTTCCTGTCCGTAAATGGAAATGTCGTTTACCCTGCCCTGATGTTCCTTTACAAATTTTTCGGAATGAACGAACATTCCACCTGAACCGCAACACGGGTCAAAAACACGACCCTTGTATGGCTCCAGCATTTCTATAAGTAATTCAACAACACTTCTTGGTGTGTAGAACTGCCCACCCTTTTTACCTTCAGTTAAAGCAAATTCACCGAGAAAATATTCAAAAACATGACCCAAAACATCGGAGCTTCTGGCTTTTGCTTTGCCAAGTGCAATGTTACCTATAAGGTCAATTAACCCGCCTAAACTTGTCGGATCAAGATTTTCCCTTGCGTAAACTTTGGG
>Ga0075525_10000611_pt1 | contig 11759 bp, 13 predicted proteins | sample NGEPertwo_FD_74795 | JGI IMG/M metagenome (GOLD analysis project Ga0075525, IMG submission 74795) | Arctic peat soil microbial communities from the Barrow Environmental Observatory site, Barrow, Alaska, USA - NGEE Permafrost154B-two | ecosystem: Environmental > Terrestrial > Soil > Wetlands >...
GCATACAACGAGCTCTTTCTGCTTTACGTCGCCCTCTTCTCGGCGGGCTTCTTCGCCTTCGTGCTCCTTAATACAGGAGCTCTGGGGCCGCATGGAACTCTTCTCCACGGTCGGCCTCCCGCGCCGTGCCCTGAGCGTCTTCCTCCTGGTCTGTGCGGCTCTGCCGGCCTACGTCTGGCTGGAGCCCATCGTCCGCTCGCTCGGTTCGGGGGAGCCACCTGCACTTCTTGACCACAACACCACCCTGGTGACCGAAGCGCTGGACGTGGCTCTGATCGTTCCCGCCAACCTCCTGGCCGCGGCCCTAGTTTGGCGCCGCAATCCCCGCGGCTACCTGCTCGCCTGGGTGATGCTCGCCTTCTTGGTCCTCATCTCGATGGGGGTGGCCTTGCAGACGGCCTTCCAGGTATCCGCCGGTATCGATTTCGCCCCGGCAGAGATCTATGGACCCATCACCGGCTTCCTGACCGTAGGGGCGGTGGCGATGTACTTTGTCGTGCGCCTGCTACGGAGGGCCACGATTACCGAAAATGAACCCCCCCGGAGAGCGGCATCAGCGCCCGCCTCACCGGTTGACATCACTGATCCGGCCCAAAGTTCGCAGTAGGGGGGAGATGGGGCCTGACCGGTCGAGCCGTGTCGGGCAACCGCCATCTATTCCATTTTCAGGCCGAGCAGGCGGAGCGCCTCGACCAGATGAGGATCGTCTCGATCGATTACCTCGACCTCCTCCAGCACCAGCGGCGGCTCATCGGCGGCCGCGGGTTCGAAGATCGCCCAGTTCTCGAACTCATCCCCCAGCCGCGACAGGTACCGCAGCCCGGCGAAAGATCCTTCCACGTCCCTCCACTCATACACGAAGCGGGAGATCTCCTGGGTGAAGGCCCGAGGAGCGCTCAGTCGGATCGCGGCAGCATCGAGTTCGGCCACGTTGTGGTGGATGGCGCGAGAGACGAGGGCTTGGCGGAAGGTGGCCAGCGACTCAGCGTCCCCCACATTGGCAAACCGGCCGTGGAGTCGAGCGCTGCCCACGACGCGGGTTTCGAGCCAGCTCAGAGGGACTACGCCGGCGAGCAGGAAGTCGTCGCTTCCCTCGATCGCGCGAAGGTCGGCGATCAATTCGAGGTCGGGCCGGAAGCGCGCGAGAGTCTCGACAAAGGCTCCAACCCGCTCAGAACAGGCGTACAGAACCCGGTAAGAGGCGGAGGGATCGTCCCAGCGGTTGCCGAAAGTGCCGTTGGGCGCGGCATACGACCAGTCGGGCCAGGCCCAAGGATCGGGTCGGCGGCCGACCCTAAAGACGGTGCGCGCGGGCCGGACCGAGGATAGTCTCGGGCTCACCCGCCGACGAGGAAGGCTCTCTCCGCCCCGATGACCAGGGGGCCGGCCTCGTCCACATCCCCCTCACAAAGCAGCCGCGCAGGAGAACGGTCCTCGAGTTGCGGATTCAGGCCCTGGAACCACACCTGCGCCACCCGCGGCCCGTCCGCTTCGGCGATTGGAAGGGCGACCTGGAGCGCAAGGCGCAGCCGCCGCTGGGTATCGAGACTCGGCTCGCGCTCACCCGCCGCCCACTCATTCACGGCCCTAGTCTCCTTGACCGAACCTAGGTAAGCGCAGAGCTTGGGTCCGAGGATGGCGCGGAGTTCGTCGACAACCTCGGGAAGGCTCATCTTGGTGACGCGCAGATGCGCGGCGTAGTCGGGACGTGCAGGGCTTATCGCCATGGTGGAAACCTCCTTGCCTGTCCTAGTTTGTCACAGGCGTAATACCCTGTCCATCACGGGTCAAATCCCAAGCATAAAGGCAAGAATATGGTTGTGGAAACCCGGCATTCCACTCGTCAGTCGCTACTCTATCCGCGGTACCCGCTGAGAACCCAGAAGTCCCGGGGAGAGAAAAGGGGGAGGGGCAGGCTGTGCTTCAGTTCCTCGAGGAGAGCCTACGACGGGGACTGAAGCTCCGCGATCGCAGGACTATCCGACCGCCGGTCCTTTTGGCCTATGAGGGAAGGGGTTATGCTTGAAAGAGATGAAGGCAACCACCCGCCCCGATAGGCCCGCCACCTCCACTTCCGCATCCGGGAACGCGGAGGATTCCGGCACCGTGCGCCTCGAACAGGCGGCCAAGACCTACGGCGAGGGCCGCTCCGCGGTGGAGGCGCTAAAGCCGACCGACCTCCTGATCGAGCGGGGGGAACTGGTGGTGGTCCTCGGGCCCAGCGGGTCGGGCAAGACTACGCTGCTCAACCTGATCGGCGCCATCGAACCCCCCAGTTCCGGCCGGGTGACGGTGACCGGACAAGAGCTCAGCACGCTCGACGACGGCGGTCGTACCCGCTTTCGGCGGGAGAGCGTCGGTTTCGTCTTTCAGTTCTTCAACCTGATCCCCACCCTGACCGCCCTCGAGAACGTCCAGTTGATCGCCGAACTGGTTGACGGCGACGGCGAGGAGACCGGCCGCCGAGCCCTGGAAAGCGTGGGCCTGTCGGAGCGGCTGGACCACTTCCCCGGCGCTCTGTCCGGGGGAGAGCAGCAGCGAGTGGCAATTGCCCGCGCGCTGGCCAAGCATCCTCCCCTGCTCCTCTGCGACGAGCCCACCGGTTCGCTCGACCTGACCACGGGCCGGCAGATCCTCGACCTGCTGCAGCGGCTGACTCAGGAGGAGGGACGCACCCTGCTACTGGTCACCCACAACGAGGCCATCGCTAAGATCGCCACGCGGGTGCTGCGGATGCGCTCCGGCCGTATCTCCCAGGACGACCGCAACGCACGCCCCGCTTCGGCCGATCAGGTCAGCTGGTAACGCCCAATGGGCGTGCTGAGCCGGAAGCTGCGGCGGGACCTGTGGGAGCGTAAAGGTCAGCTCGGCGCCGTAGTCATCACCATCTTCCTGGGTGTGGTCCTCTTTGGCGCCTCCTACGACGCCTTCCTCGACCTGAAGGCCTCGTACGAGTCCCTTTACGAAAGCCTGCGCTTCGCCGACTTCACCATCGAAGCCCAGAATCCCGAGCAACTCGCGCAGCGCGGAGGCGAGTTGGAGGGCGTGGCCGCGAGCACGGTGCGTCCGGTCGCCGAGATCCCCATGCGGATTGCGGGCGAGCACAAGTTGCTGGGACGGCTCGTCGGCATGCCCGCCGGGGAACAACCCTCGGTCAACCAGGTGATGGTGCTCGAGGGGCGCTATCTGAACGCCGGAGCGCCGCCGGAAGTTCTCTTGGAGCAGCACATGGCCGACCACTTCGGTCTGGCCCCGGGGGACCGTCTGGAGGTACTCGCTGGGGACGGCTGGCGGGAGCTAGAGATAGCGGGAGTGGTGGCCAGTCCGGAGTACCTATGGCCGGCGCGGGACCGCCAGGAGATCCTCACCTCGGCGGATGACTTCGGCGTCGCCTTCGCTCCCGAGGAGTATTTCTCCGGACTGCCTTCCTCCGAGGTGACCCAACAGGCCCTCTTCTTCTACTCGCCCGGGGCCGACCGCGGAGCCCTCGACGCCAGGCTCACCGGCCTCGCCCGGGAGCAACCGGCGGGGGCGGCCTTCACTCGGGCCGAGCAGGCCTCAAACGCCGCGCTGCAGGAGGACGTGCAGGGCTTTAGCGAACTCTCCTTCATGTTCCCCCTGCTCTTCCTGGGAGCGGCAGGAATGGCCACCTACGTGCTTCTCACCCGGCTGGTCTACTCGCAGCAGGGCATCATCGGGCTCCTGCGGGCGAGCGGCTTCAGTAGGCGGCGGGTCTTCCGCCACTACTTGGTCTACGGCCTCGTGGTGGGGGTGCTGGGATCGATTCCGGGGATCGCCGTGGGCATCCTGGCGGGGCGGCTGATCGCCGGCTTCTACACGGACGCCATCGCGGTGCCGGTGACCGTCATCGACTTTCACCCGCTGACGCTGATCCTGGGACCGGTCTTCGGCCTGCTCGCGGGAAGCTTATCCGCTCTGGCTCCTGCCTTCCGGGCGACACGCATGCCCCCGGGAACCGCCATGCGGGGCACGGCGGCCGGATCGCAGGGTGGGCCCAGCCTGCTCGAGCGTCTGCTTCCCCCTCTGGGCCGGCTTCCCGCATGGGCAAAACTGGTGCTCCGCGGCATCGGCCGGAACAAGCGCCGCAGCCTATCCACCATGCTCGGGGTAATCCTCTCACTGGTGCTCATCCTGGTCTCCTGGGGGATGCTCGACACCATCCAGGTGCTGCTCGACCGTCAGTTCGAGCAAATTCAGCAGCAGGATGCTCAGCTCTATTTCGCACCGACTTCGGCAGAGGCCCCGGATTCTGCCCAATCCCCCGCTTCCGCCCAAGGGGGCCTGCCCCTGGAGCAAATAGGGGCCGTTCAAGGGGTGGAGCGGGTGGAGCCCGTGCTGGAAACTCCGGTGGTGCTGGAGACGGCGGAACAGCGCTACACCACCAGCCTCAAGGCCTTCGAGCGCGACACCCAGATGCACGACTTCCTGCTCAGCACCGGCGGGCAGGCGCAACTGCCCGAACAGGGGCTCTACGTCGGCGTGGCCCTCCGCGATCAGTTGGACTTTGCCGCGGGGGACCAGGTGACCGTACGCCTACCCGAGGCCGGGCTCAGCTTCGCCGACACCATCGCCGGCTTCGTCGAGGAACCGCTGGGTACCCTGGCCTACGCCAACCTGGCCTATCTCGCCGACAGGGCGGGCAGCTCTCCTCAGGCCCTGGCCAATTCAGCGATCGTGCGCTACGCGGAGGGGGCGGACCGATCAGCGATGCGCTCTCGCCTCACCGCGCTCCCCAGCGTGGCCGCCTTCGTCGATTCGCGAGCACTGGTGGAGACCATCCAGTCCTTCATGGGCCTCTTCTACGTCTTCGTCGGGGTGATGCTCGCTTTCGGCGGAGTAATGGCCTTTGCCCTGATCTTCAACACCATGTCCGCCAACATCTCCGAACGGGCCACGGAGATAGCTACGCTGAAGGCCGCGGGCGTAGGCCGGCGCACGATCACCGGCCTGATCACCGCGGAGAACCTCCTGCTGACGATGCTGGCCATCGTGCCCGGCCTGGCCCTAGGCTACCTGGCGGCCTGGTACTTCATGGGCAGTTACAGCAGCGATCTCTTCCGCTTCGATCTGCACGTGCGCCCCCTGACCTTCGTCTTCTCCGCGACCGGCATCCTGCTGGTGGCCCTGCTGTCGCAGTGGCCCATCCTTCGGGTCGTGCAGAGGCTGGACGTGGCCAAGGTGGTGCGCGAACGCGCTGTCTGACCGCATCCGGAACCGCCGCCTTTTCGCCAGGGGGGCTGGTACAAATGAGGAGGCCCCTCGAAAGGGACCTCCTCACCGGGAGGGCTTCTACTTACCGCTCTCCAGAGCAGCCGGCTGGCTGCTGCTCTACATCTGCATCAGGTTCCAGATCATCTTGGCGGCGTGGCCGCGGGTCGCCGACCCGTAGGGGTCGAACGTGGTTGCGGTCTTGCCGTCGATGATGCTGTTCGCCTTGCACCAGTTGATCGCCTGCTGAGCTTCTTCACTCAGGCCGGTGACGTCGGTGAAGGGCGAGGCGGGGGCCGCGCTCAGGTCGGCTCCGCCGGCGCGGGCCACCATCAGCGCGAGTTGCACCCGGGTGATATTGGCCCAGGGTTCGAACGTGTCCGCCGTCACACCCTTGACGACACCGTTCATCTTCGCTTCCTCGACGTAGTCGAAGGGATAGCGGTCGGCTTCGTTCTGGGCGGCCGGCATCGGCACGTCCTTGAAGGTCGGGGTGCCCCAGTTGGTCCAGGAATCGTCGTGCATCCCCATCGCACCGACGACCATCTTGGCAATCTGGGCCCGCTTGACGAGCTGCTCGGGGCCGAACAGGCCGTTGCCGATACCGTCGACGATTCCCGCACCGTACAGGCCTTCGATATGCGCGAAGAACTGGTGGGTCATGGGAACGTCGCCGAAGTGGGCCATCGGCACGCCTTGGACGTTCAGAGTGACCGGGGCGGAAGCCAGTTCGCCGCCGGGAACCGGTGCCCACACCGCCACGTAATCGCCGCTCTTACGGGCAGCAAAGTGCACCGAGAAGGCACCGGCGGCGTCGGTCTTAGCCTGGGCTACGGTCTCGCCGCCGACCTTGATCGCGATGGCTTGACCGGACAGGGCGGCGTCAGAGCCGTCCATCAGCTTGCCGCCGGCCATCACCATATCGCCGGGATTGGCCGTCGCCGGTAGCGAGAGGTCGAGTGCCGAGCCCACCAGACCCGCGAACTCCTTGGCCTTCTTCAGACCGGCGACCGCGTACGGCGGGTTGTGGACGCCCTTGCTCATGTCGCCGTCGACGAACTGCACGTTGCCCTTGGCGGCCGCGATCAGCGCCGCGCCAAACGCATCGCTCTCAGCAAGACCGTCTTCGGCCGCGGTGATAGCCGCGTTCGCGCCGGCGATGCCGGCGTCGATCTTCCCTGCCCAGCTGTTGATCTGATTCTGCAGGCTGGCGCGGGTCAGGCTGTGGCAGGAGCTGCAGGAGTCGCCTTCCTCCTGAACGCCCCACTCCTCGGCTTCGCCGGGGAGCATGGGAGTCATCCGGTGGCTAACCCGCTCCGCGCGCGTCTTCGGCATATGGCAGTCGACGCAGGTGGCGTAACCCATGTATGGTTCCGTATCCGCGACGCCGATCAGGCCGTAACCTTCCAGCATCTCCTTCTGCGGGTGATGCACGCCGGCGGCCGGATCCAGCTTGCCGCCTTCTTCGATGTCGCCGTTATGGCACTGCGAACACACCTCGTCGCGCTCCACGCGCAGGCCCAGGGCCTCGCCGGTCGGGTTATGGACCGTGTGGCAGACGGAGCACTCGACGTCGAGGGTGTCGCCTTCGACCGAGGGCTCATACGTCTCAAAGAAGCTCGACTCGTAGCCGTTGGCCTTCATGTAGCCTTCGGCGGAGTGGCAGCTCATGCACTCACCGCTGGCGTGGGCGATGGCTTTACCTTCCGCGTCCTTGAGCACCGAACGTGAGTCCGCATGGCCGGACAGCAGCCACTCATTGTAGTAGCTGTGGTGCATGCCCTGGTTGTGGCCGGACGGATAGACTTTGCCAGGAGTCTCATAACCGTAGACGGTGATGAACTCGGCCAGGGTCTGATCGGTGGTGTAGGCGTTCGGATTGCTGAAGCCACTGCCCGAGCCCAGGCGCTTCTCGGTAGTTGCCGCGTTGACGTGGCACTGGCCGCAGACTTCCGAGGAGAGGATGCGCGGCATCCCCACGACGCCCACGCCGGTGGTTTCGTGTGGGCTGTCGGTAGAACCCGTGCCGTGGCAGTTCTCGCACTGAATGCCGAGACCGGCCCATTCGGTCGGGGTGTCCGGGCCAATGACTGCGCCGTTAGGCAGGGTCATCTCGGCATTGGCCGGACGGGTGAGGCCCAGGTTGTGGCAGCCGCCGCAACGCTGGAAGTAGGCCGCCACGCCCACCGCGTCGCCTTCGCCTTCCCACTCCATGTGCTCTTCGCTGAAGCCCATGGGGTCGAAGATCGGGTAGTCATCCGCCGGAGTGATGGCGGGGATGTACTGCCCCAGGCTGTTGGTGGCGTCGCCGCCTTGGTACTTGGCGATGTACTCCTTGGCCCGACCGGGTGCCCCGACCTGAAGCCAGACATCCTCCGGCCCGAACTGGAGGCCGCCGACGCCGTCACCCAGTGGGGACGGCCAGAGACCGGAATTGATGCCCGGAATGAGCAGTTCGGGGTTTGCGAGCACGTCCGCCATGAAGGCGCCGTGACGCGATTCTAGATACGCGGGTGCCACATCCAGACCCTCGCCAAAGATCGGCATCGAGTGGCAGGTAACGCACCTGTCCTGACCGGCAAAGGTCTGGCCAAAGGCGTTGGTGGTGGGAGCCGCAAGTGCGCTGCCCGCCGCTCCCAGGCTGATCAACCCGACCAGCGTGAGGAGGACCAACAGTCTTATCCGATGCTGCATGCTACCTCCTAGTAGTCGCCCCCCCTTTTGCAAGGGACCCCCCTACGAGAGATAGCTGACCCGTTCACCTCCTTTCGCGCCCGGTAGGGTCGCCGTCGACCAGCCACAGGCCGGCCGGTGATCCAAGTCTGAGGACCTAGCAGGGCATCGAGACGACCCTCCTATCGGGATCGAGTAGATCCCATTGGCCCAGAGTGAGTCGGCTTTAGTGAACGAAAGTATGACGCTCGATGCAGACTCTGCGACCAATCTATTTGAAGGAATCGGATAATGCAACAAGATGGTCGGGGATTTAGTTAGAGATTATTATTGGTTATTGCTAAGAAAAATAGGGCGAAATCGGTACTGCGGAATGGACCGTCCAAACCGGTGAAAGTTGTACCGCCCCAACCGATGGGAGGGATTAGTGCCAGATTGGCTCCGGACAGACAGCGAAAAGCCCAGTGGACCCTACTCGTTCTCGTCGGGTAGCAGCGGGCGGAAGGCTAGTTTATGGAACGGCACGGTGGTCGAGCGACCGTCGGGGTGGCGCAACTGCTTGTGCGGTCCGCGCTGGCGGACCACCTCGAAACCGTGCGCTTCAAGCAAGGCGATGACCTGCCGAGCCTTGAGGGCCGGCAGGCTGCCCATGCATCAGGCGACCTGGATGTTGGTCTCGGGGTCACGCTCGACGACAAAGCGATAGGAACGCATAATCCGCGTCCTTCCGACCCCTGTGGGATAGCGGAAAGCCACGGCCGACGCACCAGTTCCGCGACCACATGCCTACTCCGTTGGGTCTCGCCTCGCTGCAATCGCCACCGTCAGGCTACTAGCAAGAAGCAGAACGGCTACCGGCACCCAAACCGCTCGCTCGCCAGAACTCGGCGTGATCACATTGAGTAAGACGGAGAGAGCGCTGAACGCGACGACGAGCCATATGGCCCATCTCGAGATGCGGGACCAACGCTCGAGCACCAGGCCACTTCGAGAAAGCACAACGAGCGCTATGACCGCGAGGAGCGCAGCCTGCACGACCGCGGCAGCGCGCATCCCCGGAGGATAATCGAGGCGGCCGATGGCGGCAGGCACTGCCGGATGGTAGAGGGCGAAGAGGTCTACGACGGCAAAGCTCACGTCGTTGGCGGTCTGCTCGGTAGCGCTTTCGTCATCGGCTTGGGCTGGGCGGCCCACTCCCCTCCCGGAATTTTTGTCGATGATGTCCTCGGCGCCGGCCTCTATCGTGTCGAGGGGCGCCGGGACGACGCCCGTGGTCGCCGGTTCCGCGGCGGAGGTCGTCGTCTGTCTGCTCCATTCGTCGCGGGGTCCGCAGCCCGGGCTGGGGCGGCTCCACTGAGTGAAGCCGCCCCCCCGAACCGTCGGTTGGATGGCTAGGCGGTGTTATTCCTGGCCGTCGAGCTGGTGATCCGCGTTGGGATTGTCTGGTTCGTCGGCGTGGCCTCCGGGGCCGTCATCCTCGGTAGCCGATTCATGCTCGCCGGATTCCGGCTCCTCGGCGACGGAAGGCAATGGAACCCCCCAAGGCTGTGCCTAACGTCGATACGGGACCAACAGATCATCGACCATGGGATAGTGTCGCTTGTTGAACGTCACCAGTACCGCGCCTACGGACTTCGCCGACATCGCCACAATCGCATCCGCCAGGCCGGTGCCGTAGCCGGGTTGATAGCTCGGCCTGCACAAGCCTCCAAGACGAGCAAGCCCCTGGTCTAGCGGTACGACGTCGAACGCGTCCAGAAACAGCTCCAGTGCCGTCTCCTCGTCGCGGCCTTTCACTCCGGAATAGAGTTCGGCCACAGTGATCGCAGAGACACAGAGGTTGCCTTCCAGTGACTCGACAAACCGAATCGCCTGCTCGCGGCCGCGCAGATACTCGATGATGACATCAGTATCTATCAGGAACCGCTTCACCATCAGGACTCGCCATCTTCACTGCGGGTTCGATCCAGCTCCCGTCGAAAGGCGCCGAAGTCGGGAAGATCCTGCCGGTCTCTCCAGAGACCCCGCCCGCTGTGAAGCAGCTCAAGTCTTGTGCCGGAGCTTTCATGATCGATGAAGCGGTCGACCGCGGTGCGGATCACCTCACTCTGTGACTTGCCGAGGCGTCGAGCAATTGACGCGATCGCTTTCTTCTCTTTGTCGGTGAGATATATCTGGGTTCGCTCCATGATGCACCTCCGTCCGGATATACATCATGACTATACATCGTCGCGCGTCCGCCACCCATCCCTGCAATCAGGGCTAGCGGACCACCACGCCGCGCACACACATGAGGCGACCAGCCACTTGTCGCCGGCGAGTTTGCCCGAGGACCGCTCGCGCCTTCTCGCGAGTCATCACCACAGGCAGATGACGGCTGCGCCCGGCGCGGATCACCCCCTTCCAGGTCACAGACATCGGTGCACAGAACATCGCGATAGAACCGCGACCCCCCGGGAGAGCCAGCGGTGAACGGCCTGGTTCTGCTCGATGAGGGAGGGCGTCACGGGCGAGAGGACGCTCCGGGCCACCAGTTCCAAGGTGTCGGGACCGAGGTGGGGGTTGATGCGGCGGAGGGCCTGGTGGAAGCGACTGCGCAGGAAGACGTCGGTGTAGCTACCACGCTCGGGAGTGACGCCGTCGGGGGCGATGTCGATGCCGGAGGCGTAGGCGTAGCCCAGGGTCTGGAACCACTCGATGGCCGCCTGTTCTCCGGGGTTCCGGGACACTCCCGAAGGGACACGCGAAACGGCCTCCAACAGCCGCCGCCCTATCCAACGTCGGAAACGGCAGCGACGAAGCTACGCAGATCGCCGAGGTTCTCGCGCACGATTCGATGCACCTCGGCGTAGTCTGTCTCCCAACAGACGTGAATCAGCCGATTCCTGAAGCGTGCCATCAGGACGAGCCGGGCGGCAAGGTCCGGCTCAAGCAAGCCCGCTTCCTTCAGCAGCTGGAAGCACTGAGCATACTCGGTCGGCACCTTCTTCAGCCGGTGAGCGCTCACGTGAAAGCAGATAGACAACGCTGCCTCGATGGCCGTGAGCAGGCGCGAGCGGGCGATGTCCTGGGCGTCCTCGTCCGCGAGGAACTCCGAGACCGGCATCGCCCCCAAGGGACGGAGACGCTCCAAGGAGGCCTCGATATCCTCAACAAAGCGGGAGAGACGCTGGGGATCGACACTCATCCGCCGAGGACCTCGCGGATGGCCCGAGAGCGCAGCGGCTCCAGATCCAGATACCGGGGGACGACGTCCTCTACCACCCGGGCAAAGGCGTCTTCGTCGGCCAAGTGGATGAGTTCGCCCGTCAGGACGGCATACTGAGCGTACAGGGGGGCCGCATTCATGACGCGCACGTCCACGGGGATGTGGGAACCGACGATCTTCAGCACCTCCTGCTCGAGCTCGAGACCAAGCGGGCCTTCGAGACTCCAATTGCCCGGTTGAGGTTCTTCCCGTTTGTCGGACGTATCCTCGGGGTTCGATCGGCGGTAGACGCCGACATCTATATCGCGGATCTCCTCGCGCTCCAGGACCGAGCCGAACAAGAAGGCGAACGCGACCTCTGGGTGAGCAGCGATCACGGGTGAGAAATCAGAGCCGATCCGGACCCTCTGCTCAGGACTAACGCGATGCACGGCGAAGTCGGTCATCCGCTCGAGCATAGCACCGTGCGCGGACGGAAGGGATGAAGGGCAAGGCCGACCCTCGCGCCGCGACCCTCGCGATCCATCCGACAGGGACTGCCCTTTGTCGATCATCGCTTTGCGCTCGTGCCGCTCATGCGACCGAGCGCACCGGACAAAAAATCGTTCTCCATGGTGAGTTCGCCGATCTTGGCGTGCAGCTCGGCGAT
>Ga0075525_10000612_pt1 | contig 11758 bp, 6 predicted proteins | sample NGEPertwo_FD_74795 | JGI IMG/M metagenome (GOLD analysis project Ga0075525, IMG submission 74795) | Arctic peat soil microbial communities from the Barrow Environmental Observatory site, Barrow, Alaska, USA - NGEE Permafrost154B-two | ecosystem: Environmental > Terrestrial > Soil > Wetlands >...
CCATTTTTGAGGACACCTTTACTGGTCGCCGGGTTAAATGGAATCTGATCGGAGAGAATGAAAGGCTGTGCAAAAAGATGAAGGACCGTCAAAAATAAAAGTGATGCCAGGAATATCTTTTTCATATTTCTCGTTTATAAATGTTTATTCACGGCATGACTAAATCCATTTTTGTCGTGGGCAAGGCTTATCAGGTATTTGATCTTGAGTTCTTCAGGAGCATTGCCAACAACGTAGGAATGTTGGGTAAAGTCCAGCATTTCAAGGTCATTGAAATCATTTCCGATGCCCAAAGTGCTTTTCTGGTCAATACCTGTTAGGCGGCAAATCTCCTCAATACCATGCGCCTTTGAAACGCCATTCGGGAAAATCTCCATCCAGGTGTAATCTGGATTAAGAGGAGAGGTGGTCCGGATAACACTTAACTCAGGGAAAGTTAGTAGTATTTTCTCTTTAAAAAGCTCAAATTGATTGCTTTCGCGTGGAAAGAACATGAGGAGTTGTGAAGAAATAAAAGGTTTATCCGGGTCTATCTTTACGGCATTTCCAAATTTTTTGTGATGCTCGACATACCTTTTTAATTCCGGACAATCGTAGCTTTCCCACCATCCAAAATTATGATTGTCAGGCAACTCTCGCGAAACTTTAAAATTCTGGTTTTCACTGATCAGATAATTGATGATCTCACCGGTTGTCGAAGCGGGAATTGACATCGCGCGGATTAATTGTTGAGATTTCCAATCCATTATACCAGCACCTGAAGAAACAATCACAAAATCAAAAGGGGAATTTTCATTTAAAACCTGTCTGACTTTATACAGATTGCGTCCTGTTGCAGCAACTCTGCATACACCTAAATTCCCTAATCTTTCAAGCGTCTCCGTATCGGTTGGACTGATCGACTGATCTGATTGCAAAAGTGTTCCGTCAAGATCGGTGACAACCATTTTAACTTCTGGCATAAATTATTGATTTAATATATAATAATAGTGCTGTAAAAATAATTACATTCAATATTTATCCTGTTTAAAGCCAAACCAAAATAGGACATTAAATTGGTTGTGATGTGGAATTGTATCAGATTACTAAATTCAGAATATGATATTTTATAGTCCTCTTTACATAACTGTTTGTTCCGGAATTTAACTTTATTATTTAAGGTTTAACTCTTTAGATTTATCGATCGCATCTGCCTTTATCTTTACCGGGCAATTCGGAGCAGTGCAGGTCTGTGCTGGTTCCTGGTGCTGCTTATTACTTGCAGGTTCCCATCCCATCACCAGGAATAATACAAAGAAACCAACAATATAACCGAACATGACATGCCATCCCTTACGTATCCATAACAAAACATCACGTGATTCGGGAAATTTGTTGGTGATCGCGACCCCTGCTGATGAACCAAACCAAATCATCGAGCCTCCGAACCCAACTGAGTAGGCGAGTAGACCCCAATCGAAATGACCTTGTTCGAGGCAAAGCTTTGTCAAAGGAATATTATCGAAAACAGCAGAAACGAATCCGAGGATTAAAGCGGTCATCCATGATGCATCGGGAAGTGTCTCAACGGGCATAAAGGACGCAGAAGTAACTAAACACAACAGGAAGATAGTTCCTTTAAATGAAGCTGAAATCTCATGCCAGGGCATTTTGATAATAAATGATCCGATAAAAATGGCAACCCAAACTCCTAACGCCGGCATATCGTAGTAAACGTTTGAAATAATTGCGGAAATAAGAATAAGAATTACAATACCTAAACGGTGCCAATTAACAGTAGCTCCTGGTTTCATATCTGCTGTAATACGCTGATGTTTATCCTGCTGATGAGCACCATACCATGCAACTATAAACAGCGCAGCAGCTGCAGCAATAAATGCGTGCAGAACATTGAATGCAGAAACCCCGTCAATCCACATCATTGTCGTAGTAGTATCTCCTAAAACACTTCCTGCACCTCCTGCATTTGAAGCAGCTACCATGGCAGCAATATATCCGATGTGTACCCTGTTTTTAAATACAACTATCGCGATTGAACCACCAATCATTGCTGCTGCAATGTTATCGAGGAATGAGGACAGAATGAATACGAAGATTAACAGGACAAAAGGACCCTTCCAATCGTTGGGTAAGTATTTTGGAAGGATATCAGGAATGCCTGACTCCTCAAATATCTTTGCCAGTAAAGAAAACCCGAGAAGAAGTCCAAACAGATTCACAAGTATTCCCCATTCACCGTCGCGCAAACTCTTATCCATTAACTGGTCGACCAAAGAGTTACTGCCCAGAAAATGCTCAGCGAATGGATAACCGGTGATGAAAATCAATTTATATAAAACAATGGCTGTTAATCCAGATAATGCAACCCAGAATGTTTGTTTGTGAAAAAGTGCGACTCCAAGAAGTGTTAACCCAAACAGGAAAAACTCAATTCTTACTCCCCTGAATGTCGCGCCGGTCATTCCCCCTTCGGCAAATGCAAAGCAGGGAATAAGGATTAAAGCCGAAATCATAAAAATCCATTTTGAAACTTTTGATGCCATGTAAAGATATTTTTATATAATATTGGATAATTTTCAAAAATACATAAATGCTTAATACCTGATTCTACAAAAGTTAATATTTTAAAAATTGTTTAATTGAGGATATTTTAAAATCGAATTTGTTGAATTAAGGCTGAAGATCAATAAAAAGTAGAAAACTCGAATGGTAAGTCAAAAATCAGCTTATAAACTTGTAAATTAATTATCAGACGGAATCTATTCATTGGCTAACTTTGGAATTTGATTGATGATTGGACACAGGAGTCGGTAGTTCGTATAGGACTACAATCGATGGGAATGCCACAATTGGCGCAATGAAAAAAAATCCAGCTGCTTTTGGTAGTTAAATGGTCTTGTCAGGATTGCCTGGAACTCAGGGATTGTATGGATTTGCCGGATATTTTATTTTTGCTTCAGGTACAGTGCTTACAGCGAGCATCACATGGACACAGGCCTCTGCAGTTTTTGGGGGAAGTCTGGCTTGTGGTCTTGTTTTTCTCTTTCCTTCAATACGCCAAGGACAGGTTAGAGCGTCGTGGATTGCGGTAATCGGAGCAGGTTAGGAGGTCTCTTACTGCCTTCCCGAAATAGTATGCAATTATCTCATTGGCAGGTGTATTCCTGATCAACTCTGCTATTCAGTAAATTAGAATTTCTGATGACGGAAAATCCGTAAAACCGGGTTTTTCTGTAATCAAATATTGAGATTTTTAACAAAATTTAAGGTCTGTTTTGTCGGCTTAACTAAATTCATATGCATATTTGTAGGGTAAGAGTAAAGCACTTTTTTTCATAGATTTTGGTTAGGTTAACTATAGGCATCCTCAAAAGGGGTGCCTTTGTTGTTATTTTTAATTCCTTTTATAAACCAAGTAACTGTTCTTCGGGGTTTTTACCATCAAAAAGAAGTTTTGCCGGATCTTCAATTAATTCCTTTAGATTTACCAGAAATCCAACTGAATCTTTGCCATCAATTATCCTGTGATCATAGGACAGTGCCACATACATCATAGGCCTGATCTCAACTTTGCCATTTACGGCAATGGGACGATCTTTAATCGAATGCATTCCCAGGATAGCACTTTGGGGTGGATTAAGAATAGGTGTAGACATCAGAGAACCGAATACTCCGCCATTGGTAATCGTAAATGTACCGCCAGTCATCTCTTGTATTGTGAGTTTTCTATCCCTTGCTTTCTCCGCCAGTTCTTTAATCTCCCTCTCTATGCCCTCAATACTTTTGGTCTCTGCGTTACGAATAATAGGAACCATTAATCCTTTGGGAGTCTGAACAGCAATTCCTATATCGTGATAACGCGGAGTAACTATAATATCACTATCAATCATCGAATTGATAGATGGATGTTTAGACAGTGCAATACTAACGGCTTTTGTGAAAAACGACATAAAACCCAGTTTGATTTTATATTTTTCGACAAAGGACTCTTGATAAGCTTTTCGTAATTCCATGACCTGACTCATGTCGATCTCATTGAATGTGGTGAGCATCGCTGTTTCATTCTTGACTGCAACAAGCCTTTGACTTAGTTTTCGTCGTAAAGGTGACATCGCCACACGGTCTTCATCCCTGGTATTTTCTACTATTGGTTTTGATGGTTCATTTTTTTGCATGGTAAGAACGAGCTCAACATCCTTGCGACTGATTCTCCGAAGACCATTCAGAAGATCATCAATACTTAACCCTTCTTCCTCCATAACCGCTTTTGCCGCTGGTGTCAATTTAATCTGATGATTTTCTTCCTCGGGCGAGCTTAATTTAATTTCAGATGGTTTAGAATCGGGAACAGGATGAGAGGATACTTTTACAACTTCAGGTTTTTGAACCGAAAGTTTGTTTAACAGTATAGAATCGCTCTCTGTGGGTTTAACTGTTTCATCTGAATCCAATGTACAGACAACTGTTCCAACAGCAACCCGTTCTCCCTCCTTCAATAAGATATTGAGTTTTCCGGCGGCTGAAGCAGTCAAAGACAACGTTGCCTTATCGGATTCAATTTCAGCAATTTCCTGATCTTTTTTTACAATTGAGCCATTTTCAACAAGCCATTTCCCAATTTCAACTTCAGTAATCGACTCTCCGGGAGATGGTATTTTGATTTCAAAAATCATGTCAGATAATTTAATTGCATAAAACTAGTTAAAAACAGCATTCAGAATTCGCTCAAGACTTCTTTTATGTTTTTCCAAAAGTCCAGTTGCAGGACTTGCACTTTCAGCCCGGCTTATAAGCTCCATCTGAAGTTCGGGATATTTTCGCGAGATGTAGGGCCAAGCTCCCATATTGGAAGGTTCATCCTGAACCCAGAGTATCCGCTTAGCATGAGGATTTTCATATTTTATCATTCTAACTTCTTCGGACGGAAAAGGGAATAATTGTTCAATGCGGATAATTGCAAAATTTGATCGGTCTAAATTCTCTCGTCGTTCAAAAAGCTCATAATAGATTTTGCCTGATGTGAAAATGAGAACTTCTGCTTTTCCTGCCGGAACTTTGTCATCACTGATTACTTCCATGAATTTATGTGAAGTAAGATGCTTAATTGGCGATATTACCAACGGATGTCTTAAAAGACTTTTGGGTGTAAAAACTACCGTTGGAATCCTGATGTCCCATAAAACTTGTCGCCGCAACAGATGAAAAAGATTTGCTGGTGTGGTTGGCATCATTACCTGCATATTGTAATTTGTGCAAAGAGATAACATTCGTTCCACACGTCCGCTTGAGTGCTCAGGACCTTGTCCTTCGTAACCGTGAGGCAGGAACAATACAAGACCGTTCATTAATCCCCATTTTTCTCCGGCTGAACTTATGTATTGATCTATAATAACTTGCGCAACATTGCTGAAATCTCCGAACTGAGCTTCCCAAATAGTTAATCCCTTAGGATAGGATAAGGAATATCCATATTCGAATCCCATCACACCATATTCGTTGAGCGGAGAATTAAGCACCGTGAATGTTGCCTGATCTTCAGCGATATTTTTCAACGGAAAGTACTTTTCATCACCCTCTTCCGTGATGATAGCTGCATGTCTGTGCGAGAAAGTACCGCGCTGACTATCTTGACCACTTAACCGAACCGGAATACCTTCTGAGAGAAGTGTCCCAAAAGCAAGCTGTTCGGCCAATGCCCAATCAACCTTGTCATCAGCAATTAGTTGCCGGCGATCGTCCAATACTTTAACGATCTTACCAAAGAATTTTTTATCAGTTGGTAATGTATTTATTTTTACTGCCAGCTCCTTTAGTTTTATTTCGGAAACAGCTGTCGGTGTAGTATTTATCTCAGTCGGTTCAGGGAAGCGATACGGTTTGTATTCTTTTACCAGGAAACTTTTAATCTTCACCTTTTGAATGCTCTTGCTGATTTCAAATTTCTCTTCAAGATGTTGATCAAAAGCAGCAATTTCAAATTGAACCTCCTCAGGAGTCATAACACCAGCTTCAATCAATTTGGTCGCATAGACATCCCGAGGATTAGGATGCGCAGCAATAGCCTTATAAAGTATAGGTTGAGTGAACCGAGGCTCATCACCTTCGTTATGTCCATATTTACGATAAGATAAGATATCGATAAAAATATCAGCATGGAAATGCTGCCTGAATTCAAGCGCCAACTTAACTGTAAAGATAATTGCTTCTACATCATCCCCATTAACATGGAAAACAGGTGAGCGAGTAATTTTTGCAACATCGGTGCAGTATGTACTTGATCGTGCTTCGAGGTAATCGGTGGTAAATCCTATCTGATTATTAACGACGATATGAATAGTTCCTCCTGTTTTATAACCTGGAAGTTGCGACATTTGAACAACCTCATAAACAACTCCCTGACCCGCAATTGCTGCATCTCCATGAATTACAATAGGGGCTATTTTATTAAAGTCTCCATCGTGAGAATAATCGATTTTTGCACGTACCATACCTTCAACAAGTGGTGCAACAGTTTCGAGGTGTGATGGATTCGGAAGAAGACTCAATTTAATTTTTGAACCATTTTTTGCAATGATTTCCTGATCAAATCCTAAATGATATTTCACATCACCTAAAACGATACCTTCTTCATATTCAGTAGCATAAAATTCTTTAAAAATATTCTCGTATGGTTTTTTTAAGATATTTGCCAGAACATTTAATCTTCCACGGTGGGAGATCCCAATTACGTACTCTTCGAGCCCGAGTTCAACGCCATGTTCAATGATCGCATTTAAAGCGGGTATAAGTCCTTCTGTTCCTTCGAGTGAAAACCTTTTGGCTCCAACAAATTTTTTATGAATAAAACTTTCAAAACCAGCTGCTTCTTTTAGATGACTGAAAATTTCCTTTTGGTATTCATGTTGAAGCTCTTCCATATTTTGTGAACGCTCCATACGTACCTTAAGCCAATCAATGAGTTCAGGGTTACGCATGTAAAGATACTCGACACCAATTGATTCACAATAAGTTTGTTCGAGATGTGAAATAATCAGATTCAAAGTTGTTGGCCCGATTCCAATCTCTTTTCCTGCTTCAAATACAATATTAAGATCACTCTCCTCAAGACCAAAGTTGCTGTATTCAAGTGTTGGGGAGTATTGACGGCGACGCCTCACAGGATTGGTTCGGGTAAAAAGATGCCCACGCTGACGATATCCATGGATCAAATTAAGGATGTTAAATTCCTTTTGTAAATGATTCTTATCGACCAATTCCATTGATTTGGCATCGTATGATTTACGCGCCAGTTCGAACCCCTCGAAAAAATTACGCCAACTCTCATCAATCTCCTGAGGGTTCTGAAGATAACTATTGTATAAGTCTTCTATCGCTCCGATTTCATGATTTCCAACAAGAGAGAATCTGTCCATGTTTAAAATTTAGTTTCAAATATTACAAATAAGCAATAGAATAAGTTCAATAAAACCGTTAATGTATTACCTTTTTTGCAATTAAAAAAGAGACTAATTGTGTCAAGTGATTTTTTTCACAAATCTACATTGTTTTGCTTAGATAATTTTCCGAACAGCTTGACCGTGTATTGATTTAACCATGAAGACCTTCTTCGATAAGTTTATGAGTCACGAAGAGCAAAAAATTCTCATCCTGCTTTTACTTTCTCATGGAACTTGAGCATTTCATATTCTATTCATGCATAGTCAGGATGGTCCTTTTGGGCACTTTGATTGTCAGTTGCTTGCCAATTAGTTTTCTATATTTAATAATTCATGGTAGTCTTGTCTTTATAACTTATCCTTCACTTTTTTTATCTTCAGGATTCTGGTTATCTGTCAGCCCGCGACACGTAAAACAAACTATTCATTTTATTTATGAAAAGGTAGTAAAGGTAACTTGTCTGGAAATCCTTTCCAAGATTTAATAATTATTTGTTAAAGTCCTGATATTTAAAATTCCATGCATTTTGCCATGTAGTATTTATCCTACACGCTGTAGGATAAATACTACAAAAATTTCATCATTTACCTTACAAATATTTAGCATATATACTACAAATAAGTCCATAATTCATTAAGATATTTACCTATAGTTATATAGTCATAATGTCACACGATATAATGGTATAGTATTTACCAATATTCGTCTTCCAATAAGATTGAGAATGCATAGCTATTTTATTCAGTAAGTAATTTTCATCGCTGTAATATTCTTAAAACTAAATAAACTTTCAGCTCTAATATACGTATAAAATTATATTCTTGAATTATACGTGATTAAAATGAATTTAAGACATAGTGAAATTGTTCTTTAGTTTCAATTTTCAACATTTTAATATGCTACACTCTTTGGAGTGGACGAATCTATGATAATCAAATTTCGAAACAGAAATGTAATTCTGATTTCCAGTCTTATATTTTTGATGATGTTTACAAATTCGATTTTTGCACAAACTGATACTGTTTTTTGGTTTGCGGCACCGGAAGTTTCATCTTCTCATGAAGATAGACCTATCTATGTCCGGTTGTCCTCATCAGATCAACTATGCAATGTTACTATTTCCCAACCAGCTAATCCAAATTTTACTCCCATTTCAGTGCAAATTCCTCCCCACAGCACCAGTTCAGTAAATTTGACACCTTTTATTGAAATAATTGAAAATAAACCCGCAAATACAATACTTAATTACGGACTATTGATTCAGGCAACAACTGAAATAACTGCATATTATGAAGTTGGTATTTTATATAATCCTGAAATATTTGCTTTAAAAGGACAAAATGCATTGGGTACTGAATTTTATACCCCATTTCAAAATTTCACAAACAATGGAGTTGGTTTTTCCTCTTTTGATATTGTGGCAACTGAAGACAATACAATATTAGCAATAACACCGACAAACAATATTGTTGGCTATTCGGCAAATACAACATTTACAATAACTTTGAATAAAGGGCAGACCTATTCCGCAACAGCTAGGAGTCAATTGGCTAGTTTGCATTTAAGCGGTTCGCATATAATATCGAACAAGCCTATAGCTGTTACAGTAAAGGATGATAGTCTTTCTGGTGCAAGGTGGGGTGGGTGCATCGACTTAGCTGGTGATCAGATTATTCCTGTAAATAAAATCGGAACAGAATATATTGTGATGAAGGGCTTTTTGAATTACAATATCGAGAAAGTATTTATTTTGGCGGTCAATGACGATACTCAACTATTTATCGATGGTAGCTTAACTCCAAATGCTACAATTAATCTGAAAGAAACCTACTCATGCGATATCACTCAGAATACCACTTATTTTAAGACTTCAAAGCCCGTTTATTTTTTACACATGTCCGGTTTTGGTTGTGAGTTAGGTGTTACCCTTTTGCCTTCAATTAAATGCAGTGGCTCCGGGCAAATCAGTTTTGTCCGGTCTACAGATGAATTATTTGGTTTAAATATTATGACAAAAAATGGAAACCAGGGAAATTTTATATTGAATGATAATCAGTCGGTTATAAATGCAAGTTCTTTTAAACCAGTACCTGGAACAAATAATGAATGGGTTGCCGCACAATTAATTTTTAATACCCTTCAAATTAAATCTGGTGTAGCTAATGTAATCAAAAATACAAGTGGTGTGTTTCATTTAGGTATGATTAATGGTGGTTCAACATCAGGCTGCCGATATGCCTTTTTTTCTGAATTTAATAAATATTCGCCAAAAATAAAGAGTCAAAATCTATGTATTAGTGACACAACAAAATTTCAATTATCCGATGCTTCTGTTCTGGATTCTGTTAGTTGGAATTTTAATGATCCTGCGAGCAGTCAAAACACCTCAACTTCGTACTATCCTACACATGTTTTTAGCAAGTTAGGCACCTATAAAGTTCGTGCAATTTACTTCTATGAATGTGGTATGGATACTGTGTTTCAACAGGTCATAATTAATTCATTACCCACTGTTTATTTAGGTACAGACACTGCAACTTGCAATAAACCTGTTAATTTAAATGCTGGTAACGAACACAGTTCCTATCTTTGGTCAAATGGACAAACAACATCTTCAATTACTGCAAATTCGACAGGATTATACACTGTGATGGTTACCAATAATTTGGGGTGTTCTGCACGTGACTCTATCTACGTTAAAGTTAAACCATTGCCATCAGTAAATTTAGGCAGCGACCTTTCGGTCTGCCTGGGTCAACAAATTGTCCTAAATGCTGGTAATGGTTTTGAGAATTATTTGTGGTCGAATGGTGCAAGTATCCAAACAATTATACCAACACAAACGGGGCGTTATTCAATTACAGTATCCGATCGGGACAATTGTACAAATAGTGATACAATAAATGTAGTTTTTAACCCATTACCAGTTCCGACAATCAATTCGACTGCTCTTTCTCCGGAAACTAATTTGACTATTTATTATTCAGAAGCATCTATGACCAACTATGAATGGATCGTTTCTCCAGGGGGAACCATTATAGAAGGAGATGGAACAGAAACTATTACAGTGAAATGGAGTGATGCCGGTTCTCAAACAGTTTCTGTCAACTATATCAATTCCAATGGTTGTTCAGCTGAAGTCGCAACTGTAAAGAAAGTATTTGTGGATTCGCCAGCAATAAAAGCTATTGAGGCATTTTCGCCCAATGGAGATGGTATTAATGATTTAATGCAATTCAGACATTTGAGTTATTACCCTGGTTCAAAACTGTTTGTATATTCTAAAATGGGAAATATTGTTTATCAAAGCAGTGATTATCAGAATGATTGGGATGGAAGAATTATTAGTAATCAATTGCAGAATCAGAATATGATTTTGAGCGGAATTTATTATTATCTACTTAAATTAGGTGGAGCAGATCGTATAATTAAAGGATTTGTTCTTATTTCCTATTAGATGAACCCTCCTAACAAATGATATCATCCGGTAAATTTAAGAATATAGCACCTTATTGGCTTTTCCCCAAAGCGGCAACTTTATGTTTAGTTCTGAACTTTTCGGATGCTGATTAATAATCCAGTGTGGTCATTTCATATCCGCTGTTAATAGTTTGATTTGTATTTAGTTGATCTGCATTATTCGTTAAAATCAATCATTACTGATATTCTTCATGAGTAAATGAATTAATCGGTTATTTTTGTTCTCAAGAATTGTTTATTATAAATTATTTATGAAAGTATTCCTGAAACAGGTTGCAAAACATTTGTTTGAAATTCACCGTGATAACATAAGTCAACTGACACTGGTTTTTCCGAACAGGCGGGGTGGCGTTTTTTTTACAAATTACCTGAATAGTATGATAACAGTACCATTGATTTCACCCGAAATTATTACGATAAATGAATTGTTTTCAGCACTTTCACCATTACATGTTCCTGATCGTTTAAGCTTGATATTCAGACTCTATAAGGTTTATAGAGAATCAACAAAGTCAAATGAACTATTTGATGATTTCTATTTTTGGGGAGAGATGTTGATAAGCGATTTTGACCAGGTTGACAAATATCTTGTAAATGCACGCGACTTGTTTACAAATGTTACTGACCTAAAAGAAATTGATGCACGATTTGATTCTTTGCATGAAGACGAAAGAGAGCGCCTTGGAAACTTTTGGAGAACGCTTTCTGATAAAGATAAAACTCCTAATCAACAGGAGTTTATAAGGCTTTGGGAAGATTTAAATGGCGTTTACGAAAAATTGAGAGCCTTATTAATGAGTGATGGACTGGCGTACGAAGGAATGTTGTACCGCGAGGTTGT
>Ga0075525_10000614_pt1 | contig 11747 bp, 11 predicted proteins | sample NGEPertwo_FD_74795 | JGI IMG/M metagenome (GOLD analysis project Ga0075525, IMG submission 74795) | Arctic peat soil microbial communities from the Barrow Environmental Observatory site, Barrow, Alaska, USA - NGEE Permafrost154B-two | ecosystem: Environmental > Terrestrial > Soil > Wetlands >...
GAAACGGTAATTTACATCTGTTGCCTGATTCAATATTCGCCCCATCAGCGAACGAAACAAGCTTTCTTCCATCAATATATAACTCATAATCAATAACTTTTATATTAATTATTCCGGATTACTTTACATCTTAATTTCTGTCTAATATTATCGTAGACGGCTTTGAACGACTGCTCCTTCAATTCGTACACCCGTCCGTACTCATTACGCCGGACATTGACGAATTTGTCCTTATTCATTTTGAACACTTCGATTTCATCCGCCGACAGGTTCCTTTCGCAAACCTGTTTGTACCTTTCCGTTGTATAAAAGGTAAATTCGTTGACGCGCTTTGCATCGCGCTTGTTAATGATGACGAAATAGTCCTTTGAAAATACGGCTACCTCACGGCTGATAAAACTGTTGGAGCCAACGCAAACAGCAAAACATACACAACTTTCAAATAAGGTATCAAAAACCAGTTTCTTTTCTTTCTTCTTTGTCATATTGGATGGTATATCATTTACCCTCATTATTTTCCTTATTCTTCTTCGCTTCGTCCTGCCTGTCGAAATGGGTGCGGATAAATGTGTGGACATCGCTTTCCTTTCCATACGTTTTGTGGTAAATCGTATGGAAAGGAAGCTCCCCACAGCTTCGGTAGCGTTGCAATGTTCGTTTGCTGATTTTGAGCAGTTGACAAATGTCCTGGTTGTCGTACAACCGTTCGCCTTCCAGCATATTGTCCCGCTTATTAAGATTTTCCAATGCCTTGTCTGTATGGTCAAACCGATCCATAATGCGTTCCATCCACGCCTCGAAATTTTCTTTGTCTATATACATAATCATGCTATTAATCCAATGACAAAATAATTTGGGTTCGACGGATCTTTGAGAATGATTTCCCTTTCCCGCATGAACCGGATATAATTTTTGGCAGTCCGCTCTTTTACTTCGAGTGCGGTTTGTATCTGTTCACACAGTTCCACATAGGTAAGAAAGTGTTTATGGGTGAAGATGTCACGGGCAATGGTCACCAATTCATCTTCCTTACGCTTTTCTTTGGCCTCTTTAGGTTTCTCCCCGAGGTAAACGTGCATGCCTGCGTCTTTGTCCCATGCAAATTGCATGAGCGGTACGTCGAGCGGACTGCCGTCCCGCACTTTCAACGCTTTGACCACCGACACTGCCGGATCGTCGTCTTTTTCTACCGAAAGGATAGCCGCAGCTTTGCGTTGCAGTTCGCTGCCGAGATGTCCTCGTAATTTCAATCCATTGGGAATAAAATGCAGCACGGTGACGATGCAGGTATTGTATATTCCCGCCAACCGGTAGAGTTCTTCTACAACGGCAATGCTTTCACCTTCGTCGTTGGCGCCTTTTATCAGGTCGGCAATTCCGTCGATAACCACCAACTGAATGCCTCCATACTGGTAATGGTATTTGTCCATGCTTTGTACAATGGCCTGCAATCGTTCTTTGCGTGACATACCCGTCAGGCAATATGCGTGTAAATATTCAGGCATGGTTAATCGTTTACTGCGCCGTAGCAGGTTATTGATGTTCTTGTACAATTGTACTTCCGACTGTTCCGTATCGTAAAACAACACGGCTTTTTGGTGCAGGTTTTCGCTTACGGTAATGCCCAGTGTGTCTATTCTTGTGTCTGGCTGGCGGATAGCCCCTGCAATAATTGAGGCAACGTAGTTGCTTTTACCAGTCCCTTCACCGCCTGTTATACACAACAGGTTGCCTTGCGTACCAAGCGGCACGTCATTTACTGACACAACTATTTGTGCAATGGGAGGAGGGTTATTAAAATCCACTTCACAGGATTTCAGTGCCGACATGGTTTCGCTGTATAGCGTGTCTAGATAGTTTAGGAATAAACGTTTTAAATCTTCAGATGAATAACCGAGCCTGAAATAGTCAGCCGCATCTTTTTCTTCCTTTGTGCCGGTAAGGGGCAATAACAACCGACTTACACCATAAGCGCTTAAATTTGATGCCTGTTTTTCGGAACTTTCCCGCCCGGTTTTATCCACGTCGAAAAGCAATACAATGTGTTTGAAGCGGAACGAAAGTTTATGAATTATTTCGAACGGAATGTGGGAAGTTTCCGAATTGAAACATATCGCATGGAAACCATGTGTGGCAAGTGCCATCACGTCTTTTTCGCCACCCGTAATAAATAGCAGATCGCCTTTGGCTGGCAGTTGTTCCAGCCCGAAACAGAAATGTTCCGGTATATTACCGCCCTGGACAAACCTGATTTCCGACATGGGGCGATACACCTTGATGTGCTGTTTGCCAATATAGCCGTACATCGGCTCCTCTTCTGAAGAAAGGAAGTAGAAGGGTTTTCCTTCCTGGTTTTCGCTGTCAAAATGGCTCAATGAAACCACATTAAAGGAGAGAAGTAACTTTTCGGTGATGCCGCACTGTACCCACCAGGAAAGTTCCTGTTGAGAGAAATTTTTTTGGTCAACTTTGTACGGCCTTCCTTTTTTTAATGGCACAGGCGTTGGTATTTGAACGTCGGGTACAATGGACGCGCGTTTCGGTGAAGCAATAGCAAGCGGTTTGTAATCTTTTCCGTAGGACAGTCCCAAATGCAGTTCATTGTTTATCTGTTCAAGTATCTGCATAAACTCGGCAGGACGGTTACAGTCTAATCCGCAGAGTTTGCCAAGGAAAGCGAAACAGTCACCCGAATAATTATCGTTCCCAAAATCTTTCAGACGGTAGCAATCATTGCGCCGGTCGAAGAACACATTGCACGAAGCATTTTTATCATGGTAAAGCGGGTTCAGAAAATTCCGGCCTACCTGAAAGGGAAAAGGAATAAAGTGACGGAACACAGCCATCCCTTTATTTGTGGCCTGTAATATGTTTTCTTTACTTAGCGCCATTGCTTAACAGGTAGTTTTTGCGGAATTCGTCCAACGTATGAGGGTCGCAGGTGATTAACCGTTCGTTTAGGCCTCGTTCTATCTCAGACAGCTTGTAAAGGCAACGCCCTCGGAGAACGGCGTAGCTGATAAGGTTCTCCGCACGCAGACGTTGAAGGGTGCGTGTGCTGATGCGCAACAGGTTGGCCACTTCCTGGCTATCGAGCCAGATTTCATCGTTACTATGCGGCTTGATACCGGATTCGTACTTTACAACAAAGGCCGATATCTTATCAATTTTATCAATCAGGTCTTTATATACCCTGCTTTCCATTGTGATTACTTCCATCTCGCTTTATTTTTTAGCAAAGTTCTGCAAAGCGAAATGGCGAATCTTAATAGTATTATAATAGTAGGTATATGATTTTATTTTTGAATGAAAATTAATATTTTGAGAATGAAATACTTAACTAACTTATTGAAAATTAATTCTTGTAGAGAAATACAATATTTAATCCCTTATTGCCTGAAAAGCAAAAAAACAATGATTGCATTATGAACTGGTAATTTTTCTTTTCAGGTGAATCAGGCAAAATCAGTGCAAGGTGCACGCCTATATATAGATATAGGCGTGCACCTTGCAAGAAATAAATTTGAATATCAGGAGCTTGTATATTCCCAGAAAATATTTAGATTTGTACCCGAACAGTTAAGCAGAAAAGCGAAGTCTTTGGACAGCCAAAACTGGACAGAAATTCGGTACGAAATCGGTACGATATTTTATTGGAATTTTAGAAAGCAACTGATTATAAAATAAATGACCTAATTGGGTTAATACCCCTCCGGGGTCACCAAATAACAAGGAGAAGTCATATGGCTTCTCCTTTTGATTTTAACCCTTACTTTAGTCTCAGCTAGATAACAATAATCCTTACCTACCAAACTTTCAGTTTGCAGGAATTCTTTGTTGGTACATTTTTAAAAATTACAATTCAACAAATTAGCATGAAATGATCAATTCCCGACAGTCACCAACGAAATTCTATTCGTGGAAAAACTGCTTACAGACCACTAAGAAGCTTATTTTGTTGTTAATTCATCTTTCCTTTTTTTCTTGAGATCTTTTGCAAGAATTTTTGCCCTGGTTACAAGTCTGTTGCGTGTTCTATTACCCTTGTAAGGTGCGAATAAAACTCCGATTGCGGCACCAGCAAGGGCTCCAATCAACAATGCTCCGATAAACGTTCCAGATTCTATTGAATTTTTCATATTCTTTTTTTTAAAGATTACTAATAAAGTAAAGTTAGTAAATTCTTATTTAGTATCTCTAAAAAATAACGATTTTTCACAACAAAAGTTTTACATTACAATGGTTTCCTTTCCGGTTTCAATGATTAAAAGTAACTTTACAATCTTAAAATTGTTCACTATATATTTTCAATTATGCTGTGTTACGATACAAAATACCGTGTATGCTACGGAGATACAGATCGGATGGGAGTAATGTATTATGGGCACTATCCGCGACTTTATGAAATTGGACGGACCGATCTGATTAGAGAAATCTGGAAATCATACCGTGAGGTCGAAGAAAGTGGGATTATTCTTCCCGTTAGGTTATTAAGTGCCATCTATCATAAACCTGCTATCTATGATGAAGTACTCACAATCAGAACGATCATCAAAGAGATTCCGAAAGTAAAATTCAAATTATTCTCTGAAATCTATAATGAAAAAGGAGAGTTGATTAATGAAGGTGAGGTTGTTCTTGGTTTTATTGATGCTTCAACAGGAAAACCACGGCGTGCTCCTGAAGAATTTACACAGATTCTACAGGAAAAAATGGTTTAAATTTCTTCAAATACCAGGAATATAAACAAGCCAACCGCAATCAGAATTACGCTTAGCCCAATAATTTTGTTAGCCCACCACAAAGTATTAATCGTAAGTTTATGTCTGAAAAGATGGGCAAGACCTGTGAGGATAAACCACCACGTAGCCCCTCCAACAAAGATTCCTCCAATAATCAGAAGCGCTTCAAAGAGTTGAGATAATTGAAGAACAAGGCTATAGCTTGTGAATATAGCTATAAATACAAAGACAGAGAGTGGATTAGTGACTGTTAAAAGAAAAGCCGTCAGGAAATCCTGGAGGTACGAAATCCCCTTTCTTTGGAATTTTTGGATATCCTTCGCAGGATTCGACATAAAGATGTAAAGCCCGAGCAAGACAACCATACTGGCTCCTAGTATTTTGAAATAGATTTCGTAGGTGGAAATAAAATTGATAATGATGGTAAGACTGAACCCGGCAACAATCGCATAAATGACATCAGAAGCAGCAATTCCTAATCCTGATACAAATCCAGATTTCCAGTTTTTATTGACTGTTCGCTTTATACAGAGCATTCCCAAGGGACCGAGCGGAACCGATACAGCAATGCCAATTAAAAAACCTTCCCAAAGCAGACTAAAACTCATTGGAGCAAAAATAGCTGAAAATTATTCTTAAAGATTCAAAATAAAAAAACAAAGGTAAAATTAGCCGCGATATTATCTATTTTTATCCTTCAGAAGTTTTAACAATATTCAGAAAAATGAAACAAAAAATATTTCTTATGCTTCTTACTACGGTTGTTCTGCAATTGGCAGTTGCACAGAATGTTATTAAACTGTGGCCCAATGGCGCTCCCGGTAATAATGAATGTCAAAAACCAGAAGAGACTTTTGATGGAAAAATGGTCAGGTTTGTGTCAGAACCAACATTGACAATCTATTTACCTGATAAAGAAAAAAATACAGGTGCAGCAGTTATTATTTGTCCAGGCGGTGGTTATTGGATTGAAGCCATGGATCACGAAGGATATGCATATGCTGAATATTTACAAAGCAAAGGAATCACAGGGATTGTATTGAAATACAGGCTTCCTTACGGACATCACGAAATTCCGCTGATTGATACACAATATGCCTTGCGGACTGTGCGTTACAATGCAAATGAATGGGGAATAAATCCAACCAAAATTGGCATTTCCGGATTTTCTGCCGGGGGGCATCTTGCTTCAACCGCCGAGACTCATTTTGATAAGGGTAAAACTGAAAGTAATAATCCAATTGAAAGAGTGAGTTGTCGTCCCGATTTCGCTGTGTTGATTTATCCTGTAATCACATTTAATGAACTTTGGGGGCATATGGGGTCACGCGAAAACCTGATGGGTAAAAATCACGATCTCAAATTGATTAATTACTATTCAAACGAACTGCAAGTAACCTCGGATACACCACCCACTTTTCTGGTTCTTGCTGATGACGATCAAACAGTACCGCCACGCAACAGTATCGAGTTTTATAGCGTATTAAAAGCTAAAGGAGTTTCTGCCGAACTTCATATTTTTCGTGAAGGAGGACATGGTTTTGGAATGACGAAAAAAGGTAAGCCTCATGACCAATGGCCCCAATTATTGGTGGACTGGATGAAGGCTGAGAAAATTTTGGAATAGCAATTCTCAGTTAAAAACACTAAAAAATGATAACAAATACTCATCCGCGGGATGTTATAAAATATTGTCCCCGATGTGGATGCAAATCATTCAATACCAGTGATAATGGCAAATCATTTAACTGCGAAGGGTGTCACTTTAATTATTATCTGAATAATTCGGCGGCTGTTGCTTGTTTGATTTTTAATGCGGAGGGAAAACTGATGCTTGCTCGTCGTGCAATCGAACCTGCAAAAGGAATGCTTGATCTTCCAGGAGGATTTGTAGAACCAATGGAGAGCGCGGAAGCAGCTGTTGTGAGAGAAATAAAAGAAGAACTGGGAGTTCTCGTCAAAGATGCCAGGTATCTGGCATCTTTTCCCAATGAATATATTTTTTCCGGTTTCTCCGTTTTTACAGTCGATCTTGCTTTTGTCTGTAAAGTTGATGATATTACAGCAATTATTCCTGCAGACGATGTCATTGGAGTTGAGTTTTTCTTTCCGAGTGATGTTAAAAAAGAGGATTTGTGTTCTGAAAGTATGGCCAATATTATCAATACTTATATATGTAAATATCAAAGTTGATGCATCTAAATTATATAAAATGAACATTATAGAGCGTATTACTTCCTTACGTAGTTTAATGCAGGAAAGAGGTATTGACGGATATTTGATTTATGGAACTGATCCCCACTTGAGTGAATATGTTCCAGAAGCTTGGCAAAGCCGCAAGTGGATCAGTGGTTTTACTGGTTCTTACGGAAAAATTGTAATTACACATGAGCGGGCTGCATTATGGACCGACTCAAGGTATTTTCTTCAGGCGGAAACACAATTGTCAGGTACCGGAATCGAAATGATTAAGGATCGTCAGGCAGATACGATATCAGTAGATCAATGGCTAAAGCAGGAACTCAATCCAGGAAGCATTGTTGCTCTCGATGGTTTGACAATATCAACTACTGATGCTAATAATCTTGAACATAAATTAGGTGCGAAGGGTATCTCTTTGAAGTTAAACATGGATCTGGTATCTCTTATTTGGAAAAACAGACCTGAATTTTCGCAAACGCCCGTTATTGACTTTCCAGTTCAATTTGCAGGTCAAAGTCGTCCAGAGAAACTGAGTATCATTAGAAATCGGTTGACCGGGTATGGAGCGGAAGCCACATTAATCTGTCAATTGGATGATTTGGCCTGGAGTTTTAATCTAAGAGGTAGTGAAATCAATTATAATCCACTTTTCACCGCATATGGTTATATCGATCAACAGCAAGCCATATTATTTATCGGCGATGGAAAAGTTTCGATAGCACTTGCGAATGTCTTAGAAAAGGATGGTGTTCAGGTAAAAAATTATGAATCAGTATTTTCGTTTCTCGAACAATTGAATTTAGGATCATTTTATCTTGATCCTGACCGAATCAATTCACTCATCTACAAATCGATTGAAAAACGTTGCAATGTAATTGACGGTCTTTCAATTCCCACATTATTAAAATCAATTAAGAATGAGGTTGAGATTGCAGGAATGAGAGAATGTCACGTGCGTGATGGAGTTGCAATGGTCAATTTTCTCTATTGGTTTGAGCAACAATTTCGCAAAGAAAAAATTACAGAACTTTCAGTAGGAGAGGAGCTTAGGAAATTTCGTTCTGAACAGACTAATTTTATGGGTGAAAGTTTTAGTCCGATCGTAAGTTTTGGTCCGCATGGGGCAATTGTTCATTATAACGCTACGCCCGAATCTGATATTGAGATAAAGCCAGACGGAATTCTTCTGTTCGATACGGGCGGTCAGTATCTGGATGGTACAACTGATATTACTCGAACTGTTGCTACCGGAAAAGTTACCCTGAAGCAACAATCTGATTTCACTTTGGTATTGAAGGGGAATATTCAACTTGCGAAGAGTGTGTTTCCGGAAAATACAAGAGGGTATTCGCTGGACATTTTAGCTCGCAAAGCATTGTGGAATAATGGTTTGAATTATGGACACGGAACCGGGCACGGCGTTGGACATTATTTGTGTGTTCATGAGGGACCGATGTCAATTCGTCCCGAATATAATAGTGAACCTATACGGGCGGGACAAATTATTACCAATGAACCAGGTATTTATCGTGAGGGAGAATACGGGATCCGGATTGAAAACGTTCTGGTTTGTAAAAAAGATTTTCAATCCAATTTTGGCAGCTTCCTTTCATTCGATACGATAACAATGTGTCCGATCGATAGAAAGCTTGTGGACAGGCAACTTCTTAACGATGAAGAAATAACTTGGCTAAATTCTTATCACACCAAAGTTTTATCTGAACTGGGATCACGACTAAATCCAGAAGTAATGAAATGGCTGAAGGCACAATGCGAACCAATTTAAGCAACAATCAATGAAGCGCTATTTACTGATATTTTTTCTTGCATTATTGCCTTATCTGCTTGCAGCTCAATATTATTCGGTGGGAGAGGACCCGGCAAGTATTCGCTGGCGACAGATAAATACGCCTAACTTTCAGATTATCTATCCTACTGATTTTGAAATCAAAGCACAGCGATTGGCTTCAATTCTTGAAAAAGTCTATGTCGATGTAGGATCTTCACTTCAACATCAGCCACGAAAAATTTCAGTAATTCTTCATACAAGTACTGTTCGTTCAAACGGATTCGCAGCCTGGGCACCTGCACGTGTCGAGCTTTTCACAACACCAAGTCAGGACATTTATGCGCAGGACTGGCTTGAGCAATTGGCGATTCATGAATACAGACATGTTGTTCAGATTGACAAAATTGGAACAGAACTACCCGGAATATTTAAAATTATACTGGGAGAGCAAGCTGCTGCATTGGCAATTGGGGCATATTTGCCTTTCTGGTTTCTCGAAGGAGATGCCGTAGTTACAGAAACTTCTTTAAGTCATTCCGGAAGGGGAAGAGTTCCCTCATTTGAAATGGAATTGAAGGCCCAGATTGTTGAAAAGAGGAAATTTAGTTATGATAAAGCTTATCTTGGGTCTTATAAGGATTACACTCCGGATTATTATCAGTTAGGTTATCAAATAGTTGCCGGTGTTCGTGCAAAGTATGGTGCAGAAAGCTGGTCGAAGGTTTTGAATCATGTTGCTCGTAATCCATTATCAATTAACGCATTTTCCAGCGGATTAAAAAAGGTCACCGGGAAGAATCAGGCAGGGCTTTATAATGAAATTTTTACTGATCTTAAGGACTCCTGGATTTTAAAGGATAAATCTATTGAAAAAACTGAATTTGAAATAATTACAAAATCAAAACCAGGATATATAAGCTACAGATACCCTCATCAGATAAATGATTCAACTTATTTTGCCGTTAAATATTCACTTGATAATCTTACTCATTTCGTTTCAATAGGGCCAAAAGGTGAGGAGAAGGTGATTTTCACCCCGGGTAATTTGTTTGAAGAATCGATCACTTACGGACATGGGAAAGTCTATTGGATTGAATCTAAGACAGATATCCGCTGGACGCATCGAGAATTTTCGTTGTTGCGAATTTTGAATACGAAAACAGGAAAGGTGACCGAAAAGAAATATCGGGAGAAAATTTATGCTCCTTGTATATCCACTGATGGATTAAAACTTGCGGCAGTAAAGGTAGATAATGATAATCGTTGTTCCATTGTCCTTTTATCCCCACAATCGGGCGAGATTGTGAATGAGATGCCTATGGCAAAGGATCTATTTGTTATTACTCCTTCATGGGCAGAAAATAATAGAGATCTATTTACAGTTATTCTCCAACCCAAAGGTAAATCGCTGGCAAAGATTAATCCATTTAGTGGTGAGATAAGTTATTTATTACCATTCACATACAATGAACTTATGCGGCCAGTTCAACACGGAAATTTTGTCTATTATACGAGTACAATAGATGGTTCATCCGAAATTAATGCATATAATCTGATCGAAAAGACAAATTATAGTGTTACACGTTCAAGATTTGGAGTAAGAGATGTACAGGTGATAACAGACGGAAGCTTACTGGTTTATAGCAACTATACCGCAGATGGCTTTAAAGTCGTTAAAGCAGCGATAAATGCAGCACAATTTAAGGTTTCCGATCCGGCAATATCACACAATTACGAATTGGCAGAAAAACTTTCATCTCAGGAGAAAGGAATACCCGATTTTTCGACAATCGACACAACTTATTACAAATCAAAAAGATATTCAAAATTAGCCAATTTATTCAATTTTCACAGCTGGGCACCCGTTCATATTGATTCGGAAAATGAAGAAATCAGACCGGGAATATCACTTATGTCACAGAATAAGCTAAGTACCGCAATCACACAATTGGGCTACGATTATTCAACAGCAAATAAAACAGGTAAACTGATTGCCAAATTCGATTATACTGGAATTTTTCCTGTGTTAAAAGTGAATGCTGATTACGGTCGTGAAAAGTCACAGTATGCTGAGATTATTAACACGGTTAACGCCGCAGGACAGACGATCAAAAAAGATACCCAGTTAGTGAGTTATTCTTACAAGGTGCTTAATTTAAACGGTGGTATTAGCATTCCTTTAAACTTGTCGCATGGAAAAATGTACCGGTTAATTCAACCTGAGTTTCAAATTGGTTACACACGTATTTTGCAGGATGCTTCTGCACCGGCTAATTTCTTCAATGGAACTGTTATCCCATTGACTTACAGATTATATGCTCATAATCTTTTAATGCTTGGACAACGTGATATCCAACCTGCGATCGGCCAGTTATTTGACGCATACTACCGTCATTCGCCATTAGGAGACCGGGATTTCGGTACGATTTGGTCTGTTGAAGGAACCCTCTATTTTCCTGGCTTAATCCGACATCATGGCCTGAAATTTTATGGTGGATTTCAGCAACGAAAGGCATCAACAAGCTCCTTTTCTGATCTTATTTCGTACCCGAGAGGTCGAACAAACCTTGTCAATAATCAATTATTTTGTTTGAAGTCGGACTATATTTTGCCCCTTTTCTATCCAGACTTTAGCTTTGGAAAACTAAGTTATTTCAAAAGAATATCATTGAGGCTATTTTATGATCAGGCTTGGGCGATGGTTCCAATACAAAATCATACGAGTGAATATCATATTACCTTCGCATCAACCGGTGGAGAACTAACAGCCGATTGCAATATTCTCAGATTACTTGTTCCAGCGAAAATCGGTATCAGAACATCCTATCTGACCGATCAAAAAAGTTTGAATTTCGAGTTTCTTTTTTCGATAAATTTCAGTGCCCTTTAAATACAAATTAAAGAATCCACCCTCTTAGAAGGTGGACTTGATAAGCCCCTATAAGGGGCCCGAGTCGAAGTCGATATTTTGTTGCTCTTCCATTCGTTCTTCCTTTTCCTGGTACATTACATAC
>Ga0075525_10000616_pt1 | contig 11721 bp, 8 predicted proteins | sample NGEPertwo_FD_74795 | JGI IMG/M metagenome (GOLD analysis project Ga0075525, IMG submission 74795) | Arctic peat soil microbial communities from the Barrow Environmental Observatory site, Barrow, Alaska, USA - NGEE Permafrost154B-two | ecosystem: Environmental > Terrestrial > Soil > Wetlands >...
CTATAAGGTGCTGTTTAAGTGGATCAGCCCCGCTACCCAAGGAAGTGGCCATCCGCTTTGGTGAACTGACAGGCGGAAGGTTGGTGGAGGCTTACGGCTTATCAGAATCATCACCAGCTACCCACTTAAATCCCATATTCCATGCCCGAGTAGGATCTATCGGAATCCCTGGCCCCAATACGGATGCTAAAATTATGGACTTGGAGACGGGTCAAAGGGAACTGCCACCAGGAGAGATCGGCGAATTGGTGCTCAAAGGGGATCAGGTCATGCTTTCATATTGGCAAAAACCCGAAGAGACCGAGGCTGTATTGAAGGAAGGATGGCTTTACACGGGGGATATTGCCCATATGGATGAAGACGGGTTTTTCTATATTGTTGACAGGAAGAAGGATATGATCATCAGTGGCGGATACAATGTCTATCCGCGTGATGTTGAAGAAGTGCTCTATACACATCCGGCAGTGAGAGAAGCAGTGTGTGCGGGAATACAGGACGCCTATTGGGGAGAAATGGTGAAAGCATATGTTGTGCTTAAAGATGAAATGACTGTGACAGAAAATGAGATCTTAGCTTTTTGTCAGGGTAAGCTTGCAGCTTTTAAAATCCCGAAGAAACTTGAGTTCCGTGAAGGATTGCCTAAAACGGCCGTCGGTAAGGTTCTGCGGCGTTTTCTGGTGGAAGAGGAGCGAGAGAAATCGAAGAGACAAGAAAAAACCCGCGGTGTTTTGGTTGGTTCTCAAGAAGAAGTAGCTGTAAGCTAATGGATTAGAGATTTGTGTTTTAAGGGGGCCCGGACATGGGCTCTCTTTTTATTCACTATTGTCTTAACTCCTCTGCCACATTATTTAATTTACGAGGGCCTTGAAAAGAGCAATGATTAACTTGTTAGGATCAGGTAATTTAGCACTGATGATAAGCAGGAAATTTAGAATAAACCCTATACTAAACAGCCCAATTACGACGAAAAATTCTTTACACTCCTTCTTCGACTTAAGGCACATTCAAGAAAATAAACAGTCAGTATGCCGGTCTATTTCGCGCCATACCGCGTCGGCATGTTCACCTAAACCCAGAAGTCAGAGGTCAGAAACCGGATGGTATCAGATTGGGGTATTCCTTTCTGATCTCTGATCTCTGGCCCCTGTCAACTGACCTCTGGAGACGCGTCTCCTTGTCTGACGAAAAATATCCTTGGCATCTTTGACTTGCTATTTTCTTTCATATGCCTAAGCGGTTTAATTAAGTTTTCATTCACGGATTCTTCATTGATCAAACCGACGATCATAACGGCAAAAGCAATAATTTGTAGTTCTAGCCCAATTTTGAATTCTCGAATAATGAGGTGATCGGCATTATTAAAGATACCCTTAATAGCCATTAAATTCTAGTTTAAATCTTTAGAAAGTGCAGGTAAAGTATTGGAGGATGGAGGATGGAGGATGGAGGATGGAGGATGGAGGAGTAGTGTTAGTGGGGCGACTAGCTTTTTCTTGTTTCGTTTTAGTAATGAGTCGATTGAACATGATCCACCTCCTGTTTCTTTCTTTCTACAGATAGTTGTGTAAATTCATATATTTATTACGGTTTTGCTATGGAACATAGCTGAAGTGCACTGTAAGTAAAGAGGAGGCATCTATCTCATGTCACTCAGATAGATGCCTATCTCTTATTCACTAATGATCAACTTACTTTTTAGAGCGTAGGGCTTCCTCACTCGAAAGGCCATGGCCATCTCGAGAATCCATGCTCGGTTGATCATTGTGGGGGGTTGGTTGGGTGTTAGGATTGGGATTTTTTTCAGAAGGTAATTTCTTCTTCAAGGTTATGTCACTTCCTTTCTAATAACCAAGGTAGATGATGATTATGAGCGTTATGTTATTCTGCCCTTTTCACGAAATGAATACTATCTAATTTTTCTAAAAATAAGGAAGAAAGAGCAAGTGGATAAAAAAACACGAGGGAGAGAAGGAAAGGCGTTATAAAAGACCAAAAAAGGGTTTGACACACAACATCTAGTGTGATTAAATATGAAACATACTAGATGTTGGGGGTGAGGCTGTGCATTGCCCATTCTGTGGAAACGAGGATACAAAAGTTCAGGACTCACGTCAGGTTGAAGAAGGGACCGCAGTCCGGAGGCGCAGGGAATGTGAACGATGTTTGCGCCGGTTTACCACCTTTGAAAAATTCGAGGACTCTCCGCTCGTCGTTGTGAAAAAAGAAGGACGGCGTGAGGAATATTCCCGTCCCAAAATGATGGCAGGTATGTTAAGGGCTTGCGAAAAAAGGCCAATTTCTACTGAACAAATCGAGGATGCAGCTTACGCTATAGAAAAAATTCTGCGTAACAGCCATGAGCGTGAGGTAACGAGTGCTCAAGTGGGAGAAGCAGTGCTGGAACAGCTGTTTGGATTGGACGAAGTAGCTTACATACGTTTTGCTTCTGTTTATCGTCAGTTTAGAGACATACAACGTTTTATGGAAGAGTTACATGAGCTTATCGAAAAGCGGGGAACTATAAAGAAGAGCAACTAGTCTAAATAGTTATGAAGGAAAGTTGGGGATTCGCGTTGAGTTTCGAAGGACAAGCACCAAAAACATGGTCAAAGGCAAATCTTACGCCAAATGCACGTGTAGTGTTGGCAAAAAGGTATTTAAAACAAGCGAACGGACAAGTAATTGAAACTGCGGAAGACATGCTTTATCGAGTAGCCTGTGTGATTGCAGAAATTGAAGAGGATAAATACGGCAAAGGCAAAAAAGAAACTGGGGTCCTGGCTAAAGAATTCTATAACATGATGGCAAACCTTGAATTTATGCCAAATTCGCCGACGCTTATGAATGCCGGTAGGGATCTCGGACAATTGAGTGCTTGCTTTGTCTTACCGATTGAAGACAGCATGGAACAGATTTTTGATGCAATAAAAAATGCTGCGATAATTCATAAATCTGGTGGAGGAACTGGGTTTAGCTTTTCTCGCTTGCGTCCTAAAAATAGCATGGTTCGTTCCACTGGTGGAGTGGCCTCTGGCCCAATTTCCTTTATGAAGGTTTTTAATTCTGCCACGGAAGCAGTTAAGCAAGGCGGAACTCGGCGGGGAGCTAACATGGGGATTCTTCGTGTAGATCATCCGGATATTATTGATTTCATTCAATGTAAAGAAGATAATAAAGAAATTACAAACTTTAATATATCCGTTGGGATCACGGAAGACTTCATGCTCGCTGTCCGTGAAGGACGTCCCTATGATCTTATTGACCCTCATACGGGCCTTCCCGCAGGACAATTATCCGCTCCGGAGATTTTCAATAAGATCGTTGAACATGCGTGGCAGAATGGCGAACCTGGAATAGTGTTTCTCGATCGATTGAATGAAGCGAATCCTACACCTCTGCAAGGTGAGATTGAAGCCACAAATCCTTGTGTAACTGGAGATACTTGGATACTAACAGACCATGGACCTGCACAAGTTAAAACGGTTTTAGGTCAAGAGTTAAACCTAGTTTTAAATGGAGAGTATCATCGAACGAGTCCAGAAGGGTTCTTTTCGACCGGGATTAAGTCAGTGATAAACATCCAAACAGACCGGGGTTATGAGCTTAAAGTGACAAAAGATCACCTTGTCCGAGTTGCGGAACAGGTGAATAGAGAGCAGATTATTGAGACGTGGAAACCTGCTGGTGAGCTGATCCAGGGGGACCAACTTATTCTTTCTAATAATAGGGGGCTAAATTGGTCCGGTAAGGGGAGTTTTGAAGAGGGATTTCTTTTAGGGCTACTTTTAGGAGATGGGACGTTAAAAGAAGATGGAGGGATCATCTCCGTTTGGGGAGACAATGAGGAAGCGCAGTCCATGATTACAGCAGCAGAGAAGGCTGCTTCTGTCTTGAAACACCGTAGTGATTTTAAAGGCTTCCAGAAGGTTATCAGCGAGAGAAACGAACATCGGATGAAGTTAGCGGCCTTACGCGATTTAGCGGGCGAGTATGGGATTTACCCAACGGAGAAAAGGCTCACGGAGGAACTGGAAAAAACAAGCGCTGACTTCCATAGAGGACTCATAAGAGGTCTATTTGATACCGATGGAACCGTAGTAGGGTCTCAGGAGAAGGGCGTTTCCGTTAGATTATGGCAAAATGATCACGTAGGGCTTCATATAGTTCAGCGGATGTTGCATCGGTTAGGAATGGCTTCTACCATTTATATGAATCGTAAACCTTCAGGGTGTAAATCTATGCCTGATGGCAAGGGCGGTCACTCGGACTATGAAGTTAAGCCAGGACACGAGCTTTGCATATCCCAAGATAATTTAGCTATCTATGCAGAAGTTATTGGTTTTAGCAACCAGAAAAAGACGCAAACCCTTAAAGACCGGTTAGAAGGGTATCAACGTTCTTTAAATCGTGAACGTTTTCTGGCTAGTGTGACAGAATGTCTTCCATCGGGAGAATTTGAGGTGTATGATGTTCAAGTTCCGGAGGTAAATGCCTTTGATGCTAATGGGATCTATGTGCATAACTGCGGTGAGCAACCGCTTTTGCCAAATGAGGCGTGCAACCTGGGTTCCATCAATCTTAAGTTGATGGTGATCGAGAAGAACGGGAAAATGGTTATTAACTGGGAGCGTTTGAGTCAGGTGATCCGCTTGGCTGTTCGTTTCCTGGACAACGTGATTGATGTGAATCAGTATCCACTGCCAATCATTGATGAGGTTGTTAAAGGGAACCGAAAAATTGGTCTTGGCGTGATGGGCTTTGCCGATATGCTCATTTTGCTTCAAACTTCGTATGCCACGGAAGAAGCGGTTGAATATGCCGAAAAAGTTATGAAATTTATTCAGACGGAAGCCCGTATTGAATCCCAACGCCTGGCTGAAGAACGAGGAACCTTCCCGAATTATGAAGGCTCCATCTATGACGGAGTTATGAAACTGCGCAATGCCACCTTGACGACGATTGCTCCAACTGGAACTATATCCATGATTTGCGCAGCCTCCAGCGGAGTAGAACCTCTTTTTGCGGTTGCCTATACCAAAACAGTGATGGATGGGACAGCCTTAGTCGAGGTCAATCCACTCTTTGAATCGTTTGCCAAAGAATATGGTTTCTATTCCCCAGAATTAATGCAGAAGATTGCAGAAATGGGAACCGTCCTTGGCTTGCAGGAAGTCCCGAACTGGGTTCAGGAAGTCTTTACCACAGCACAAGAGATCGCGCCTGAATGGCACATCCGGATTCAGGCGGCTTTTCAGAAATATACTGATAACGCGGTATCAAAAACTATTAATTTTGCTAACTCTGCGACACTTGAAGATATTGCAGAGGCCTATCGCTTAGCTGATGAACTGAACTGCAAAGGATTAACTGTCTACCGGGATGGAAGTCGAGAAGAACAGGTACTTTCCATAGGAACCATAGTAGAACCCGTGCAGGCCGAAAAGAAAGCTGAAGAGCAACTAGCATCCGGTCACGTTATACCTCCCAAAACACCGTTCATTCCTGAAGTTAATACAGTCGTTCCGCGTGCGAGACCGACTACCACTATAGGGGTTACAGAAAAAATAAAAATTGGGTGCGGAAACCTTTACGTCAGTGTCAATGCGGATGAAAAAGGAATTTGTGAAGTTTTCACGAATACCGGGCGAGCAGGAGGATGTTCTTCACAATCTGAGGCTACAGCCCGTTTGATCTCCATTGCGCTGCGGTCCGGCTTGTCTGTTGATACAATCACTGAACAAATCAAGGGTATTCGTTGTCCAGCTTGTATGCGGCGTGAAGGGGTCAACGTCACATCCTGCCCGGACGCCATTGCCAGCGTGATTAAGAAATATTTTGAAATTGGTTTTAATTTTGATGGTATGCCAATAGGAACGAAGGAAACAGCTCCAGCTGCTGTAAAAGCTAGAATTTTTGGACGAGAGAAACCATCTAGAGAAAAGGTAACTGGAAAAATAGTCAGAACAGGCGTTGCTACAGAAAATGCTTGCCCAGAGTGTGGTATGCCTATCAACCATGAAAGTGGTTGTGTTGTTTGTACGCACTGTGGCTACTCCAAGTGCGGTTAAGCTACAAAGAAAAAAGCAAGCTTCGGTTTAGCAGTGGGAAAACTCAGCAACAATAAGAAACAAGGCCTTAAGCATAACTGCTTTAGGCCTTGTTTCTTAATCTCAATACATTAGGCTTCTCAAGGATTGGATCGCCACTTCTCCCATTAATTTATACCCCTCGATACTCGGATGGACTTCATCAACAAAAAGTTGATAACGCTGACCTGCGGAAATGCGGTTTGAGAATGCGGAGTAAAAATCAATAAGTAAAATACCTTTTTCATTCGTATAGCTTTTTATCCATCTCCTATATTTCGTCAGTAATTGTTCTTCTTCAGGTAATAAAGACGGTGTAGGTAACCCCAGAATAGGGGAAATATCGTGTTCCTTACACAATCCCACCATGGTAATAAAATTGGAGCAAACACTTTCTAGATTAATTTTTTCGTAAGCGTCATTTGCGCCTCCAAGAATGATGGCATGGCTGGGAGCGTGGTCAAGTACATCTCGTTGGAACCGTTCACTCATACCACTCGTGAAATCCCCACATACTCCTTGGTTTATTACTTGGCATTTTAATCCTTGGGCTAAATATTCCACCCAAGACTCCTGCGTTGTGAAAGGATACCCCTGTGTAGTCGAATCTCCCATTGTAACTATTTTCATGTGTGTACCACCTTGCCTTGTATGTTTCAGCCTAGAGACGCGTTTAGTAAATTCTATATAATTATAACTTACCCTCCATTACTTGGGAAAGGAAATTAACAGCAAGGCATAGTAATATGTAAGAAGGCTACTTCGATTCACTTGAATTCTTTGTTTTTCACTTTATATTAACAACTATTATTGGAAACTTTCGATAAAAATATTTCCAATAATATCCGGAACACCTTTGAGGACAGGCTTCCACAAAAAAATCATTAATTTTTGAAGTAACCCTATTTATTTACGATTTCGACAGAGTCAGTAGGGTATAATTACCATACCGGCAGCAATCGATTTGAAAGGATAAACTGTGAGCCGGAATACTTACTGATAAGGCGGGATGATGGCGAATGGGTAAGGGTATAAACATTATTGTAGCAGATGACAACCGTGATTTATGTCAAATGCTACAGAATTATCTTCAAAGTCAAGAAGATCTAAGCATAGTGGGCGTTGCATATAACGGTTTAGAAGCCATGGAGCTCATTCAGACTCAGGAACCGGATTTGATTATCCTTGACTTAGTGATGCCGAATTTGGATGGATTAGGCGTACTGGAACGTATTAATGCACGAACATCCATGAAGAGACCAAAGATTATTATGCTAACGGCTTTTGGACAAGAATCACTCACGCATCAAGCGATGACACTAGGAGTTGACTACTTTATTCTAAAACCATTCGACCTGGATATTCTCAGCAAACGCATTCGTTCTTTAACGCAGGATACACCGTCCGCTCAGCCTCAGTTTTCTTATTCAGCCTCTCCAATACCAACTGTAAAAAGTGAGCACAATCTAGTGTCAGAAGTGACCACGGTGATGCACCAGATTGGGATTCCTGCTCATGTTAAAGGGTACCAATACATTCGAGAAGCAATTTTAATGGTAGTGGAGGATGTCTCATTGTTGGGAGCGGTAACCAAAGAACTTTATCCTGACATTGCGAAGAAGTTTGATACTGCACCGAGTAGGGTGGAACGTGGAATCCGTCATGCTATAGAGTTAGCTTGGGAGCGAGGCAATACAGATACGCTAAAAAGGATTTTTGGATATTCTATGAATATTGATCGCCAAAAGCCTACGAACTCGGAATTCATAGCACTTCTTGCTGATAAATTTAGAGTGATGGGAATGGTAAGCTAAAACTCTTAGGTTAAGTAATCTGAGGATAGAGCGTGAATAATCATAGATCAGTTTAGTGGATGGAGGGTTTAAATGAAGAAGAGATTAGTAAATACTGCGGTTATCTCAACGCTAGCTACTTCTCTTTTTGTACTACTGCAAAGGAAACAAAAGCGGCCAATGGACCCAGTTATTTCTCCTGCAAAGTATGCCAGTCAAAGACTATCAAAAATGAGTGGACAATAAATTAAGAATCCGGAGCAAATTTTTGCAAGCTTAAGACTTCACCCACTTACTATCTTATTTTGAGTTAAATTTGACATGTATCATTTTTCCGGATATACTTATATTAAAGCTCGTTAAAACTAGTGGATGAAGCAAACCTTCTTTATTGCCTAAGGCTTCAGGAAGTTGTGAACTTGCCATGTTGCGCGGGTAATATATTAAATGGAGGTTTTTTTATAATGTTTAATGACAAAATTTTGAATTGCAGAGACTGTGGACGGGATTTCGAATTTTCAGCATCTGAACAAGAGTTTTATGCTGAAAAAGGATTCACTAACGAACCTGGACGTTGCCCTGAGTGTCGTGCAGCTAAAAAGGCACAAAACAGAAACGATGGCGGTGGAGGATATCAGCGTCAAGAACGCGAAATGTTCCCAGCTGTTTGCGCTACTTGTGGAAAAGAAACTACTGTTCCTTTTCAACCATCTGGCGACAAACCAGTATATTGCCGCGAGTGCTTTCAACCCCGCACACGTAGTAACTGGTAAATTGTTAAGCATAGAAACCTTCCTAGCCTTTTGGCTTGGGAAGGTTTCTTCTATAATATACATCTTAAGCACATTCAAAAAAATAACTAGTCAGTATGCCAGTCTATTTCGTGTCATACTGCGTCGGCAGGTTCACCTAAACCCAGAAGTCAGAGGTCAGAAACCGGATGGTATCAGATTGGGGTATTCCTTTCTGATCTCTAGCCCCTGTCAACTGACCTCTGGAGACGTACCTCCTTGTCTGACGCAAAATATCCATGGCATCTTTGACTTGTTATTTTCTTTCATATGCCTTAAAGCACAGCTTTTGAACTAGTAATGAGATCATTTAAGGATTCCAAGTTTTTTGGAGTCCTTTTTTGAATTGTGGTATTAAAATTAGTAATCATGGAAAACAAACATAATATTTTAGTATATATGTGTTCGTAGAGAGTGGATATTAGTATTGAAATTAATTTACGGGCACTGTTTTGTGTCTACTTTACATTATAGGATGAAAAGTGATTATGAAAGATTTAATGGATAAGTGTCCTCTGTTCGTGATCTGCGATAGGGGATTTTTCCTTTTGAATTAATTTCTTATTACCAGAACTGGAGATTGTGTTAATATATGAGTAGGCCATATGAATTTTTGCTATTTACACAAAAGGAGGCCCTATGAAACTATTGCATATTGCTGATTTACATATTGGGAAACGAATAAACGAGTTTAGCATGTTAGAGGATCAAAAGTATATATTGAAAGAAATTTTAAGAATAGTAGATGAAGTCAAGCCTTTAGGTGTTCTTATGGCAGGAGATATTTATGATAAAAGCGTTCCTACGGGAGAGGCCGTGGAAGTGCTCGATGAGTTTTTGACGAAACTTGTATCTCGCAAGGTGCAGTTGTTCATCGTTAGCGGCAACCATGATTCGGCTGAACGTTTGAATTTTGGTAGTCGTATTATGGAAAAGAATGGTGTGCATATTGCAGGGACTTTTGACGGTAAACTAAAGAAAATTGTGATTGAAGATGAGTTTGGTTTAGTGAATATTTATCTTTTGCCTTTTGTTAAGCCTGCGATGGTCAGTCAGTATTATTCGGATAAGGACATCCAATCCTATGAGGAGGCCGTCAAAGTAGTCATTGATGGTTCCCAGATTGACGAGAAGGAACGAAACATCTTGGTAGCTCATCAGTTTATCACGAGTGGTAGTAGACAACCTGAGCGTTCGGATTCAGAGACCATGGCGATAGGTGGTTTGGACAACATTGATGCCTCTGTGTTCCAAACGTTCGATTATGTAGCACTTGGCCATTTGCATGGCCCTCAGTCCATTGGGGGTGAAATGATTCGCTATGCCGGTTCACCTCTCAAGTACTCTTTTTCAGAGGCCCGACAACATAAATCGGTGACGATACTAGAATTAGTTCAAAAAGGTATACCAGTTATTCAAACGGTCACCCTAACAGCATTGCGTGATATGCGGGAGATTAAGGGGCCTCTGGAAGAATTGGTACGTGTTGGAGCCACCTTGCCTGAAATTTCACATGATTATATCCGTGCTATCTTAACAGATGAGGATGAAGTTTATGACGCTATTGGACAATTGCGCCAAGTGTATCCAAACATGATGAGAATTGACTTTGAAAACGTTCGTAGCAGGCAGAATAGTAATTCTAAAACTGCAGCGTCTGGAGATGTTGCACGTAAAAGCCCCCTTGAATTGTTCGAGGAATTTTATTCTAAGCAAAACAACCTAGATATGACACAGGAACAGTGTCATATTATACAAGAGGTTTTAGTGCAGATTGGAGGTGTTGGGAAGTGAAACCGTTAAAAGTGGTAATGTGCGCCTTTGGTCCCTACGCCGGAAAAGTCGAACTTCCTCTTCATCAGCTAGGGAACAATGGGTTGTTCTTGATTACCGGAGACACAGGAGCTGGTAAGACAACAATATTTGATGCTATAGCTTTTGCTCTTTTCGATGGAGCAAGTGGCTCTGTGCGCACAGTCGATACACTCAGAAGTGACTTCGCTAGCTCAGATACCAAAACCTATGTTGAATTGGTATTCTCACATAAGGGACAAGACTACCAATTGACCCGTAATCCTAAATACGAGCGCCCCAAGAAAAGTGGAACAGGTTTCACAAACCAAACTGCAGATGCAACGCTTGTCCTACCCGGTGGTGATGTAGTCACAGGGAACAATAAGGTTACTGATAAAATAGTAGAGTTACTAGGGCTTGATTATAAGCAATTTAAGCAAATTGCTATGATTGCCCAAGGGGAGTTTCTAAAGTTGTTACTTGCTGAAAGCAATGAACGCGCCTCGATTTTTCGTAAAGTATTTAATACTGATATTTATATGACAATTCAGGATGCATTAAAAAGACGAGAGAGAGACTTGAAAATGCTCTGTGATGAAAGCATACGCAGCATTTTACAATACGTGGAGGGTATTCTATGTGATGAAGATCAGGAAAACTATCTGCAAATTTCCGAGTTAATGTCTAAATGTAGTATTCATGGAACGGAACGAATTACTGTGTTATTGAACGCGATGATTGTAGACGATAAAATAAGTCACGATCAGGCTAAGAAACAATCTGAGGGATTAGGAAATTCAATTATGGACAAGACTTCCGAACTTAAAGAAGCGGAGTATATCAATAAATCCTTTGTGGGGCTGGAGACTGCCCAAAAATTGTTTGAAAAACTATTACAACAAGCAGATGATATGAAAAGAAATGAAGCGACCGCTTTGGCGGCTGAAAAAGCACTGCATGGCGTTAAGCCGCTTGAAGATAGTTTTTTACGAGAAAATAAAGCGTACGACCAATTAATAAGCAGTATGCAAAAGCTTAGAATTTCTATTGCCCTTGAAACGCCTAGGGTGGAAGAACTTCATAATGCCTTGATCACTGAACAGCAACAAGAGCCCATACGGGAGAAGTTGGCAAGTGATATTTTAAGACTCACCCATGACTTGCCGCAATATGACAAAGTAGAAAAACTCAAGCTGGATAAGGAAAAGCAGACGAAAGCATTGCAAATTCTCGAAAATTTACTCGCCACGTTGAAAA
>Ga0075525_10000621_pt1 | contig 11703 bp, 10 predicted proteins | sample NGEPertwo_FD_74795 | JGI IMG/M metagenome (GOLD analysis project Ga0075525, IMG submission 74795) | Arctic peat soil microbial communities from the Barrow Environmental Observatory site, Barrow, Alaska, USA - NGEE Permafrost154B-two | ecosystem: Environmental > Terrestrial > Soil > Wetlands >...
TGTTCTGGCTGCCCAACCCGAATTTTTCCCCATACACCAGTGTTTCCACCAGCGCCGGGTCCAGATTAATCAACTTACAGACAGTCGTATCCAGCGCAACCGGATCAGTTGAGAAAAGCAGCACATTCATTTTTCTGGGGGTGCCGTTGCGGGGTCCATTGCCTTCCATGCCCATTATGCCGTCCATGATATACAACCTGGGCTTGATTAAAAGATTGAGATCCACCAGCATCTGAGAAACATTGAAACATTTGGCAGACGGGTATGGAATTCCGCCTTGAGCAGTCCCGGGATGCAGCCGAACTGGTTCTTAATAGCGCCGGTGATGCGGGTCAGCGCATGGCTCTTAAACTTGCAAAGGCTGATCAACCATCGGTTTCATGTACGGCTTTGGAAATAGTAAATTGTTTGATCAGGTTGCCTCCCGGAAAAGGAATTGTCACTGTGGAAGTAAAATCAGCCAGCGGGACGTCTTACGCCTAGGCGGTTTGCAGTAAACCAGCCTGGCGGTCAGCCCCTTTGAGACTGCCAAACCCGGGTGAATCACCAAATGACAAATCAACGCCGGTTTACAAGAACTGCTCCAAGACAGCCTGAAAAACGAGCGGATGCGGACCAACATATTTATCCGGTCCATCCCTTACCAGCATATTAGGCTTGATTAATATATTTTCTCCGGCTGTGACAAATTGACCGGCCCTACCCTGCAAATCCAGCCCCTTTTTCACAGCGGATCTGATTTCTTCCAGGTGATAGTTTTCGCATTTTATAAGTACCACTTTTGACTTTTCCAGCATTACTGCTCCTTTGCGATCATTTCCGTGTTTGACTGGAGATTAATTTGATAAAGATTGGGTGCGGATATCTTTCCCATCCCTGAGTACTTTCTCGTAGCGGTTATATACTTCGATAACTTTGAAACCGGCATCTTCATATAACCTGGTAGCGCCGGTCAGGTTACTCGAATCCACACTTAACCCTACTTTTGTACCACCCGCAATTTTAATAACACGGTTGCAGTACTGCAGCAGTATTCGACCGATCCCTTTTTTACGATGTGACCGTTTTACACCCAACAAGTTCACCCAGCCATAGGTTGGACTGATTGAAGAGGCTGCATTTCCAATAACCAGGCCAACTTTTTCACCGCAGTACTCGACCACAAACCACAAATCAGGCCGGTAAAATGGGTCATTAACAAAATGTGCCGTAAACTGCTTTAATCCTTCATCAAAAGGGATATCGATTGAACCCCAGTGGTCACGAAATGTATCTACCTTTAAGGCATAAATTTCCGGAATTTCTTCCTGATTAACTATACGCAATTCATAACCTTCCGGGAGCTTCTCCTGTTCGATTTCTCTGGATAAATCAGCTTCCATCACCCAGGTGCTGCGTACAATTTCACTCCCGAATACATCCATTAATAAACCGGCACATTTATCCTGACTGTTGATGATGCAGGTTAAAATCACTTTCAATTCAGCATCTGCAAGCTGCATGAAGCCGCGGGCTTTTGCTTCTGCCCAATCATTTAACAACCTGCCAATCCCTCTTCCTCTATAATCCGGATGGACTCTAGCCAGATAAGAATGCCGTACGTAAGGCGGGCTGATCGCCCAGAATTCAACATAAGCGATTAATTTTTCGTCGGAAAATACCATCAGACTGTGATCTTCCAGTTTAAAACTGGGGTCACCCCAATCGGCGGTTAATTCACCAGGATCCCATTCATCCAGGCCGATTAAATGCTGCGAACAGGCATTCAGCAAATCTGCGATCTGCACGGCATCATCAATTGTCGCCGGTTTGACATAATAATTTTCCTGCAATTTTTCAATTATTTCTTCTTTGGTTTTCATTTTGACCTCAAACCTTCAATTCTCTCCAGTAAATCTGCCACTGTAACGCCATTTTCATTGATAACCATTTGGCGCCATTGTTCCTGCGAACGGCTGAAACGGGTTAACGACATCAGGTTGTTTTCAGCCGCATCCAGAAATGTCTTAACCTGTAGTGCCAGCCCAAGCTGCGCAGAACAGGTGGCGGCCAGCCAGCACAGGATCGGGCGTGAGGTCAGTAAAATACCCGGCAATTCTTTCAGCCAGAATAAAACTGCCAGCGCCTCTTCCGGGTTTTGAAGCAGGCTTTCCGCATTTTGCTCGAACAACTCAGCTGCGTTCTCAAAATCCCCGGCTTTCAGGGTATATCGGATACTCTCCAACCATTCCCCCTGCTGTGCCAGCCAGGCGGCCAATGCCCTTATTCTGGTGATAACGGTACCGCCAGGCTGACTCAGATTTTCCGAATGCAGCTGCCGGATAAGCTGACTGGACGGAATCCAGACACCAGGCTGCACTTCGGTGATGAACCCTGCCTCTTTTAAAGTGATCAATTCAGAGCGTGCCGGCTGTCCATTAAATTGAATTTGCAGCCATGGCAGCCACCAGCTGTTCAAGGCTGGCAGAATTTCCTTAAGTTCCGGGAAAAGATGGTCAATCCATTCCAAAACTCCTCCAGGTAAGCTAACCAGTTCGTTCGGCTGGCGCGGTGGCAGGTGTATTGAATATTGCGGCAGTATGGGGGTGATTGAATAATTCATCAGTAAAAAAGCGGTTTTCTGCGGTTAATTTCTGCAGCCAGCTGACAAAATCCGGCCACCAATCCTGTGTACAGATGTGTTCAATTCCTTCCAGCACAAAAGTAAAAGGAAATTTGGACAGTTCTCGGGATAACTTTTCCAGGGCGGCTGCTGCAGGCAATTCGTGGTGATCCAGGATGGTATTCAACCCCGTTAACCCGATTTCCGGATGATATTGCCGCATCCCCATGACCAGCAGCGTCCAGAAACGACCTGGATCGACGTCATTCTTTTCCAGCCGCAGCCAGACCAGCGGTTTGCTTTGTGCAACCGCCCACGCGGCTGCATTCGCTGATATTGCCACATAATCCTCGCCGTAAACTTCAACGATGGCATTGCCGGCTTTGAAGAGATCCCGAATGGCGTTTGTGCCCTCAGCTGTTGATAAACCAGCGGCAGTTTGCGGTAGAATAAATTTCGTTTGGATGTAAGAAAACATGGATAAGCCTCAGAAAGAATAATTGATTTTACTATGAAACCTGTTTGCAAGTGCCCGATAAATAAGTGCAGCAATAATTTGAATGATGGAGGTTTATTATTTGACCTCTGATCGTTAAATACTCACTTTGAAAAGTCTTCGTTTCCCAAACCTAAGGTTTTAAGATCAACCAAATAACACAATTTTTATCTACTACAAACAGAAAAAATGATGCGACCAAACCTTAGGTTTTAAAAGATTCAAGATTCTTCGTAACCCCATCCACACCTGCCGCAATCCAAGGTTAATCCCTAATCCAAAACCTGAGGTTCTAGGGTTTCTCTAAAGCGGGGTTAATCAGTTGCATTTGTAATTATTGATTGACTCAGAACCTCAGGTTTGTTCTTTGCTACCAGCGCCGTCCCCGGCTCGGAATAATTAAGAATCTGTGTTCATCAGTGTTTATCAGTGGCTAAATTTCCACCGCACAACCAACAAACCTCCTGAAAAAAACAATAAACCATTTATTTCTCCAGCCAAATCACCAATCAACCGATTACCAATTACATCTCATACCCCCAAAATAACAGGTCCTTCCTGTAAAAAAGAAGAACCTGTTATTTTTCCAACTATTTACATATTACTGACGATCTTGCATTCCCCGCCAGACTTTTTCAGGCAGCACCGGCAGCTCGCGGATGCGCACGCCGATAGCGTCAAAGATGGCGTTTGAAACCGCCGGTCCAACGCCGTCCATGGGGATTTCCGCAACCGCTTTGGCGCCGTACGGCCCGGTCGGTTCATAGGTCGGGACCAGGATAGCCGTCACTTCCGGAGCTTCATCCGCTTCATAAATCCGGTAATCGCCAATCCGTTTCTGCAGCACATTTCCATCGGAATCGTAGTCCATGCTTTCTGAAATAGCCATACCCAGAGCCTGCAGCTGTCCGCCTTCAATCTGTCCGGTTGCAGTCACCGGGTTGATGGCAGTGCCGCAGTCCACCGCCATAACCATGCGCGGTACCCGCACCATGCCGGTTTCGGTATCTACTTCCACTTCTACAAACTCTGCCCCAAATGGCGGTGGTGCATAGTTGGACATAAAGGATGCTGTTCCCATGATCTGCTGCTGATCAACCGTATGCAAGCTGTTGAGAGCAACCTGCTCGAGTGAGACGCTGCGCCCATCAGCCGCATAAGCGTGCCGGTGGCGCAGATACATACCCTCGGTCGTGGTATCGAGCATTTTAGCCGCCCGCTCAATGATTTGACGCCGCACGATCTCGGCTGCTTTCTTGGCGGAACCACCCGAGATAAAAGTTGTGCTGGAAGCATAGGCGCCCACATCGAAAGGCGTCACGTCCGTATCCGAGGATAAAATGATAATATCCTCAAGTGCACAGCCCAATGTTTCAGCAATGATCTGAGCAATAACAGTGTCCGAGCCGGTGCCCAGATCCGTGGCGCCAACCAGCGCATTAAAACTGCCGTCATCGTTCATTTTAATGGAAGCACCGCCCATATCCAGGCCCGGGATGGCGGTACCATGCATACAGGTCGCCACACCAATTCCACGGCGGATATGCGGTCGTTCAGGGTCGCTGCGCCAGGCAGGATCATTACGCCGTTCCCATTGTATCGATTTGGCGGCCTGATTGAAACATTCTTCAAGACCGCAGCTCATAACATACTGCTCAATCGTGCCGCCCTCGCCCAGGGCAGTCGAAATCGGGATATGAGCGCCTAGACCGACAGAATTTCTGCGCCGGAATTCGAGCGGGTCGAAACCCATTGCCAGTGCGATCTCATCAATGATTACTTCCAGCGCAAACATACCTTGCGGAGCGCCGTAACCACGGAAGGCACCGCTGGGTGCTTTATTGGTGTAATAAATTTCAGCATGGAATCGTAAAGCGTCGGCTTTATAGGTTGAAAGTCCGCGCAATCCTGCTACACTGGCAACCGTCAGTGAATGGGAACCATAAGCACCGGTATCCGAAATGGCTTTCATGTCCAGCGCACGAATGGTACCGTCATTCATCATGCCAATTTTAAAGGTGACATACATGGGATGGCGTGATCGGGAACTGGTGAATTCCTGTTCGCGGGAATACTCCAGCCGAACCGGTCGATTGGTCGCCAGCGTCAGATGAGCACAAAGGTCTTCAATCAGCATCTCCTGCTTACCGCCAAATCCGCCACCGATACGTGGTTTGATCACTCGGATGCGTTTAACCGGCAGTCCAATTAATGGTGCCAGCATGCGGCGGGCATGGAAAGGTACCTGGGTTGATGTTTTCACCACCAGCCGTTCGTCCTCATCCCACCAGGTGATGCAGATATGCGGTTCCAAATGCACATGCTGCTGTTTTGGAGTGTAATAAGTATGTTCGAAAATACGGTCGCTTTCAGCAAATATGCTGTCCACATCACCAACAGCTGCATCAACAGTGTTAACCAGGTTGCGGCTGGCATCCGGGATGCCAACAGCATCCGGTTCATCATGGATGACCGGTGCACCGGGTTTGCCAGCTTCAATCGGATCCATCACAAAAGGTAATACTTCATAATCCACTTCAATTAATTTAATGGCCTCTCTGGCAATCTCAGGAGTCTCAGCTGCTACTGCAGCGACACGGTCACCTACGAAACGCACTTTATTATCAAGTGAAACCTGATCCCAGGGTTTTGGATTTGGCCAGGATTGGCCGCCGGAGGCGTAAATTACGCGCGGGATGTCTTTATATGTCAGTACAGCATGCACACCGGGTAAAGCGCGGGCTTTCGAGACATTTATATTCAATATACGTGCATGGGCATGTGGACTGGTGAGCATTTCACCATATAACATACCCGGAGGATATACATCATCGGTAAAAGCCGGCTTACCTTTGGCCAGTTTGACCGCATCCACTTTTATTTCCGGCCGACCGACCACATCTGTCTGCTCTTCCGGTGAAACCCAGGAAGCAACTTTGACATCGGGTTTGGTTTTAGTCAGCGCATCACCGCCACCCCCACCGCCGGTAATAAAGTCCGGCAGATCACGGCCCAGATCCGATTCACCTTTGAGGCCAAAGGCAACATCCATCGGGATGCCGCCGCCATCAATAGGCGCAACTTCCTCACCGCGCAGCATGGCTGCCGCGCGCATAATTGCTTCCACCGGTTTGGTATAACCGGTACAGCGGCAGATCGTGGAACTGAGCGCATCACGGGCATCTTCAAGCGTTGGGTACTGTTCTTTATCAATCAAAGCCCTTGTAGCCAGTACCATGGCCGGAGTACAATAGCCGCACTGCACTGCACCAATTTCGGTGAAAGCCTGCTGTATGGGGTGAATGGTGTTAATTTCACTCATGCCCTCGACTGTTTCAATGACGTGCCCGTCTGCCTGCGGAGCTAACAGAATACAGGTAGGTACCAGTTTGCCGTCCAGAAGGACGGAACAGGCGCCGCATTCACCGGTCTCACAACCATGTTTTACGCTGGCAATTTCGGCACTGCGTAAAGCAGCCAGTAAACTTTCATCCTGTCTTACATTCAATTCGGTATCTTTACCGTTAAGTTTAAAATTTATTTTCATGGCTGCCTCCTCTTATTTTCCCAATCCCGAATCGATTTTTGCCGCCATAGAAAGCGCACGCCGGGTAAGCACAGCAGCCATGGCTGTGCGATATTCTGCACTTCCGCGGTAATCGGCAGGCGGAGCAGTCTGCTTTGCAGCCAATGATGCGGCTTCATCAAGCAGGTCTGCCGAAAGTGCCTGTCCATTCAGTAAGGCTTCCACCTGTGCAAGGCGGACAGAAGTCGGGTTGGAACCCGCCAGGGAAACGCCTACCTGTGAGCAGACGCCATTTTCAAGCATCAATACTGCGGCAGCCGCTACAATTGCTTTGTCTCGTGGAGTCCGGCTGACTCGGGCAAGCGCACCTGTCGCCAAAGAGAGATCAGGAAAACTGACCTCAAGGATAACTTCACCGGTCTGCAGAGCGTTCCCGCAATCTTTCATCCAATCCTGCAGTGTCACCTGACGAATCTGGTCCTGTGCCTGCTGTACGATGACAACTGCATCCATGGCCATCAAAACCAGCGGCAAGTCGGGCGGATTTTCAGGATTGCTGATTGTTCCGGCAATAGTCGCCAGATTACGCAGTCCGAGTGTGGCAGAAAGATAGGCTGCTTCAGTCAGCACACCTCCGGCTATGGTTTTTACCAATTCGGAAAGATAAATATCCTGCAACGTGGTCAGCGCGCCAATATGTACGCGACCGTCGTCTTTAATTTGGATGTAACTGCTTTGCAGTTTTTCCAGATCAACAAAAGCGTCGACGTTATAATCGTTGAGCGCTGTCGGGCGCGGACTGACCGTAAACAGAATGGTGTGCACATCACTTCGATTTAAAAGGCTATGTGCCTGTGACCAGCTTTCTGGCCTGTGGAATTCTTTAGAAGGGTTAGACATGGGTCTCCTTTCGGAAATGGAAGATACTGCCTGGAACTCAAACAACCTGATCAATTAATGGCTGTTTATTATTATAGCTTACCAGATTAATATAATCACCTCTACGATCTGGTAGAGCGTTTGGGTTAATGCTGCCAGAGGCTGTATGCGGTGTAAGCATAATATTTGCTTCAGGATCGCGGGCTAAATCCAATAAGGGGCTATCCTGATTAATCGGTTCCCAGGCAAAAGTATCTGTAGCTACGCCACCTAAATATCCAGATGCAAGCGCTTTTGCCACATCTTCTTCATTAAATAGACCACTTGCGCCACAGCTTACCAGACAGGCACCCGGTTTCATTTTTTTGATAAATTCCTGATTGACCATAGCTTTTGTCTCCGGCATAAAAGGCAGCAGCATGACAACAAAGTCACTCTGTTTCAGCAATTGGTCCTGACTGGCATATGTAATACTGAGATCCTGTTCGGCGAACTCTGAGAGACGCGAGCGCTTATGATAAAGTACATTACAATCAAACCCTTTAAGACGCCGGGCCAGTTCGCCGCCAATTTCACCAAACCCGATGATTCCCACTGTTGCTTTGTAAAGTGTGCCGATCGTTTTTCGACCGGTAAAATTGATTACAAAGGTATCTTCATCACATTTTTGCGGCTGTATTCCCCAATCCGTATCAAGTGTAATGACATGCATCGCCTCGCGGATATGTTTCGTCAATAACAACATTTGTGTGAGTATATGTTCAGAAACCATAACTGTCATCGGGATTGGTAAATAACAAACACTGACGCCTGAATTTTTCGCGGCTTGCAGGTCAATATCATAAACCATGGATCCAAGCCGCTGAATAAGGCGAAGATCTTTTCCAGCCGCAATGATATCCGCATCGATCATATCGCTGCGTTCAGTGATTAAGAACTTTTTTCCGCTGATATTCTTTTTGATCTCAGCTTTGGTTGCATCGTGCAGCATGGTGATCTCAAAATTGGCAGGAGCACCTGCCAATGCAGATTGTTGATGTCTCTCGCCACGGTGAGTAAGAAACAAAACTTGATCGGTCATTTAATTCTCCTTAGTTAGTTGATCTGCGTATTAAGCAGCTTCAATTTTTGTTCCGGCCATCATTAAACCAATTTCTTCGATTTTTATATCTTCAGGAATAACTTCCCCCATAATTTTTCCTTCAAATATAACCAGAATACGATCACTGAGGGCAAAGATTTCTTCCAGATCGGTTGAGATTAACAGGATAGCGCAACCGGAATCCCGCTCAGCAAGGATTTGCTGACGCACAAATTCAGTGGCGCCAATATCGATGCCTCTGGTTGGTTGGTTAACCAGTAAGAATTTTGGACGGCGATCCAATTCTCTTGCGACCACTACCTTCTGCTGATTACCGCCCGAAAGATGAGCAATGTCTTCATCAACATCGCCAACACGGATATTGTATTTCTTTACTTGAGAAAGCGCATAATTTTTTATTTTTTTGAATTGAAGAAAACCTGTTTTCGAAAAAGGCTCATTCTTATAAGTTTCAACAATGAAATTCTCACTGACCGAAAAAGGTAAAATCAAACCCATTTTTTGACGGTCTTCAGGAATATGTGCCATTCCAAGCTGATTTAAATTGGAAAGATCGTGCTTGTTTATCGACTTTTGGTTCAGTGTCATTGATTCGTATTTACAGTCCAATAAGCCCGCCAGCGCTAAAGCCAGTTCGCTTTGACCATTTCCTGACACACCTGCAATACCAACAACTTCCTGCTCACGAACTTGAAAAGAGACATCTCTAACAGCCGGTAATCCTCGTTCATCATTTACAAGCAGATGTTCAACCGTAAAAATTACTTCACCGGATTGCCCTTCTTTCTTTTTCAAATCCATTAATACATCCCGACCAACCATCATGCGAGCTAATTCTTTTGGATTGGTATCAAGGGTGTTTACGGTAGCAATTGTTTTTCCATCCCTTAAAATCGTGACGCGGTCACTGATCTGCATTACTTCCTCAAGTTTATGCGTGATAAACACAATGGTAAGTCCCAGGTCTGCAAGCTGTCGTAAAAAGTCAAGCAGGTTTTCAGATTCCTGCGGTGTGAGTACTGCAGTCGGTTCATCCAATATTAACAAATCGGCGCCGTGATAAAGGACTTTGAGAATCTCGACACGCTGCTGTTCCCCAACCGATAAGTCCTGGACCAAAGCAGTCGGATCAACATTCAATCCGAAATCAGTGCTCATCTGATTAATTTTTTGATGAACCGCTGTCAAATTATTCAGGGTTTTCCATGGCGGCAATTTCCCTAGAATAATATTTTCAGCCACACTCAACGTTTCGACCAGCATAAAATGTTGATGCACCATGCCAATTCGATTATTGATAGCATCCTTTGGGTTATGGATTTCCAGTTTTTTATTCTTGAAGTAAATAGAACCTGAGTCCGGAGTGTATAAACCGTAAAGAATGCTCATTAACACCGTTTTACCGGCACCGTTTTCACCTAAAAGACAGTGGATTTCTCCTTGAAGCACTTCCAGATTGACACCCCGGTTGGCGCGCACTCCGCCCGGGAAACTTTTAAAAATATCCTGCATACATAAGATAATGCCAGGGTTGTCGGTTATTTGAGCACAATCTTCTTTCAATGAAATCTCCTATTTATAAGGAACCCCGAGTGTTTTGGGAGCGCGGATACGCCGTTTCGTGAGCCCAATTAATACCAGTAAGGTAGCCAGATATGGCAAAGCCTGTAAGAATTGATAAGGAATCAAGACACCCGGCATTGTCTGTATGCGCAGTTGCAGTGCATAAAAGACTCCGAACAATAAGGATGTCCAAAAGGCACCCCAGGGAGACCAGCCGCCAAAGACAACGACTGCCAGCGCAATAAAGCCACGCCCGGATACGATCCCTTCTACAAATTGATCGGCATAGGCAAGTACGAGGAATGCTCCCCCAACTGCTGCAAGAGAACTTCCGATAATCACGCTCAGATAGCGCATCAGGAAGACGTTAATCCCAACCGTATCTGCTGCTTTGGGATGTTCTCCTACTGCCTGAATGGACAGTCCAAAAGCAGTATGATATAAGACAAAAGCCGCCAGAGGTATCAGCAGAATCGTGGCGTAGACCATGATATTATGTTTAAAAAGAACTTCTCCAAAAAAAGGTATCGAGCTGAGAAATGGAATTTCAATCGTCTGAAAAGTTTTTAAACTGAGTGTCCCCTGACCTTCAGCGAAAAAGGCTCGGTATAAAAAGCCGGTGAGTCCCATACCGATCATGTTGAAAGCTGCACCAACCACTATTTGGTTGGCTTTAATGGTAATTGTGAAAAATGCAAAAATTAAGCCGCTTATAATTCCACTTAGAATGGCTGCGAGTAATCCAAGCACGAGATTACCGCTTGCAAAAGCGGTAGCGTACCCGGTAAATGCACCTATCAGCATTACACCTTCAATACCGATATTGAGAATACCAGCCCGTTCAGAAAAAACCTCTCCTACTGCTGCATATATTATAGGCGTCGCCATCCGCCAGGTAGCGGCAAGAATACTTTGAAGGAATAAAATAGAAGGCAGAAGGTCCATAACTGATTCACTCCTCCTTTACTTTGCTGACATAACTATAAACCCCGAAAGCAACTACGGAAAGGACTACCAGACCCTGGATCATGAAAACAAGAGCTGACGGGACTTTGGCATTCATCTGCATTACTTCAGATCCGGAGCGTAAGGCACCAAACAGGATTCCTGAAAAGATAACACCCAGTGGATTGTTATTTACAAGTAAAGAAACTGCAATGCCATCAAAACCATAACCCGGAGAAATAAGCTGGTAAAGACGATAAGAAATAGCTGCAACTTCAACCGCACCGCCTAATCCGGCAGCACCTCCGCTGATCGCCATGGCCAACAGGATATTTCGTTTGACATTTATCCCGGCGTAACGTGCTGCATCCGGATTTATGCCGACAGCACGGATGGAATATCCAACACTGGTCTTAAAAATTAAAATATATAATAGAATTGCCAGAACAATTGCGATGATAAATCCGATATGCAGCCGGGTTGGAGGTAAGAATCGCCACAACCTGGCGTTTTCGCTGATCTTCGGTGTTTGTGCAAACAAACCCGCCGTCTCTATCATTGGTCCGGTAACCAGGTACCCGGTGATAAAT
>Ga0075525_10000622_pt1 | contig 11702 bp, 8 predicted proteins | sample NGEPertwo_FD_74795 | JGI IMG/M metagenome (GOLD analysis project Ga0075525, IMG submission 74795) | Arctic peat soil microbial communities from the Barrow Environmental Observatory site, Barrow, Alaska, USA - NGEE Permafrost154B-two | ecosystem: Environmental > Terrestrial > Soil > Wetlands >...
CCGTTCTTGTGCAGCTCGGCGAGATCGCGGCGGACAAAACGCCGGAGCAAACCGAACAGGTCGCTAATCTCCTGTTTCGGGCGCGACCAATTCTCCGAGGAGAAACTAAATAGCGTGAGGTGAGTGATTTCGAGCTCGATGGCGGCCTCGACGGCGCGCCTTACGCTCTCGACGCCTTGACGATGACCTTCAGTGCGCGGCAGGCCGCGCTCGGCCGCCCAGCGCCCATTGCCGTCCATGATGATGGCGACGTGGCGCGCGACCGGCCGGCCGGCGTTGCCCCACTTACTATCCATCGCAAGCGTCACGGTAGGCTTCTCCAATTCAACCCTTTGGGCGTGTTTCGTACGTTGCCCAATTAGACCTGCATGATCTCGGTTTCCTTGTTGGCAAGGCCCTCGTCAATCTCCTTGATGATCTTATCGGTCAAGTCTTGCACCTTGGTTGCGAGCGAATGGTGCTCATCCTTGCCCATATCACCATCTTTCTCGGCGCGCTTCAGGTGTTCCATACCGTCGCGGCGCACGTTGCGCACGGCGACGCGGGCCTGCTCGGCATATTTGTGCGCGACCTTGGCGAGCTCCTGCCGTCGTTCCTGGTTGAGCTCCGGGATCGGCAGGCGGAGAAGCTGGCCCTCCATCACAGGATTAAGACCGAGGTCCGACTCCCGGATGGCCTTGTCGACCGCGTTCACTTGGCTCTTGTCCCAGACCTGCACCGTGATCAGCCTTGGCTCCGGTGCGTTGACGGTGGCAACCTGATTAAGCGGCATAGGATTGCCGTAGGCCATCACCATGATCGGATCGAGCAGGCTGGCGCTGGCACGGCCTGTCCGCAAACCACTGAACTCCTGTTTCAGCACGGCGAACGCACCGCGCATCCGCCGTTCGATCTCGCTTAGGTCGAAGCTAGACATTTTGTCTTCCCTACTCGCCTGCCGGAACGGACACGCGTCTTAGGTCGCCGCGCCACCGTCAATGGTGGTCGAGGAGCCCTTTCCCTGCAATTCAAGAGTCAAACCGTCTTGGCTCTTGATCGAAAACACAATTATCGGAATCCGATTGTCTCGGGCAAGGGCGATCGCGGCCCCGTCCATGATCTGCAGATCCTGCTTCAGCACATCGTCATAGGTCAGGTGCTCGTAGCGCTTCGCGTCCGGCGTCTTGACCGGGTCGGCACTGTAGACGCCATCGACCTTAGTTGCCTTGAACAGGGCCTGGCAGTCCATCTCCGCGGCGCGGAGCGCGGCCGCCGTGTCGGTGGTGAAGAACGGATTGCCGGTGCCGCCGGCAAAGATCACCACCCTGCCCTTCGCCAAGTGATCGAGCGCCTTGTCGCGGATATAGGGCTCGCACACGGTGGGCATCGGAATGGCGGAGAGCACGCGCGCCGTGGGCCCTGCCCGCTCGATGGCGGTCTGAAGGGCCAGCGCGTTCATGACCGTCGCCAGCATGCCCATATAGTCGGCGCGGGCGCGGTCCATGCCGCCTTCGGCCGCCATCAGGCCCCGGTAGATGTTGCCGCCGCCGACCACGAGGCACAGCTCAGTGCCCATGGCGGCGGCCTTGGCGATATCCTTGGCAATCGGATCGATAACGGCGAGATCTATCCCGTAGCCCTTGGCGCCGGCCAGGGCCTCGCCCGAGAACTTCACAAGGACGCGTCCGTAGCGAAGCTTTGAGGTCTCAGGAGGCTTTGCCATCAGCTCAAACTCCGGCGGCGGTGGGGAGCCCCTGAGCCCAAGTGTGGCGGCAGATCCATGGAATCGCCGCGCGCCCCGACCTTAGGTGCCCGAGGCGGCGGCGGCAACCTCCGCAGCGAAATCGCTCTCGCCGCGGTCGATCCCCTCGCCGAGGGCGAACCGGTAGAAGCCGGTGATCTTGACCGGCGCGCCGGCATCCTTGGCCACGGCTTCCAGCGCCTTGGCCACGGTCGTGTCCGGGTCGTGGACGAACGGCTGCTGGAGTAGCACGACCTCCTCGTAAAACTTGCGCAGACGGCCTTCGACCATCTTGTCGATGACCTCTGCCGGCTTGCCCGACTCCTTCGCCTGCTCGGTCAGCACGGCGCGCTCGCGCTCGACGAAGGCCTGGTCGAGGCTGTCGGTGTCGACGGATTGCGGGTTTGCCGCTGCGATATGCATGGCGACCTGCTTGCCGAAGGTCTTGAGGGGTTCGGCATCGCCCGTGGATTCGAGCGCGACAATCACCCCGATCTTGCCGAGGCCGGGCGAGGCCTGGTTATGCATATAGCTGGCGACCACGCCCTGACCGGTGGCCAAATGGGCCGTGCGCCGGAGCGTCATGTTCTCGCCGATCGAGCCAATCATCTCTTTCACCGTGTCGGCCACGGTCGCCTTGGTCTTGCCATAGCTTGCCGCGGCGAGCGCACCCAGATCGCCTTTCGCATTCAGTGCGGCGCCGGCGATCGCGCTCACCATTTCCTGAAAGGTCTGGTTGCGAGCGACAAAGTCGGTCTCTGAGTTGACCTCCACCAGGGCAGCCTCCTTGCCGTCCTCGGCGAGCCCGATCAGGCCTTCTGCCGCGACGCGACCGGCCTTCTTGGCAGCCTTGGATAGGCCTTTTGCCCTCAGCCAGTCGACCGCGGCTTCCATGTCGCCGTCGGTCTCGTTGAGTGCAGCCTTGCAATCCATCATGCCCGCGCCCGTCTTGTCGCGCAGTTCCTTGACCATGGTTGCGGATATCGTCGCCATGCGTTCCTCTTCCGTGCGTCTCAAAAATCGTGAGACGTCTTGCTACGCGTCTTCCTTAGCCTCGGGTGCGGGCTGCTCAGTCCCGGCCTCGGGCTGCTCGGCCTTCTCGGGCTCAGCCTCGGGCTTGCTCTCGGCCTTCTTCGGAGCCTTCTTGCCGCCGGACTTCGCCTTGTCGGCGGGCTTGTCCTTTGCAGGTTTTGCCTCGGCTTGCTCAGGAGCCGCACCGCCCTCCAGGCTGGGCTCGGTCATAGGTTCCTCGGCGGCGCCAAGATCGACACCGACCGACCCTTGCGCCCGCCCGATGCCATCGATAGCGGCCCGGGAGACCATATCGCAGTAAAAGGTGATGGCGCGGCCGGCGTCGTCATTGCCGGGAATGGGATGACTAATGCCGTCGGGATTGGAGTTGGAATCGACGATGGCCACGACCGGCATATTGAGCTTGCGGGCCTCGGCGATGGCGATCGCCTCCTTGTTGGTATCAATCACGAACATCAGGTCGGGCGGTGCGCCCATGTCTTTGATGCCGCCCAGGGACCGTTCGAGCTTGTCCTTCTCGCGGGTGAGCTGAAGCAGCTCCTTCTTGGTGAGACCGCGATGATCTCCTTCAAAAAGCTCCTCCAGCGACTTGAGGCGCTTGATGGAGTTGGAGATGGTCCGCCAGTTGGTCAGCGTGCCGCCGAGCCAGCGATGATTGATGAAGTACTGCGCGCATGACTTGGCCGCTTCGGCGACGGGCTCGGATGCCTGGCGCTTGGTGCCCACGAACAGGACGCGGCCACCCTTGGCCACCACGTCGGAAATCGTGACCAGCGCTTGATGGAGAAGGGGCACCGTTTGGGTGAGATCGATAATGTGGATGTTATTGCGCGACCCGTAGATAAAGGGCGCCATCTTCGGGTTCCAGCGATGGGTCTGGTGACCAAAGTGCACACCAGCCTCGAGCAGCTGGCGCATAGTGATATCGGGCAGTGCCATGGGACTGCTGACTCCTTTTTCCGGTTTTGCCGCCGCGGGAAAGAGACCGGCCGGGGCCGGTCACCGGAGCGAGCGCACAGCCCTAAGGGCATGTGTGACGCTTTGCATCCCGCGTGTGAGATGGTGCGGGTTATAGGGGTCGGCCGTAGCCTTGGCAAGGGTGGAAAAGCGCGGAAAGCGCAAGCCTGGCAAGGCCTAGAGCGCGCTGATCGAGGCCACGCCTTCGACCAGCTTAAGCTCGCTCCGCTGCCGTGGGGTGGTGTCGATCCCTTGGGGCAGCACGAACTCAACCTCTTTCGAAAGATCGTCGAGGCGGACCACCAAGCGGAACTGCCCCGCGCCTGTCTTGGCGCCCACCTGCTCGGCGAGAGGTGCCAGCGCGCGGGTATCCTCCACATACACTTTCATGCCGGCATGGCTGGCTTCGGCGGCGCGGTCGAGCGAGGAAATGCGCTGCACCCTGACCCTGACGGTCTCGCCGTCGGCCTCGGCCTCCACGTCGAGCACGACCGCGGTTCCCGGCTCCAGCAGCGGTCGCGACGCCAGAAGCGCTTCGGAAAACACCACCGCCTCGAACTGGCCGGTCGGATCCGAAAAGGCGACGAAGGCATAAGGGTTGCCGCCCTTGCCTTGCCGCTCGCGGGCCGAGAGTACGGTGCCGGCGAGCGTGCCGACCACGCGGCGCGTCATCGCTTTGGCGGCGAATTCCGCCCAAGTCTCGGCGCCGAGCCCATCGAGCACGTCCTTATAGTCGTCGAGCGGATGGCCCGTCAGGAAGAAGCCGACCGCCTCGAACTCCCGGCTCAAGAGGTCCATCGGGGTCCAGGGTTTGGCTTCCGGAAAATCTTGCGTTTGCGAGCCGGCAACGCCGCCGCTCCGTTCCGGTGCAGACATGACCGGCAAGAACAGAGCGCTCTGACCGGCTTGGTTGTCCCGGTCGGCCTGTTGCGCGATCGCCAAGATGCGGTCGACATTGGCGAAGGCGGTGGCGCGGTCGACGCCAAGATCCTCAAAGGCGCCGGCGGCAGCGAGCGTCTCGAGGGCCCGCTTGTTGACCGAACGCGGATTGATGCGCCTGGCGAAGTCGGAGACGTCCTTGAAAGGCCCCCGCTCCTGCCGCTCGGCGCAGATGTGGTCGACGGCCTGCCGGCCGACATTCTTCAGCGCCGCCAGCGAATAGCGGATGGCGCCGTCATTCGGCACGAATCCGACCTCCGAGCGATTGAGCGAGGGCGGCTGCAGGGGAATGCCGAGGCGCGTCGCCTCTTGGGCGAAGCCGTTGAGTTTGTCGGCATTGGCCATGTCGAGGGTCATGGACGCGGCGACGAACTCGGTTGGATAGTTCGCCTTGAGATAGGCCGTCTGGTAGGCGATGAGCGCGTAGGCGGCGGCATGCGACTTGTTGAAGCCGTAGCCCGCGAATTTCGCCACCAGCTCGAAGATGTATTCGGCGCGGCCCTTGTCCACGCCGTTCTGCACTGCGCCGTCGACGAAGCGCTTCCGCTGCGCATTCATCTCCTTCTTGATCTTCTTGCCCATGGCGCGGCGCAACAGATCGGCCTCGCCGAGCGAGTAGCCGGACAGGACTTGGGCGATCTGCATCACCTGCTCTTGGTAGATGATGACGCCGTAGGTCTCCGCCAGGATCGGCTCGATCGTGGGATGGAGAGTCTCGATCTCCTCGCGCCCGTGCTTGCGGTTCACGTAGGTGTCGATGTTGTCCATCGGACCCGGCCGGTAGAGCGCCACGATGGCGATGATGTCCTCGAAACGGTCGGGCTTCAGCTTGCGCAGCGCATCGCGCATGCCCTGACCTTCGAGCTGGAACACGCCGACCGTGTCGCCGCGCTGCATCAGCTCGTAGGAGGCCACATCGTCGAGGGGGATCTTGGCGGGATCGATGTCGGGGCCGTCGCGCCGGATGAGCTGCCGTGCCGTGTCGATGACGGTCAGGGTCTTGAGGCCGAGAAAGTCGAACTTCACCAGGCCCGCGGCTTCCGCCCATTTCATGTTGAATTGGGTGGCGGGGAGCTGGGCGCGGGCGTCACGGTAGAGCGGCACGAGGTCGATGAGAGGCCGATCGGCGATAACGACGCCCGCCGCATGGGTCGAAGCGTGCCGGTAAAGTCCTTCGAGGCGCTGGCCGATATCGAGCAGCTTGGCGACGATGGGATCCTTGTCACGCTCCTCTTGCAGGCGCGGCTCGCCGGCAATGGCCTGGGGCAGGGTCACAGGATTAGCCGGGTTCATGGGCACGAGCTTGCACAGGCGATCGACCTGGCCATAAGGCATCTGCAGCACCCGGCCGACGTCCCGCAGCACAGCGCGCGCCTGCAGCTTACCGAAGGTGATGATGTGTGCCACGCGGTCCGCGCCATAGCGCTCGCGCACATAGGCGATCACCTCGTCCCGCCGCTCCTGGCAGAAATCGATGTCGAAGTCGGGCATGGACACGCGCTCGGGATTCAAAAAGCGCTCGAACAGCAGGCCGAAACGGATGGGATCGAGGTCGGTGATGGTGAGCGCGTAGGCCACCAGCGAGCCGGCGCCCGAACCACGGCCGGGGCCGACGGGAATGCCTTGATTTTTGGTCCATTTGATGAAGTCGGCAACGATCAAAAAATAGCCCTGATAGTTCATGCCGGTGATGACATCGAGCTCGAATGCGAGACGCTTGGCGTAAGAGTCCGTGTCATGGCCGGGTGCCGTGCCATGCTCGGCAATCCGCTCTTTCAGGCCGGCCTCGGCTTGACGCCTGAGCTCGGCCACTTCGGTCTCGGCAAGCGCGCTGGTCGCCTCGCCACCGGTGAGGAAGGGCGGCAGGATGGGATCGCGTTGCACGGGCCGATAGGCGCAGCGCTGGGCGATCTCCACCGTGTTCGCAAGCGCCTCCGGGAGATCGGCGAACAAGGTCCGCATCTCTTCGGCCGTCTTGAAGTAGTGCTCGGGACTTAAGCGCCGCCGCTCGTCCACCGCCACGTAGCTGCCTTGAGCGATGCAGATGAGCGCGTCATGCGCCTCGAAATAGTCTGTCGAGGCGAAGAACGGCTCATTGGTGGCGACGAGCGGAAGCGCCATGTCGTAGGCGAGGTTGAGCAGTTGTGGTTCCACCGCCCTCTCCTGCGGCAGGCCATGCCGCTGGATCTCGACATAAAGCCGGTCGCCGAACAGATCCTGCAACGCCTCCAGGCGCGCGCGGGCGAGCTCCGGATTGCCGGCGGCCAGTGCGAGGTCGATGACCCCTTCAGGCCCCCCGGTCAACGCGATCAGCCCTTCGGCGTGGTTTGCCAACTCTGCGATCGTGACGAGCGCCTCGCCAGTCTCGGCGGCCGTAAAATAGGCGGTGGTCGAGAGCCGCATCAGGTTGGCGTAGCCGGTCTCGTCCTTGGCCAAGAGCGCGATGCACCCGTCGGCCTTTGGCCCCCGCAAGTCGCCGGGTACGGGCTCGCGCTCCGCGGCAAAGGTCAGAGCGAGCGTGCAACCGACAATGGGCTGGATGCCGGCGCCGGCCATGGCCTCGGAAAATTCGAGCGCGCCAAAGAGATTGTTGGAATCGGTGAGCGCCAGCGCCGGCGCTTTGTCAGCCGCGGCGAGCGACACCACGCGGGGGATTGTCAGCGCGCCTTCGAGCAGCGAATAGGCCGAGTGCACCCGGAGATGCACGAAGGGTTGGGGTCGCTCGGTCATCGGTCTTTCGGGCTGCCTTTAGGTGGCTGGGATCACCTGCCCTTGTTGTCATTCCGGCGCGAGCCGGAATCCAGCCTCTTCCGGCTTTCGTCCACTGGATACCGGCTTAGCGCCGGCATGACTCCGAGGCGAAGAACCATAATGTTCCTATTCTGTTCTTATAGCAAGAGGCAGACGCGCTAGCCGTCTTCCACCACGACGACCTCCTCCTCGCGGAGATGGCCGCCCTTCAGGCGCAGCGTGCGGTCCATGCGCGCGGCCAGCTCGAGATTGTGGGTCGCCACCACCGCGGCCACGCCCTCCTCGTTGACCAGCCTCAGCAGTTCCTCGAAGACGCGCTCGGCGGTGTCCGGGTCGAGATTGCCGGTGGGCTCGTCGGCCAGCAGGATCTTGGGCCGGTTGGCCACGGCGCGGGCGATGGCTACGCGCTGTTGCTCGCCGCCGGATAGCTCGGCGGGCCGATGGTCCCAGCGCTCTTTGAGGCCAAGCATCTCCAAGAGACCGCGCGCGCGCGCATCGGCCTCGCTTCTGGTCATGCCGAGGATGAGCTGCGGCAGCAAGACGTTCTCCAGTGCGGAGAACTCGGGCAACAAATGATGGAACTGATAGACGAAACCCACTTCCATGCGGCGCACGCGGGTTCGCTCATTGTCGGAGAGCTGGCCGCAATCGACGCCATCGATGACGACCGCGCCCGAATCCGGCTTCTCGAGGAGTCCGGCGATGTGGAGCAGAGTCGATTTGCCGGCCCCCGAAGGCCCGAGTAGCGCCACGGTCTCGCCGGGATAGAAGGAGGCGGAGGCGTCCTTCAGCACATCGATGCGACGATCGCCTTGGGTGAAGCCACGCTCAAGACGCTCAAGGCGCAGCACCGGGGCTCGTTCGGGATTGTCCACCAGTCTCCCCCTACTCGTAGCGCAGCGCTTCGACGGGATCGAGACGCGAGGCCCGCCAGGATGGATAGATGGTGGCGAGCACCGATAAGACCAGCGCCATGATGACGACGGAGGCGGTCTCGCCCGTGTCCATCTCGGCGGGAAGCTGAGACAGGTAATAGAGTTCCGGCGCGAACAGATCCGTGTCCGTGAGCCAGCCGATGAACTCGCGCAAGCGCTCAATGTTGAGACAGACGAGCACGCCGAGCGAAAATCCGGCGATGGTGCCGACGATGCCGATGCTGGCGCCGGTGATGAAGAAGATGCGCATGACGGCCCCGCGCGTGGCGCCCATGGTTCTGAGGATGGCGATGTCGCGGCCCTTGTCCTTAACCAGCATGATCAGGCCGGAGATGATGTTGAGGGCCGCCACCAGCACGATCAGCGAAAGGATGAGGAACATGACGTTGCGTTCCACCTCGAGCGCGGTGAAGAAGGTCGCGTTCCGTTGGCGCCAGTCGCTGACATAGATGGTCGGCCCGCCGGCGGTGATGATCTTCGGCGCAAGCTCGCCGACTTCATCGGGGGAGTTGAGCACGACCTCCAACACGGTGACGCTGTCGGGGACGCTGAAATAGCGCTGCGCCTCTTTGAGCGGCATGAACAGGATGCTGGCGTCGTATTCCGACATGCCGATCTCGAAGATGGCCACGACCGGATAGCGTTTCACTCGCGGCGCCGTGCCGAGGGCCGTCGAGGGCCCCCGCGGTGTCAGGATGGAGACCTCATCGCCGACCTTCACGTTGAGGTCGTTAGCCATGCGGCTGCCGAGCGCGAGCCCCGGCTGGTCGTCGAAGCCGTCGAGGGTGCCGAAACGGATATTGTTGGAAATGGCTTTGAGGCTCTTGAGATCGGCTTCGCGCAAGCCGCGTACCAGCGCGCCGCTCGATGTGAATGGCGTTGAGATCAACACCTGACCCTCGATGAGCGGCAACGCGTATTTCACCCCCTCGACGGCGCGGATGCGGGTCGCCACATCGTCGTAGTCGGTAAATGTGCCGAGGCTGTGCACCACCACATGACCGTTCAGACCCAGCATCTTGTCGAACAGTTCTTGGCGGAAGCCGTTCATCACCGCCATGACGATGATCAGCGTCATGACGGCAAGTGTGATGCCGATAAAGGAGAAGCCGGCGATCACCGAGATGAAGCCCTCCTTGCGCCGTGCTCGCAGATACCGCAGCGCCACCATCCATTCGAAAGGCGCGAACGCCCGCGTGCTCGTGGTTGTGCTCATGCCGCTCCCTTTCTCGCCTGTGCCGCCGCCGCGACGAGGCGATTCAAAGCTGCATCGAAGGTAAGACTATGGCGATCGCCCGTGGCGCGCTCTTTCAGCTCGATCTCTCCCGCTTTGAGGCCTTTCGGCCCGACGATGATCTGCCAGGGTAGGCCGATCAGGTCCATAGCGGCGAATTTAGCCCCTGCCCGGTCATCGCGGTCGTCGTAGAGAACGTCGAGCCCCGCCGCCTTGAGCCGCCCATAGAAATCCTCGCATGCGGCGTCGGTCTCGGCATCGCCAACTTTCACATTGATGAGGCCGACATCGAACGGCGCCACCGCCGCAGGCCAGACGATGCCGGCGTCATCGTGAGAGGCCTCGATGATGGCGCCCACTAGCCGCGACACGCCGATGCCATAGGATCCCATCTCGACGGCGATGAGCTCCCCGTCCGGCCCTTGGACGCGCGCGCCCATCGGCTCGGAGTATTTGGTGCCGAAATAGAAGACTTGGCCCACTTCGATGCCGCGTGCGGTGAGACGCTTGTCCGCAGGCACTTCCTTCTCGAACCGCTCCGGATCGTGCACGTCCGCGGTCGCCGCGTAGAGCCCGGTGCGCTCATCGACAAACGGCGTGAGGTCGCCGTCGTAGTCGACGTCCTTCGGCGGCGCAGGCATCTCGACCAAATCCTTGTGGCAAAACACGGCCGATTCGCCGGTCTCGGCGAGAATGATGAACTCGTGGGAGAGATCGCCGCCGATCGGGCCTGTTTCGGCGCGCATCGGAACCGCGCGAAGCCCCATGCGGGCGAAGGTGCGCAAATAGGCGACGAACATCTTATTGTACGACCTGACCGCGCCGTCCTTGTCGAGATCGAACGAATATGAGTCCTTCATCAGAAATTCGCGGCCGCGCATGACGCCAAAGCGCGGCCTGACCTCATCGCGGAACTTCCACTGGATATGATAAAGGACGCGCGGCAGCTCTTTGTAGGACTTGGTGCCGGCGCGGAAGATCTCGGTGATGAGTTCCTCGTTGGTGGGCCCATACAGCATCTCGCGCTCGTGACGGTCGGTGATGCGCAGCATCTCCTTGCCGTAAGCCTCGTACCGCCCACTCTCCCGCCACAGCTCGGCGGGTTGAATGGTGGGCATGAGCAATTCGATGGCGCCGGCGCGGTCCTGCTCCTCGCGCACGATCTGCTCGATCTTGCGCAAGACGCGGTGGCCCAGAGGGAGCCAAGAATAAATTCCGGCACTCGATTGGCGAATGAGCCCGGCCCGCAGCATCAGCCGGTGGGAGACGATCTCCGCTTCCTTGGGATCGTCGCGCAAAAGAGGCAGGAAGTAGCGGCTAAGGCGCATTGCGGAGCTCTGACGGCGTTGGGAGCGGGTTTCAGGCGCCCGCCCGTTTGCAAAAGAGCCATTCTTGGTGCGGAATCCCCGCCGGGCCCCTTGGCGCGGCTAATAGCCAGTTTCGCCAGGCTAAGCAATCAACCCCTGTCCCCGAAGTCCAAGGCTCGCGGGATGTCCGGCGGGATTGGGTCGTCAGAGGCATCGCTCTCCACGCCCGGCACGAAGCAAATCCGGGTACACTGGGGGGTCGCGCAAGCTTTGGCCTATCCCGGCAGCTCCCGACAAATGTTGCCTACGGCTTGGGCAGACTTGTCCATCACCGACACTGAAGAAATGCCTGCATTCGTCTTGTGCAGTCTTGCGAACGGGCGCCGAAGCATAATTCTGCGGCAACGGGTCACAATCATGGTGACAATTTGGCGCGCCTGCGGTAGTGTCCCGACACAACGTCGGAGCGTTCGGGACCGGTGACGATCTCGGAGTTTAGCGTTGAGATTGGACAAGGTCCAAGTCTCGGGAGGAAAGCACTCCAGGCGCGTTAATCATGCAGTTGCATGGACGCCGCCGCTCTTTAGCCTAACCTCGATTGTCCTTGTGACGGCGAGCGAAATTGGCCGGAGGGATGAGGAGTCAAGACACTGAAGCAAGGTCGATTCGACCTTGCTTTTTTTTTGGCCTGCCGCCCGGCCGTGATCATGGGCGGCGCGCTATTGCACTTTGTCGTATCGCGGGAAGAACGGGATATCGTCGAGCGAGATCACGTGGTGCACGATGATCGCGTAGAGGCCGGCAAAGACGATGGCCGAAACGACCGT
>Ga0075525_10000623_pt1 | contig 11692 bp, 13 predicted proteins | sample NGEPertwo_FD_74795 | JGI IMG/M metagenome (GOLD analysis project Ga0075525, IMG submission 74795) | Arctic peat soil microbial communities from the Barrow Environmental Observatory site, Barrow, Alaska, USA - NGEE Permafrost154B-two | ecosystem: Environmental > Terrestrial > Soil > Wetlands >...
CATCGAGACCTTCCGCGACATCTGATCCGGTCGTCCTGCCAAACCTAGGGACGGTGTGCCGGTATTCCTGCCAAACCTAGGGACGGTGCTCGGCGAGGTGGGCTAGCGCAGTAACCAGCGAGGTCGCGATGGCGTCCGGGGTCAGCCCGATCTGCTCCAGTACCTGGCTGCGTGAAGCGTGGGCCAGGAACTCCTTGGGTATGCCGTAACAGTGAACCGCCGCCCTGCACCCGGCCTGACGCATCGCCAAGGTCACCGCCGATCCAATGCCCCCGGACACCAGATTGTCCTCGATCACCGCAACAGCGGTGGCGTCGCCGGCGACCTGAACCAGTTCGGGGCTGACCGGCAACACCCAACGGGGATCGACCACACGAACCGAATGCCCTTGTGCTTCGAGTTTTTCGGCCACGCTCACCGATGTTGACGCCATGACGCCGACGCCCACGATCAGCAGGTCCACGGCGCCGTCGTCGGTCTCGTGCAAGACGTCGAGGCTGCCGAGCTGACGCACCCGGGCAACGGGGTCAGCGACGTCACCCTTGGGGAAACGCAACATCGTGGGGCCGTCCGAGACGTCGACTGCCTCGCGCAGCTGACGCCGCAACTGGGCCCCGTCGCGGGGTGCGGCCAGCCGAAGGCCAGGCACCACGGAGGCGATCGTCATGTCCCACATGCCGTTGTGAGACGCACCATCAGTGCCGGTCACACCGGCACGGTCGAGCACCACGGTGACGCCGGCCTTGTGCAGCCCAGCGTCCATCAGCAGCTGGTCGAAGGCCCGATTGAGGAACGTGGCATACAGAGCCACAACAGGATGCAGACCACCGAAGGCGAGCCCGGACGCCATCGTCAGCGCGTGCTGCTCGGCGATCCCAACGTCAAACACCCGGTCCGGGAAGCGGGCCGCGAACTTGTCCAGACCGACCGGGATCATCATCGCCGCGGTCAACGCCACGACATCGGGCCGCTCGGCGCCGATCTCACACATCTCGTCGCTGAACTCGTCTGTCCAGATGCGGCCGCCTTCGGCGAATGACAGGCCCGTCTCGGGGTTGATGACACCCACCGCGTGCAACCGGTCGGCCTCGTCCTGGCGAGCAGGCGCGTAGCCGCGGCCCTTCTGGGTGATGACATGGACGAGCACCGGACCGCCGAATGCGCGAGCCTTGCGCAGCGCGGACTCGAGTGCCTCCTCGTCATGCCCGTCGACCGGGCCGAGGTACTTCAACCCCAGGTCCTCGAACATGCCCTGCGGCGCGATGATGTCCTTCAGACCCTTCTTCACCCCATGCAGCGTCTCGAACATTGCCGACCCCACGACCGGCGTGCGCGCCAGGGTGTTCTTGCCCCAGTCCAGGAAACGCTCGTAGCCACGCGTCATCCGCAGGGTTGCGAGGTGGTCGGCGAGCCCGCCCGTCGTAGGGGCATAAGAACGTTCGTTGTCGTTGACGACGATGACCAGCGGGAGGTCCTTGTCGGCCGAGATGTTGTTGATTGCCTCCCAGGCCATCCCGCCGGTGAGAGCCCCATCCCCAATTACGGCCACGGTGTACCGATGGCCCTGGCCCTGCAAGCGACGCGCCTTGGCGATGCCATCTGCCCACGACAACGCCGTGGACGCATGGGAGTTCTCCACGATGTCATGCTCGGACTCGGCACGGTTCGAGTAGCCGGAGAGCCCGCCCTTCTTGCGCAGGTTGACGAAGTCGCCGCGGCGGCCGGTGAGCATCTTGTGGACGTAGGACTGATGGCCGGTGTCGAACACGATCGAGTCCAGCGGTGAGTCGAAGACCCGATGCAGGGCGATGGTCAGCTCGACGACGCCAAGGTTGGGCCCAAGGTGCCCGCCCGTCTTGGAGACGGAGTCGACTAGGAACGCACGTATCTCCTCTGCCAGCAATGGCATCTGGGCTGCCGACAGGGCCTTGAGGTCGGCGGGACTGTTTATCGATTCCAGCAGCTTCACGCGCGTGGTCTTCCTTCCTACTGACTCGGATCTTCGAGTCTATGACGTGACCTGATCAGAGCATCACGATCTCGACATCGTCCGGCGCGTCTAGCAGCTCAGCGCTGCCGTCAGGCGCACAAGACACGCCGAAGGAGCGTCCCGCGAAGCGCAGTCCACGGATCGTCATCTGCCCGTATGCCGACGGCCGCGCTGGTCGCAGGGTGAGCCTGCCCGCAGGGGCATCCGGCTCGAACCCGAGCGCCACGGAGATGAGCACCGCCGCAGACGCCGTGGACCAGGCCTGTGGACGGCACGAGGCAGGATAGGGAACCGGACGATCCAGAACGCCGACACCGGCATACAGCTCGGGCCAGCGGTAGTCGAACGCCTCGGCTGCGGCCAGCAGGCTCTGGGCCACTCGCGTGGCCTCGTCCCGCTTACCCTCCCTGGCCAGGCCCCAGGCACCGATCGCGGTGTCGTGGGTCCAGATCGACCCGGTGTGATATCCGATCGGGTTGAAACCGCCGTTGTCGTGGGCCAGAGTGGCAATGCCAAAGTGGCTCAACAGCTCCGGCGACGTCAGGGTCCGGGCGACCCGGTCGACCTCTTCGGCGTTAAGGGTTCCGGTTCCCAGGACATGCCCCATGTTGGACCCCAGGCCATCGACGGTCTGGCCGTGTCCGTCCACCGCAAGCCCGATGAACCTCTCTCCCGCAGGGCCAACCCAGAAGTGATCACGGAAGCGGGCACGCATCCGGTCGGCATAGTCGCTCAGGTCCGTGGAACCGTCGATGTTGAAGTGGGCAAACAGCTCGACAGCCGCAGATGCGGCCTCGACGGCATAGGCCTGGGCTTCACACAACGCGATCGGCGCGTCGGCAATGTGTCCGTCACGCCAGCGGATGGCGTCGCTGGAGTCCTTCCACCCCTGGTTCGCCAGTCCCTTGCCCGAGGTGTCGATGTACTTCAGCAGGCCGTCCGCGTCGGGGGCGGCAAAATCGGTCAGCCACCGGGCTGCAGCTTGTAGATTGGGCAATAGAACCTCGACCTGGTGGTCAGCCAGGCCCCACTTCCACGCGTCGCGCAACAGGCTGATCCACAACGGCGTGGCATCGATCGTGCCGTAGTAGACCGGTGGTAACTCCAGGCCGCCGGTTGGGTCGACGAAGGTCGTCCGGCGCAGCTCGTGCGGAATCTTACCCGGCGCCTCGGCGCGGTCGTTGTCGAACACGGATCCCTGGCGTCTGGCCAGCGCCCGTAGTGTTCCGGTGGCCAGCTCAGTGCCGAAGGGCAACGCCATGCGCGCCGCCCAGAGTGAATCACGGCCGAATAGCGTGAGATACCAGGGCGTTCCGGCTGCGGCAAAGATCGAAGACGGCTCCTCGGGATCGGAAAGCAGCAGGTGCCGCAGATCATCCAGCCCTGCGGTCAAGGTGGGCGCAAGCCGGGTATCCACCGCCTCGATCGACACCTCGCTCCAGTCGACGTGTTCGGCACCGGAGTCGGCGTCGAAGCTGGACTTCTTCAGCCGCGAGGCCCGGACCGTCGCCACGACGGAACCAGCTTGTCCCGGGGCAACCACAAGGCGGAACGTCACCACGGAAACCTCCCCCGGACCACCCAGGACCAGTGACGTCGGTGCCGGATCGAAGGTCACCTCGGTGCGATGCCACTCATCACACCAGGAGAGCCCCGTGTCCGAGGGCGTGGCGGCCAGGAGGGTCTCGGCGACAGTCCCGGACTTCACGGAGGAGATCGGCGCCCCGTCGCCGCCCAGGTGAAGCACCACGTCGGTCTCGACGGACTGGTCGGCGCGCGAGATGACGTCGACGACCTCGGTGATGCCCTGGAGCCTCGCCGTCCTGCGGCGACGCACCTCCACGGTGGGGTCGGCGCCGGGATTGCCCAGCTGACGGGCGGAGGAGAAGAAGTCCGAGCGTCCGCCAGAGCTGGCGTCGGCCACGGGTACCGGCGACTCATCCCCCAGGTGCACCGTGAGCACACTGATCGCCCGCCGGTCATCGACGTAGACCCCTTGCGCACCTGTCGCGGAGCAGGCTCCACCCACCACAGCTCCCATGTCGCCACTTCGCGCGCTCAGCACCGTGACGTTGCCGTTGACACTGACACTGAGGTCATGGATCCAGGGCTGACGTGCGATCTGCTGGGGGTCCTGGGCCGTCATGGTCGGTCCTCTGCCTTCTGGGTCACGTTCTGGGTCACGGATGCGCATCGGACTTGACAGCACTCTCTCAGGTGAAGCCCACTCCTAGTGGGTTGAACGTTCAAGTCGACGGACACACCCAGCCTGAGAGGAACGGATGACGGCACGCAGCGAACGACCCCCACGGGCCACGCTCGTTGATGTCGCGCTCGCTGCACAAGTTTCCAGACAGACCATCAGCAATGTCCTGGACAACCCTGGCAAGGTCGCCCCCAAGACCATGGCCAAAGTCCGGTCTGAGATCGACCGGCTGAGCTTCCGGCCCAACCTTGCGGCCCGCTCGCTGCGACGGCGCAGGGCCAACGCCCTCGGTATCGAGTTGAACGCCACCGGCCGGCACCGGCTCGGCAACATCCAGGACTCCTTCCTGGTGGAGCTGACCATTACCGCCCGTGAACAGGACGCCCACATCATCACGTTCGCCGTCGAGGACCATCTCGAGCCCGTTGCTAAGTATGAGCGACTGCTCGCCACCCAGATGGTCAGCGGTTCGTGCTGACCAACACCCGACATGAGAATCCGCGGCCGGCCTGGCTGCGTGCTCATGAGGTCCCTTGCGTCTCCTTCGGCCGGGTGTGGGACTACCCGACCTTCACCGCCTGGGCCGACGTCGACGGCGGCGCCGGCATCGCGCGAGGGGTACGTCACCTGGTCGACCGGGGTTACGGGCCGATTGGACACGTTGGCATTCGCCGCCCACCAGGTGTTGCGTGACCACGGCCTGCGGCCGGGTGTCGACATCGGCCTGATGGGCTTTGACGACACCGACTTCGCCCAGGTGTTCGGCCTCACCAGCCTCCATCAGCCTCTCGCCGAGATCGCGCAGACTCTTCTCTTGTACCTGGCCCGGGCTGAGTCCGGTGCCGACGCCCCGAGTCATGGCGTCGTCTTAGACCCCTTGTTCATCCCCCGCGATAGCACCGACCGATCGCCCTCAGCCCAAGAATCTGCAACTACCTACACGGCGGGCAACCGCACTAACGATGGAGACAGCCCATGAGATCACGTAAGGCAAGACACGCTTCGGTTGCCGCTGGCACTTTGCGCCAGCGGCACTCTTGTCCTCTCAGGGTGCGGGGGCGGTGGCAGCAGCTTCGGAGGTGCCAGCAAGACCCAGGCTAGCGGCCCGGCCAAGCTCACCATCATGATCGGCAGCTCTGGTGACGCCGAGACCAACGCGGTCAAGACCGCGGCGGCCGCCCGGTCCAAGAAGAGCGGCAACAGCGCGCAGGTCATCGTCGCCAGCGACCTCCCTCAGCAGCTCGGTTAGGGCTTCGCGGGTGGCACTCCCCCGGATGTGTTCTATGCCGACGCCTCCCGGATAGGTGACTTTGCCAAGGTGGGCAACCTATACGCCTACGGCGACCAGCTCGAGAGTGCGAACTTCCTGCCGAGCTTGGTCAAGACGTTCACCTACAACGGCAAGTTCCAGTGTGCGCCCAAGGACTACTCGACGCTGGCGCTGGAGGTCAACACCGACATGTGGACCGCGGCCGGCCTGACCGATGCCGACACCCCCACCGACTGGGCAGATCTCGAGACTGTCGCCAAGAAGCTCACCAAGGCAAGGTCACCGGTCTAGTCATCGGCAATGACATCAACCGCGGCGGTGTCTTCATGAAACAGGCCGGCGGCTGGGTCGTCTCGGAGGACGGCAAGAAGATGACGGCGGACAGTGCAGAGAACCTGGCCGGCCTCCAGCAGATAAAGAAGATGATGGCCGCTGGGTCCCTGAAGTTCAACACCGACACCAGCCCGGTCACCGGATGGGGTGGCGAGGCCTTTGGAAAGGGCATTGCCGCGATGACCATCGAAGGCAACTGGATCAAGGGCGCCCTGATCATGGACTTCCCGAAGATCAAGGCCGAGACTGTCGCACTGCCGGTCGGCCCCGCAGGCAATGGCACCCTGATGTTCAGCAACTGCTGGGGTATCGCGGCCAAGGGCGCCACCAGACGCAGGCCGTCGACCTTGTCAAGTACCTCACCAGCGTGGACCAGCAGCTCGCCTTCACCAAGGCGTTCGGCCCGATGTCGCCCACCGTCGCGGGCATCGCGAAGTTCAAGACGCTGTACCCGCAGGACGCAGCCTCCGCGGCCGGTGACAACTACGGCCAGGGACCGGTCAACCTCCCCGGTTTCGACCCGGTGATGGTCGCTTTCAACTCCAAGATGGCGACGCTGAGCAAGGGCGCCGACGCCAAGACCATGCTGGCAGAGCTTCAGAAGAACGGCACCGCGGCAATCGCTGCTGGCTGACCTGTGAACCGCACCCGACCCCAGAACCGCCCGCCACAAGGAGATCGTCATGGCCAAGAGAAGGACCAACATCCACGGCCGCGAAGGCATTGCGGGCTGGGTCTTCACCGCACCGATGATCATCATCCTGGGCGTGTTCCTCTTCGTGCCCATCGTCATGGCGCTGTGGGTCAGCATGACCAACTGGACTGGCAATGTGTCGCACTTGAGCGGGGTGGTGCCGTGATTTGAGGCTCGTGGCCTCGACATGCTGTTGGTTCCTACGCCGTCAGCTGAAGAGAGCCACGAGCCATGATTGACCGTACGACATTGCTGTTCGCGCTGCCTGGGTTCCGGGTCCTGAACGTCAGACCGGAGCCGGATGGTGGGCGCCTGGTCCTGGTGGAGAGTGTCACGAAGGAGGGCGGCTGCCCTTCGTGTGGGGTGATGTCCGCGCGGATCAAGGACCGCCCGGTCTGCCGGTTGAAGGACCTACCGCACGGGAGTGTGCCGCTGCGCGTGTGGGTCTGTAAGCGCCGCTTCCTGTGCACCGAGAAGCTATGCGCGCGTATGTCGTTCACCGAGGTCAGCGACCAGATCCCGGCCCGGTCCCGGCTCACCAAGCGGCTGCGGACCAAGGTCAGTGCCGCGGTGACGGCGGCCAACCGGGCGATGAGCGAAGTCGCAGGCGACTATGGCGTGGCGTGGTGGACGGTGCACCGAATCCTGGTGGCCACCGCCGTCCAGGTGCTGGGGCAGGCCGCGCCGACGAAGATGATTGGCATCGATGAGACCAGGGCCCGCAGCGTCCGGTGGTTCTTCAAGGAGACTGGCTGGGCGCGCAGCGACCCGTGGATGACCTCGATCGTCGACCTGGACCCGACCCACCCGGGCGGGATCATCGGGCTCGCCCCGGGCCGCTCCGGGGCATGCGTGGAGGCCTGGCTTGCCTTACAGACCAAGGAGTTCCGCGACGGCGTCACGGTCGTGGCGATCGACCCGTCCGCTCCGTACGCGTCAGGGATCCGGAGGGCGTTGCCGCAGGCCAGGAGCGTCCTGGACCATTTTTATGCCGACGTCCCAGTTATGCCGATGTGGTCGGTGTCGTCGCTGCTTAGGGCGATGAGCGGGGTCGCGAGGTCGGCATAATCCGGTGCGGTTCGGTCACGCTGGTCTCTTCCCTACCGAAGAGGAGCATGACGATGCACAGCATCTGCGATCCGTCCAAAGTCCGGTTCAGTGGCCCGCTCGCACCGTTCGCGTCAGGGCTGGCAGCAGAACTGAATGCAATGGGATACGCAACAACCTCGGCGGCTAACCAGCTACGGCTTGCCGCTCACCTGTCGCGGTGGCTTGAAGCCCAGCACTTGGAACCTGGCGACCTGACCGTTCCGGTCATCGACCGGTTCCTGGTTGCCCGCCGCCGCAGTTGCACCAACCTCTACTCGCCTCAGGCGCTGGGTCCGATACTGGATTACCTACGCCGGGTCAACGCAGCGCCGCCACCTTCACTGCCGTCACTTCCGCCGTCCGCATCTGAAGCGGTACTGATCAGGTTCCGCCACTACCTGACGGTGGAGCGGTCACTGACCCCTGCGGTGGTGAATGCGTACTCGCACTGGGTCCGCCCGTTCGTCGATCATTTCGCCGACCAGGACGAGGACGTTACCTTCACACAGTTGAGGGCCGTGGATGTCACCGGGTTTCTGACGGCGAATTTGCCACGGTTGTCGCGCAAGTCGGCACAGATGACTGCATGTGCTTTGCGGTCCTTCCTTCGATTCCTGCACGTCCAGGGAATGACGCAGGTCGCGTTGGCCGAAGCGGTTCCGGCTGTTGGGTTCTGGAAGTTGTCTGGCCTGCCGCAAGCACTGAGTCCGAGCCAGGTCCAAGGGTTGCTCGACGCCTGCGACCGGTCCACACCGGTGGGTCGCCGCGACTTCGCGGTCATCACCATCCTTGCCCGTCTGGGACTGCGCAGCAATGAAGTCTCAGTCCTGCGGCTCGAAGATGTGGACTGGGCCAGCGGGACTGTGGCCATTCACGGCAAGGGCAACCGCATCGACAAACTGCCTCTGCCTGTCGATGTTGGGCAAGCTCTCGTGGGGTACCTGCGCCAAGGCCGACCCACTGGCATTCCCGTCCGGACCGTGTTCGTCCGAGCAGTCGCACCTTTCACCCCACTGGGCCCCAGCAGTGTCAGCTACATCGTTGGGAGGGTCGCCCAACGAGCGGGGCTGGGCAAGATCTACGCCCACCGGCTACGTCACACCGCGGCGACTCGGACCCTGAACGCTGGGGCGACCCTGGAAGAGGTCGCCCAACTGCTTCGCCACGCCAGCCCGGCGACGACGGTGATCTACGCCAAGACCGACCTGAGCAGGCTGGCTGACCTGGAACGCCCCTGGCCGACTGCGGGAGACCCGTCATGAGCGCGGACCTGGAGGACATGGTCGCGGACTACCTTCGTGTCCGCCGCGCATTGGGATACAAGCTCAAAGACAACGAGCACATCCTGGTCCAGTTCACCGCCTACCTGCGGGCCCACGACGCCCAGGCTCTGACCGTTGAGCACGCCCTCGGTTTCGCCACAGCATCGACGGGTGCTTCGCCTCGCCGGCAGGCGCTGCGGTTGTCCGCGATCAGGTGCTTTGCCCGGTGGGCTATGACCATCGACCCCACGGTGCAGGTGCCACCTGCCAGCCTCCTGCCGGCCAGGGTGACCCGGGCCGCACCCTACATCTACACCCAGGACGAGATCGGCGCGCTGATCGGCGCCGCGGATCGGCTGACCCCTCCGATCCGCGGCGCGACCTTCCACGCCCTGATCGCCCTGATCGCCGCTACCGGGCTACGAACCGGGGAGGCCCTCGGGCTGGACATCGTCAACCTGGACCAACAAGCCGGCACCCTGACGGTAACCGGCAAGTACGGCAAGATCCGGATGCTCCCTTTGCACCCAACAGTTCTGCACGGACTGACTCGGTACCTGGAGCAGCGCGATCAACTGCTCCCCGCCCCCACCTGTCCGGCCCTGCTGATCTCCACCAGAGGTCGCAGGCTGCCTCCGGGCACCGTTCACTACACGTTCCGGCACCTGGTTCGGCAGGCCGGTCTGGGGCCGGTCTCTTCGGCCTGTCGGCCCCGTCTTCACGATTTGCGGCACACTTTCGCGGTCGCCACGATGCTGGACGCCTACCGCTCGGGGGCCGACCCAGCCGTGACCCTGCCGGTCCTGTCTACCTGGCTGGGACACGCCCGGCCCGGTGACACCTACTGGTACCTGACCGGCACCGCGGAACTGCTGGCCGCCGCTACCAACCGATTGCAACACCGCAATGAAGACGGTCAAGGAGAGCCGTCATGAGCCGGTTGGCGCCCACACTGCAGGCCTTCTTCACGACCCGGCTGAGCAGTCAACGCGGGGCCAGCCCACACACGGTCGCTGCCTACCGGGACACCTGGCGCCTGTTGCTGGGCTACGTCGCGACGACAAAGGGGACGCCGCCGCAGTCCGTCGACTTCTCCGAGCTGGACGCGGACCTGGTCAGCAGTTTCCTCACCTATCTGGAAACCGAGCGTGGCAACAGTGTCGCTACCCGCAACGCCCGTCTGGCAGCAGTGCATTCACTGTTCAGCTACGCATCCGGGCGTCACCCCGAAGACGCAGCCACCATCAGCGCAGTGCTGGCGATCCCGATGAAACGACATCCGCAGCGCACCGACATCACCTACTTGACCGACGCCGAGGTCACCGCACTGTTGGCAGTCCCGGACCGGGCGACCGTAGCGGGGCGGCGCGACCACGCGATGCTCCAAGTGGCCGTCACCACCGGGCTGCGTGTCTCCGAACTGACCGGTCTGCGCTTCAACGACATTCACCTGGGCACCGGCCCACACGTGCTTTGTCACGGCAAGGGGCGAAAGGACCGGACCACGCCCCTGGACCGGGAGACGGTCAGAGTCCTTCGCGAGTTCACGAAAAAACGATCTGCCGGAGACGATTTCGTGTTCCCCACACGCACCGGAACACGGATGAGCCGTGACGCTGTCGCGGCCCGCCTTAACCTTCACGCCACGGCCGCTGCCCAGTCCTGCCCAACCCTGAACAGTAAGAACGTCACAGCCCATACCCTGCGGCACACCGCAGCAATGCGCCTGCTGCGCGTCGGAATCGACAGCACCGTGATCGCGCTCTGGCTCGGCCACGAAAGCATCGAGACCACACAGGTCTACCTGCACGCCGACCTGACGACGAAGGAGAAAGCCCTGGCCAGAACCACACCCACCGGAACCAGGCCTGGGCGGTACCGGCCCCAAGATGACAAGCTCCTGGCCTTCCTACAGGCCCTCTGATTATGCCGACCTCACCAGCACGATCACCGCCTCAGACAACGACAACACCGACCACATCGGCATAACTGGGACGTCGGCATAACAATGGTTATGCCGACGTCGGCATAACCACTTCCACCTGGTGATGTTGGCGAACAAGATGCTCACCGACGTCCGCCAGCGGGTCCAACACGAGCAGCAGGGACGGCGCGGCATGAAGGTCGACCCTGCCTGGGCGCACCGCCGGCTGCTGCTGCGAGCCGGTAACGAGCTCGGGCCCAAGGCCCTGGCCCGGTTGAAGACCGTCTTCGAGACCGACGACCCGACCAATGAGATCAGCGCGGCCTGGGGTGTCAAGGAGCTCCTTGCTCAGATGCTGGCGGCGCACGGCCCGAACGGGTACAGCCGACACGAGACCTCGACCCGCCGGACCCGGTTCCTGCAGGCCTGCGTGGATGCCGACATGCCCGAGGCGACCCGGCTCGCGGGCACGATTGAGAAGTGGTGGCCCGAGATCGAAGGGTTCCTCCAGCTCGGCAACACCAACGCCCGGACCGAGGGCTACAACCGCGTCATCAAGCAGATCAAGCGCGTTGCCTGCGGGTTCCGTAACCAGGACAACTATGAAAGGCGCATCATGTTGCATAGCGCAGCCATCCGGGCCGCGTGAACTACCAGCGGTCGAGGTCAACCCCGCCTAAATACGAAGAGCCCCCAAAGGTATTCTAGATTCCGTGGGGTACATTCCCGGCGAATATCGGCATCGAATTCATCCGACTTCTCGGACATATCCGGTCAAAGCTCTACCCGACGGTCATCAGCAGATGTCGGTGGCCATGACAAGGGTCATGGCAGTGACCGCCGAATCAGGGGGGTTGTCAACGCGCTCGTGGCTCCGAGAGAGCGCAGCGCTTCGGTGTCGACCTCATCGAACCACCTCAGGCT
>Ga0075525_10000629_pt1 | contig 11642 bp, 10 predicted proteins | sample NGEPertwo_FD_74795 | JGI IMG/M metagenome (GOLD analysis project Ga0075525, IMG submission 74795) | Arctic peat soil microbial communities from the Barrow Environmental Observatory site, Barrow, Alaska, USA - NGEE Permafrost154B-two | ecosystem: Environmental > Terrestrial > Soil > Wetlands >...
CTCACACTCTGTAACGTGCGCCGTGGCGTGACCCAGTCCTGCACGCTCGGCTACTGGATTGGCCTGCAACACGCACAGCGAGGCTACATGACGGCGGCTGTCCGTGCCGTCATGCCGTTTGTGTTCGACACACTGGAACTGCACCGGTTGGAGGCGGCGTGCCTGCCGACCAACCTGGCTTCGATCAAGCTCTTGGAGAAGACTGGTTTTGAGCGCGAGGGTCTCGCGCGACGGTATTTACGCATCAACGGCGTGTGGCAGGATCATTTGCTCTATGCGCTGCTTGACTCCGATCCGCGCGGCGAGCGCTGGGAGAGGAACGGGGAGGAATGACGGACACGAACGCCTCGGCCAGCGCTGAAGCGGTTCGTCCTTGGCAGAGATGCCCGGGCGGCCTCCGCGCGCTCGCCGGCGTCGTCCTCCTTGCCTTGGCCGCGTTGGTGCCGGGCGTTGCCCGGGCCATCGAGGCCATCCCGGTCGATCCCGATCAACCCAGGATCGACATCACTGCCAAGGGCGAGCTTTACGAGGGGCGCGGCGACCGGTTGCAGATCGAAACCGCGCCTGGACCCGACGGCTATATCGGCCGCATGGCGGTGCAGGCCTCCACCCCCGGCACCAATCCGGGCTGGCTGGTCTTTGCCCTGTCGAATCCCACCGATGAGCGCATCGTGCGCTGGCTCGTGGCGCCGCGCTACACGCTCGCCAATTCCGGCGTGTTTCGTCCCGAGCTCGACGCGCCCCGCATTGCCGCAGTCACCCCATCGCTCGGCTTCCGTCCCGAGCCGCTGAAAAGCGATCGCGCCGACATGTTCCGGCTGAACCTTGAGCCGGGACAGACCGTCACCTTCGCCGCGGAACTGAGCTCGCTGAAAGTGCCGCGGCTCTCGTTATGGGATCCCAATTCCTATCAGGCGAAGCAGCAGGATCGCATGCTGTTCAACGGCGTGCTGCTCGGCATCACCGGACTTCTCGCCATCTTCCTCACGGCGATCTTCGCCGCCAACCATCGCGCGATCTTCCCCGCCACCGCGCTCGTCGCCTGGGCCGCGCTCATCTATTTCTGCGTCGACTTTGGATTCTGGAACAAGCTGTTCCCCGTGGGCCCCGACCGCACCGCGCTCTATCGGGCCGCCGCGGAAGCTGGGCTCGCCGCGGCCCTCGTGCTGTTCCTCTACACCTTCCTGCGCATCGGGCTTTGGCACGTGTGGATCAAAACTCTGTTCTGGGGTTGGATCGCCGCCCAGTTCGCCCTGATCGTTGTCGCCATCATCGACCCGCAGACGGCCTCGGGGCTGGCGCGCGCCTCCACCATTGTCATCGCCGGCGTCGGCACCGGCCTCATCGGCTACTTCGCTTTGCGCGGTCAGGATCGCGCCATGTCGTTGATCCCGAGCTGGATGCTGTTGATCGTCTGGTTGCTGGGCGCATCGATGATCGTGCTCGGTAAGCTGTCGGGCGAGGTCGTCGTCTCCGGGCTCGTCTCCGGTCTCGTGCTGATCATCGTGCTGCTTGGGTTCACCGTCACGCAGTTTGCTTTCCGTTCCGGCGGCGGCGCCGTCAGTCTCGGTCCGCCGAGCCTGGTGCAGATGAAGTCGCTCGCCGTCGATGGCTCGGGCACCTACGTCTTCCAATGGCATGCGGGTCGCGACCTGGTCACCGTGGGAAGCGACGTCGAGATGGAGCTGGGCCTCGATCCCGGCAGCCTCAACGTGACGGTCGAGGAGTTCTTCCAGCACGTGCATGCCTCCGACCGCGAGCGCTTCCGGCTCATGCTCTGGGCGTTGCAGGAGAAGCAAGGCGGCGACCTTCAGCTCGACTTCCGCTTGCGGCGCCATGACGGCACCTATCTCTGGTACGACCTCCGGGCGCACGCCGCGCCAAACGAGAACGTGCGGCTCCTGCGCTGCGTCGGCCTGATGCGCGACGTGACCAACCTCAAGCGCTCCCATGAGCGGCTGATCCACGACGCGGTGCATGACAGCCTGACCGGGCTGCCCAACCGCGAGCTGTTCACCGACCGGCTGCAGGGCTCCATCACCCGCGCCGCCGAGGGCCAGTCGCACCGGCCCACGGTTATCTTCATCGACATCGATCGCTTTAAGAACGTCAACAAGAGCTTCGGCCTCGTCATCGGCGACAGCATGCTGTTGACGCTTGGCCGCCGGCTGGGGCGGCATCTCAATCCGCAAGATACGCTCGCCCGTCTCGGCGGCGACCAGTTCGCCATCCTGTTGATTTCCGACAGCGACCCCCACCACGTGGCGACGCTGGCCGAGCGGGTGAGGCGGGCGCTCCGGACGCCGATGAAGATCAGCGCCAAGGAGATCATCCTCACCGCGTCCATCGGCATCGTCGTCTATGACGGGACCCAAATGACCGCGCAGGACATGCTGCGCGACGGCGAGATCGCCATGCTCCGGGCCAAGCGTGGCGGGGCCGACCGCATCGAGATCTTCAGCCCGTCTATGCGGAGCGAGGACGAGAGCCGCTTGCCGCTCGAAAGCGAGCTCAGGATGGCGCTGGAGCGGCAGCAGATTACCGTTCTCTATCAACCTATTACCCGCTTGGCGTCGAACCAGCTGGCCGGCTTCGAGGCGCTCATGCGCTGGGATCATCCAACCCGTGGGCGGATCGCGCCGGAGGACTTCATCCCGCTCGCCGAGGAGTCCGGGCTGATCGTCGAGCTGGGCAGCTATGTGCTGGGCCAGGCGCTGGAGGAGGCGGCGAGCTGGCACAAAGTGCTGTCGCGCGACCGCGATCCGCTGTTTGTCAGCGTCAACGTTTCAAGCCGGCAGCTCTTCCGCCAAGACATGGTGCAGGAGATCAGGTTGCTGCTCGCGCGCGAGTCGGTGCCGAAGGGGACGCTCAAGCTGGAGATCACCGAGTCGCTGGTCATGGAGAATCCCGAGCGCGCCGTCGAGATCCTCACCTGGCTCAAGACGTTCGGCGCCAGCCTCGCGCTCGACGATTTCGGCACCGGCTACTCATCGCTGAGCTATCTGCACCGCTTTCCGTTCGACGTCATCAAGGTGGATCGCTCGCTGGTGCGCGACTCAAGTCTCAACGGCCAGACGCCGCTCATCCTCCGCTCGGTCATCGCGCTCGCCCATGAGCTCGGCAAGGAGGTGGTGGCCGAAGGCGTGGAGACCCAGGCCGACGCCAGCTATCTGCGCTCGATCGGCTGCGAGTTTGGTCAAGGCTTCTACTATGGTGAGCCGATGGCGGCCAGGGACGTCGCCGCTCTCCTCGCCGCGCTTGCCAGCCATCGCAAGCGCAAGCAGCGGGAGCGGGCCAGCGCGCCAGCCGAGCCCCAATCGCCGTCCGGTCTTCAGGTTGACGCACCGAGCCAGCCCGCGCTCACGGCGCTGTCGGGGCCCAGCACCGCTCCGTCAGGCGTGACCTGAGTCGTTGACGAGGCGAATGGGGTCGACACCCAGGCTGCCGAGCGCGCGCGTGTACTTCCGGTCGACCTCGGGATCGAAGATCAACAACGGATCGGCCGGACAATTGAGCCAGCCATTTGACTGAATCTCCTCCTCGAGCTGACCCGGCGCCCAGCCCGCGTAGCCGAGTGCCAGCAGCGCCTTGTCGGGACCGCTGCCTTTGGCGATGTCCCGCAAGATGTCGATGGTCGCGGTCAGACAGACACTCTCGTCAATGGGGAGCGTGCTCTCGGCCTTGAAGTAGTCGGCACTGTGCAGCACGAAGCCGCGTCCAGTCTCCACCGGGCCGCCGAGATGCACGGCCATCGCGCTCAAGCCCATGGGCAATGCGATGCGGTCTTCCGGCGGCACGATGTTGAGCTGCTCCAAAAGTTCGGTAAAGCTGATATTGGGCGCCCGCTGATTGATGATGATGCCCATGGCGCCCTCGGACGAGTGCGCGCAGAGATAGATCACCGAGCGGGAGAAGCGCGGATCGCCCATCGCCGGCATGGCGATGAGGAGCTGGCCATCGAGATAGCTTTCCTCGTCGGGGTGGGACCTGCTTGCCATCCATCCATGCTACAGCAGTTCCACCGGCAGAAAAGAGGCAACGGTGAATTAAGGCAGACCGCGCTAGTCTCGCCGCGTTGGGCTCACAAAAGAGTGACGTGTGCCGCGACTGCTTGAGGTCGCGCCGGCTGGTTGGCGCGGCTAGATTCGCCGTCCCTTGTTTAGTCACTCCATGAATTGGATGCCATGATCGGGATGAGTTTTTTCGCACGCCGCGCCGCGTTGCTGCCTGCCGGTTTGGCATTTGGCGCCTTACTGGGCATCGCTCCCTTTGACGTCGCGCTCGCGGCCTCCACGGGCCAGTCGCCATGGGTGGACCAAACCAACTCCAAGGCGAGGCTGGTCAGCGGTTCGATCACACACGATGGAAGCCCGGCGCCTTACGCCGGCGTCCAGCTTCGCATGGGGCCTGGATGGAAGACCTATTGGCGCAATCCCGGCGACTCCGGCGTGCCGCCCACGTTCGATTGGTCGGGCTCGAAGAATCTGAAAAGCGCCGAGGTGCTGTACCCCGCGCCCCATCGCTTCGCCGACGCCAGCGGAACGGCAATCGGCTATGACGACGAGGTCGTCTTTCCGGTCAGGATCACGCCCGAGCGGGAGGGCGAGCCGGTCGAGCTGGCGCTGACCTACGAATACGGGCTCTGCAAGGACCTGTGCATTCCGAACAAGGCGACGCTTGGCGCGACCCTTCCGCCCGATCTCGGCAAGGGCGATGCGCTGCTCATCGATACCGCGCTGACCCGCGTGCCGAAGCCTGAAGAGGAGGACACGCTGCCCCGGATTGCCAGCATCACCGCTCATCTGGACGGCCCGGCGCCCGGGCTTGAGGTCGAGGCGCTGTTTCCTGAAGGGGCGACGGGGACCGATCTGTTCGTGAGCAGCCCTGAGGTCCTCGTGCCGGTGCCGAAGCCGCTCGGCCCGCTCGCCGGCGGCAAGCGGCGCTTTGTCGTCGCCTTTCTGTCGGCCGACGAAGCCACCGCCATCAAGGGGAAATCGCTGACTTTCACGCTTGTTTCAAACGACGGCTCGACCGAAACCGTCTGGACGGCCGAGTAGTATCTCCCTCCTTTTTTAGGGGAGGGATTATCGTCGCCTTGGCCCGGTCCGGAGAAGCCGCTAGGGTGCCGCGCGAAACACGTTCGATTAAGGAGACAGCCGCGCATGACCATCGCCCAAGGAGACAAACTGCCCGAGGCCACCTTCAGGGTCATGGGCCAGGAAGGGATCGATGAGCTGACGACCGATCAGGTCTTCGGCGGCAAGAAGGTCGTGCTGTTCGCCGTGCCCGGCGCCTTCACGCCCACCTGCCATCTGAAGCATCTGCCGGGCTTCATCGAGAACGCCGACAAGTTCAAGGAGCTCGGCATCGACAGGATCGCCTGCGTCGCCGTCAACGATCCCTTCGTGCTCGGGGCTTGGTCTCAGGTCTCCGGCGGCAAGGACAAGGTCTTGTTTCTGTCGGATGGCAATGCCGAGTTCACCAAGAAGATCGGCATGGACTTCGACGGCAGCGGTATTGGGCTCGGCACCCGCTCCAAGCGCTATGCCATGTTCGTCGAGGATGGTGTGGTGAAGGTGCTCAATACCGAGGACTCGCCCGGTGTCGCCGAAGTGAGCACCGCCGAAGCGCTCCTCAAGGAAATCTAGCCGCTTGCCATAAGCCTTCGTCACCCTGAGGCGCGAGCGCGGCGAGCCTCGAAGGGCGACGCCGTGACATCATCCTTCGAGGGCCGCCAGCGCGGCCACCTCAGGATGACGACTCATTTTGCTTAGCGCCGCCCGCCGACGAAGGGCGCCATGCCCTCGCGGGCAAGCTCGTCGGCGCGCTCGTTGTCGTCATGACCCACATGGCCCTTGACCCAATGCCAGCGCACGATGTGGCGCATCGCCGCCGCCTCCAGGCGCTGCCACAGCTCCACATTCTTCACCGGCTTCTTGTCGGCGGTGCGCCAGCCGTTTTTCTTCCAGCTTTTGATCCAACTGGTGATGCCGCCGCGCAGATAGCTCGAGTCGGTATAGAGGTCGACGTCGGACGGACCTTTCAGCGCCTCGAGCGCCTCGATCGCCGCGGTCAACTCCATGCGGTTATTGGTGGTCTGGGCCTCGCCGCCTCGGATCTCCTTGCGGTGGGGCCCTGAGTCCAGAATCGCGCCCCAGCCGCCGGGCCCCGGATTTCCCGAACACGCGCCGTCGGTATGGATGACCACCTTGGGCCGCTCGGCCATGCTCAATGCTCTCCGAGCCCGTAGTCGCGATAGGATTTGACACGCTGGTGGAATCTGAGCTTCCGCAAATACTCGGTGGGGTCCTTGGTCTTTACCAGGGCGCTGGCGTCCGTGTTCAGCCAGTCATAGGTGCGGGTGAGCAGAAAGCGCAGCGCCGCCCCGCGCGCCAGCAGGGGCAGGGCGGCGAGCTCCGCCTCGGTCAGTGGGCGCTCCTGCTCGTAGGCCTGCAACATGGCGCGCGCCTTGGTGACATTGAAGCTCGCGTCCGGCTCGAAGCACCAGGCGTTGAGGCAAATAGCGACGTCATAGGCGAGCATGTCGTTGCAGGCAAAGTAGAAGTCGATGATCCCGGAGAGCTTGTCGTCGAGAAAGAATACATTGTCGGGAAACAGGTCGGCGTGGATCACGCCTGTCGGCAAGTCCGCCGTCCAATGGGCCTCGAGATGGGAGAGTTCTCGCGCGATCTCCTCTCTCAGCCCCGGAATGACGCTGTCGGCGGATGCGCTGACGTCGTCATAGAGGGCCTGCCATCCGGACAGCGATAGATCGTTCCCTCGGCTCATGGCGAAATCCCGGCCGGCGAGGTGGAATTGCGCCAGCGCCCGGCCAAGCCCGGCGCAATGCTCGATCGCCGGCCGCCGCACCCACAACCCTTCGAGGAAGCTGATCAGCGCGGCAGGCCTGCCGGCGAGCTCTTTCAAACTATGCCCCGCGCGGTCGCGGACCGGCAGTGGGCAGGAGATGCCGCGCGCGGCGAGATGCTCCATCAGCCCCAGGAAATAGGGGAGGTCCTTCGGCCGAACCCTCTTCTCGTAGAGCGTGAGGATGTAGGGCCCGCCCACGGTATGGACGAGATAGTTGGAGTTCTCGACGCCTTCGGCGATGCCCTTGAACGAGGTCAGCGCGCCGATGTCATAGCTTCCGATAAAGGCTTCGAGTTCCTTGTCAGAGACGTCGGTATAGACAGCCATCTAGAGCGCCGGCACGTCTCTGAGTTCCCGGGGGAGCTTGAAGGCGATGCTCTCCTCCGCGGTGGTCACGATCTCGACCTTGACGTCGAATCGCATCCTGAAGGCGTCGATGATGTCGTCCACCAGCACCTCCGGCGCCGAAGCGCCCGCCGTGACGCCAAGCCGGCGGATGCCGCTGAACATGGCCCAGTCGATCTCAGCCGCGCGTTCCAGGAGCATGGCGCCGGAGCAACCGGCGCGCTCGGCCACCTCGACGAGGCGGAGCGAGTTGGAGCTGGTGGGCGAGCCGACGACGATCATGCGGTCGCATTCTGGCGCGATTCGCTTGACCGCGTCTTGGCGGTTTGTCGTGGCGTAGCAGATATCGTCTTTGCGCGGGACCGCGACCTGCGGAAATCGGGCCTGCAGCACGCTCAAGATTTCCCGCGTGTCGTCCACCGAGAGCGTGGTCTGGGTGATCACCGCAAGCTTGTCTGGGTCCTTGGGCGTGAAGCCCAAGGCGTCGTCGATCGTCTCGATCAGATGCACGGCGCCGGGCGGGAGCTGGCCCGTGGTGCCGATCACCTCGGAATGGCCCGCATGGCCGATCAGCAGGATCTCGCGGCCGCCATCAAACAGCCGCTCTGCCTCGATATGCACCTTGGACACGAGGGGGCAGGTGGCGTCGAGGACGAACATGCGCCGGTGGCGCGCGGCTTCCGGCACCGCTTTTGGCACCCCATGGGCGGAAAACACGATGGGCGCGTCGGTCTCCGGGATTTCGTCCAACTCTTCGACGAAAATGGCGCCCTTGGCCTTCAGGGTCTCCACCACGTAGCGATTGTGGACGATGGCGTGGCGGACATAGACAGGCGCGCCGTATTTTTCGAGCGCGAGCTCGACGATCTGGATCGCCCGGTCCACGCCCGCGCAGAATCCGCGCGGCGAGGCGAGATAGATGGTCAGAGGAGGACGGTCGCAATGCCGCCCATTGGCGTTATCGATGCCGGTCATCGGTGCTCTGGAAACGGCTCCTTCCGGGCCGGAACGGGCTCAAGTCTTGCCTTGTCGGGCCTACCGAGGGCGGATAGCTTGGCGCCCAAAGAAGGCCCGGAAGCTCGCGACATTTCAAGCATTTTTGGGTCGAGCCCGGGCATATCAGGCGGGGATGCCTGGCATGTCAAGCCGAGGACGGGGTGAGTTGAGGCGTATTCACGATCTTCCATCGCTCAAGGCTCGCGCGCTTGTGGGTCTGTTCGCGACCGCGATTCTCGTCGCGGGCTGCGCCTCGGGCGGTGGCAGCGGGGACGGGACCTCCGCGTCCTTGGGCAACGAAGATCGGCTGCCAGAGATGCCCAATGCCAGTTCCATCGATCCGGCTAGTGGCAAAAGCCCAAATTGTCCCCAAGTCGTGGCCTGGCCCAACGAGCGTCTGTTCACCGTCTACCAGCCGGGGCATGACGGCGATGCCCTGTCGGTGATCCATCGCGGCGAGATCACCAAACTCTCCCGCGAATGCCAGTTCTATTCGGGCCAAGTCGTCGTGAAATACGGCTTCGCCGGCCGCGTGCTGCTTGGCCCCAAGGGCAAAGCGGGTACCGTGACCATGCCGGTCACCATCCGCGCTACGGGCGCCGACAAGAGGACGCTCGCCACCGACAAGATGTCGATCACGGCCACGGTGCCGCAAGGCAACCCGGTCGGCTATTTCTCCATGGTGCGGGAGATTTCCTTCCCCGTCCAGGTCGGCACGCGCCTCGAGGACTACAAGATTTTCGTCGCATTCAAGAAATAGGGGCAAGAAATAGGGGAAGTAACGGCCCCCTCTTGCCACAGCCCACTGAACGGTCGGTGATGTCTGCGCGCCTCCTCCAACTCGGCTTGGCCATTGTCCTGGCCATTGTCCTGCTCGCCGGCACGCCCGGGGCCGCGTTCGCCGAACCCTGCCGCGACGAGGCCTTTCGCGGCGCGTCCTACATCGTGTGCAGCTTCGACCCCTCCAAGGAGGACCTGCGCATCGTCTGGCGGGGCGAGGACGGCCGCCCGTTCGGGACTTTCGACGCGCTTGCCGCGGCGCTCGACGCTGAAGGCAAGTCGCTAACCTTCGCCATGAACGGCGGCATGTACGAGGACGACCTCAGCCCCGTCGGCCTCCATATCGAGAAGGGGCGAGCGCTCACCAAGGCCAACACGGCGACGATCAAAGGCAGGCCGAGCCAGATCCCCAATTTCTACAAGAAGCCGAACGGCGTGTTCTATCTCGGCGGCGGCAAGGCCGGCATTCTGGTGACCGAGCGGTTTCTTGCCCGCAAGCCGAAAGCGGCATTCGCCACCCAGTCGGGGCCGATGTTGGTGATCGACGGCGCCATCCATCCGGCCTTCATCGTCAATTCGAAGGATCTGAAGCCCCGCGATGGTGTCGGCGTATCGAGCCCGACCGAGGTTCATTTCGTCATCTCACGCAGCCGGGTCAGCTTCTACGCGTTCGCCAGGTTTTTCCGTGACGCGCTTCACTGCGACAACGCGCTGTTCTTGGATGGTGGCTCGGCGCCCGGTCTCTACGCACCCGAGCTCGGCCGCAACGACCCGCCGGCCCATGGCGGCTACGGGCCGATCATCGCCGTCGTGAAATGAGCGATCATCCGGCCGGCCAGCGGGCCGAGATCGTGTTGGTGAGCAATTCGAGCCAGCGCTGCACCTGCGTAAACACCAGAAATTGGTCGTAAACCCGCTGTTGCGCGCTTCTGCCGAGCGCCTCTCGCTTCGACCGGTCCTTCAACAGCGTATCGAGCGTTTCGGCGATCTCGCTTGTGCTCTCCGGGTCCTTGACCAAGAGCCCATCCAATCCGGGGCGGATCTGCTGCCTGATCCCGACGGCGCACGATCCCATCACCGCCGCGCGCTTCCACATGGGCTCCGTCACCGTGAGGCCGAACCCCTCCTCGAGCGAGTTCTGGGCCACGACGTCGGAGCACCGTTGCAGAGCATTGACGATTAGCGCGTTGTTCATCTTCGAGGCCATCGGCAAAGAAACGATGGCGATGTCGCTCTGGATCTGCGGCGGCAAAGCCCCATAGGCCGCGCACAGTTCCGCCAGCACCTCCTTCCCCTCCGGATCGTCGTCAATCGATGTTGGGTCGGGACCCGCAAGCACGAGCCGAACGAGTTGCAGTGTATGCCGGTGCTGCTCGCCGAGATCGGTGCGCCCCTCGAGCCCCTGCTTGAGCGCAACGAAGCCCTCCATCAGCGGGACGAAGCCCTTGAGCCGATCCCAGCGTGAGACTTGCGTCACGATGGGCCGAAACAGGAGGCCGAAATCCTCTGGCTCCGTGGCCGGCGCCCAGCTGCCGTCAGGCTGAAGCCGCTCGGCCGGCTCCGCGAACGGCGGGGTCATGACCGGCCCCCAGGGCTTGATCAGCGCGGCATTGGCGAGCGTGCCGACCAGCTCGTGGACGGGCATATGGCGGTTCTTGTAGCTGAGCGGATCGATCGCCGGATGAATGATCGATGCCCGCCCCGCTAGGCAGGTCGGGATGTATTCGGGCGCCGTGAACACCGCGTGGTCGTAGGGCGCCGCGTAACCGTCGAGAAAATCCCAGGCGGCGCGGGTCTCCGGCGTCTCGCGGTCCAGCCCGATATGGCAACGCCAGATCGCCGCGATATCCAGCCTCTCCCGGAGTTGGGCGCCCGCGCCCATGGGTTGGGGGTCGTGCACGACGAGCACGTCTCCGGGCGCAAGGAATTTCTCGATCTTCTTCGCATTCTCCGCGCTCACTCGCTCGTAGAGGTCGCGCTCCGCACGGCCAAGGTTCGGGTCCCCGATACCGTGGATGAGGTTATGCAGGCGTTTGGTGAGGCGGAAGAAGGCGGGGTCGTGCGTCTCCATCACGAGCCAATTTGCGTCCACGCCGAGCTCGCGCATCAACCCGAGAAGGGGCGGCAGAAGCTCCGCTACCCCGCCGCCATGGCTCGTGCTGTTGACCATGACGACCCGGCGGCCCTTGAGCGCAGGCAGCCGGCTTTGCGCGTCCTGGCGGAGAGTCCGGACGGCGGCGCTCAGCGTCGCGACGCTCTCATAGTCAGCGAGCGAGACCGGATGTCGTGGTTCGACGGCATGCACCATGCCTCGACCCTAGCCCATCGATCTTTCGGATTTGCCAAAATCGAGGCTTGCAAATGAGGCTGTGCCTCAACTCGTGGGCAGAGAGATCGCGGTCAATTGCACAGAGCGTCTGTTTAGTTCAGCTTGGTCTTCAGCGCGTCGATGCCCTGCTTCACGAACTTGTCGGCCGTCTCTGGCGTCAGCCTGTCGGCGATCACCATTTGCGCCGCGGTGACGGCGGCGTCCGCCGCGGCGGCGCGCACTTCGCGCAACGCATCTGCCTCGGCGCGGCCGATCTTGTCCTCGGCGAGCTTCATGCGGCGCTCGAAATGCTCCGTCATGGAGCGGGACGTCTCCGCGGCGA
>Ga0075525_10000635_pt1 | contig 11625 bp, 11 predicted proteins | sample NGEPertwo_FD_74795 | JGI IMG/M metagenome (GOLD analysis project Ga0075525, IMG submission 74795) | Arctic peat soil microbial communities from the Barrow Environmental Observatory site, Barrow, Alaska, USA - NGEE Permafrost154B-two | ecosystem: Environmental > Terrestrial > Soil > Wetlands >...
GGCGGCACCCTTCGCGTCCCGGGGTGGCCGCAACACACCACCCAGGCCGGCGACGCAATCCGCAACATCTTCGACGCGATGGGCGCCGACGTGCTGCTCGAGCGTTCGGGACTGACGGTCACCGGCAACTCCCAGATCAGTGGGCTCGATGTCGACCTGCACGATGCCGGCGAGCTGACACCGGTCATCGTCGCGGTCGCTGCGCTCGCCGAATCACCCTCCCTGATCCATGGCATCGCTCACCTGCGCGGGCATGAGACCGATCGCCTGACCGCTCTCTTCACCGAGGTCAATGCACTCGGTGGATCGGTCGAACAGACCGAGGACGGCTTGAAGATTACACCAAAACCGTTGCAAGGCAGGCTTTTCCACACGTATGACGATCACCGCATGGCGATGGCGGCGGCCGTGCTCGGCCTTCGGGTGCCAGGCGTCGTCATCGAGAACGTGGAGACCACAGCCAAGACGCTGCCCGAGTTCACTGCCCGATGGACCCGCATGCTCGACGGCGACGGCGACGAAGGGCTGGGTAGCTGATGAGTCCGCGGGCCCGCACCTACGACGAGAGCGACGTCCGGATCAGGCCGAACCCCCGCGGCTCTCGGCCACGCACCAAGGATCGCCCGGCGCATGAAGATGCCGTCCCCGGATTCGTCACCGGCGTCGACCGCGGTCGTTACACGCTGGTCGTCCACGGGGGCGGTGAGCACGTCGTCGTCGCCATGAAGGCCCGCGAGCTGGGACGCAAGAGCGTCGTCATCGGCGACGAAGTGGCCCTAGTCGGGGACACCTCAGGTGGTCCTGACTCGCTGGCCCGGATCGTACGGGTCGAGCCACGTCGCACGGTCCTGCGCAGGACCGCCGACGACACCGACCCCGTCGAACGCATCATCGTGGCCAACGCCGAGCAGCTGGTCATCGTGACGGCGCTGGTCGACCCCGAGCCGCGACCTCGGATGATCGACCGTTGCCTGGTGGCGGCATACGACTCGGGCATGGAGCCGCTCCTGGTCCTGACCAAGGCTGACCTGATCGACCCGGCACCATTCCTGGCCCACTACGCGATGCTTCAGGTTCGTCACCTGGTTACCTCTCGCAACCCCACGACTCGTGAATGGGTCGGGCTCAACCCCTTGAAGGACATGCTGATTGGCCGCGTCAGCGTGCTCATCGGCCATTCCGGAGTGGGCAAGTCCACGTTGGTCAACGCCCTGGTCCCTGGTGCGGAACGCGCCGTGGGCGTGGTCAACGAAGTGACGGGCCGTGGCCGGCATACCTCGTCCTCCGCGGTGTCCCTGAGGCTGCCCGCGGGCAAGGGATGGGTCGTGGACACCCCAGGGGTGCGCTCGTTCGGCCTCGCGCACGTGGACCTCACCAGGATCATCAGGCACTTCCCCGACCTCGCGCCCGGTGCCGAACAGTGCCCCCGAGGGTGCACCCATGACGAAGAGGAATGCGCACTCAATGCCTGGGTGGAGTCGGGCCAGGCAGGCGCCGCCGGGGAGTCCCGCCTGGACTCACTTCGTCGGCTGTTGCGCGCTCGCTCCCCCCAGTCCGATGACTAGCCGGTTGGGCAATCATCAACGCTGAAGACGGTCGCGTTATTCGGAAACAAGCTCACCTTTGGGCGTGAACCAAACAACTGCCACGCCAGTAACGAAGTAGATGACCTGCAAGAAGTGGAAAGCGCGGATAGATGCGATCTCTCCGACTATCCAGAAAAGCATGATCACCCCGGCCAGGATGCTGGACAACTGCCACCCGACAGCCTGTTTCGCCATCGCCAAGGCGGCGATCAGAGAGCCGCCCCCTACAACCGCCATGAGGATGACACCAGGAAAGTACTGACTGTTGAAGTCTGTGTGCTGAATCCATGAGGCCTGCTCGGGGATCATGTCCGTCATGAGAGCAATACCCCCGCCCGCTGCCGATACACCATTGAACAGCAGTAACCAGAGAAGAATCCTGCTACTTCGACTCATGCCGATACTGTATTGCCTGCGCCGAGCCCATCCAAGGTATCGATCGCGCAGGGCACCGATGCGCCCATGGAGCACGCATGCGGCCGGACCGCAGACTCTGCCAAGCCGTGGCGTTTGCGTTGTTGGAGCCCACAACCGCTAGCGTGGCGGCGTGCCTGCCTATGACGATGACCTGCGCCTCGCGCACGTGCTTGCCGATGCCGTGGAGCGGATCACGATGGCGCGCTTCCGTGCCGACGATCTCGTGGTCGAGTCCAAACCCGATCTCACGCTGGTCAGCGACGCCGACAAGGCGGCCGAGGATGTTGTTCGCCACCAACTCAAACGCACCCGACCGCGGGATGCGGTCGAGGGTGAGGAGTTCGAGACGACCGGCCACGGTCCGCGACGCTGGGTCATCGACCCGATCGACGGGACCCACAACTTCATCCGAGGCGTCCCGGTCTGGGCCACTCTGATCGCGCTCGTCGATGACGACCAACCCGTTCTCGGCCTCGTCGCGGCTCCGGCGCTCAATCGCCGATGGTGGGCGGCCAACGGCTCCGGCGCCTGGTGCGGGCGCAGTCTCTCCAGCGCAAAAAGGATTGGTGTCTCGAAGATCTCGCAGGTCTCGGATGCTTCGCTGTCCTACTCGAGCATGCACGGCTGGAGAAGGCATGACCGGTACGAGGCATTCCTGAGCCTGGCCGATGACTGCTGGCGGACCCGGGCCTATGGGGACTTCTGGTCCTACATGCTGGTCGCCGAGGGTGCGGTCGATATTGCCGCCGAACCGGACCTGCAGGTTTATGACATGGCCGCGCTCGTGCCCATCGTCACCGAAGCCGGTGGCCGATTCACCTCGTTGGCCGGGGTGCCCGGCCCTTGGGGAGGCAATGCCGTGGCGACCAACGGCGTGCTCCACGACGAGGTGCTGTCCCGCCTCGGCTGAACCTGCCACCGCAGTGCAGGTCATGACTGGTGAGCGGTTCACAGTCCCTAGGTTTGCGCTGGGCCTTGGTGCACGGTCCCTAGGTTTGTCCGGAATTCCGTGCACGGTCCCTAGGTTTGCCAGTTAGGCCGGGATGACGGTGACCTCGCCGCGGCCCAGGCCGCGAACACCCTCGGCATACAGGCCGGCATCTCCCACGACTACCACGGTCCACTCACCGCTGACAAAGCGATCGTAGGCCGCCGCCAGGGCCGAAGCATCGACCTCCGCGAGCGCTAACAGAGTCGCCGTCGTGAACTCCGTGGTCAGACCCTCCAGCGAAAGCCCGGCAGCCTCTTCCGCAACGGTGTCAGCGGTGGCATAGCGACCCGGTGCCGTCTTGCCGATGAAGTCGACGCCAGCCTGGGTCTCCTCCGCTGTGAAGCCCTCACGAGCCTTGTCCAGGATGTCGAGCAGGAGCCCCAACGCCTCGACGGTGGAGTCCGCACGCACCGAACCGCTGGTCAGGAACATGCCTCCACATCGGCGTGGCCGGAAGCCCGAACGGATGCCGTAGGTGAATCCCTTGTCCTCGCGCAGGACCGCGTCGACCCTGGCGTTGGGGGAACCGCCGATGACAAAGCCCAGCACCTGGTAGGCCGCCCAGCCGCCTTCGACACGGCGGTCCGGTCCGGGACAACCGACGTAGAACTCGGTCTGCACCGAGCCGGGACGGTCGACGAACGCGATACGTGCGGCGTCGACGGAACGGACGGCCGCGTGCGGCTCAACCGCATCAACTGCCGCTCCGGTCCAGGACCCCAACGCGTGCTCGACCTGCGACACGATGTCCAGATCGCCCAGGTCCCCGGCGACGACCACGGTGGCACCAGAGAGCACCACGTTGGCGGCGTGGAAGACGACCAGATCCTGCGGCGTGATCGCCGAGATGGTCGCCTTGGTGCCTGCGGTCGGACGTGACGCTCGCTCGCGGGCGTCGAAATACGTCTCGATGAACTCCATCGCCGCTCGTTGTCCGGGTACAGCTCGCTCCTGGTCGATCTCCGCGAGTCGTGTCTTGACGTGGCGGGACACCTCGTTCTCCGGGAACGCGGGCTCTCGAACAGCCTGGCTCAGCAGATCGAGCGCCTCGGTCAGGTGTCGCTTCGGCACGTCGAGATCCACGATCAGGCCTGAGTCACTCACCCCCGCACCGAGCGCAATTCCCTTACGCTCCAACAGCTCCGCGAACTCCTCAGCAGTATGCCGGGCCGTTCCCTCATCAAGGGTTCGCGCCATGATCGTGGCGACACCCTCACGGTCCCGTGGCTCGCGTTCGAGGAGCATCGGGACCGCGAGGCGCACCGAGATGACGTACTGGCCGGGGATGTCGTAGCTGACCACAGCCAGCCCATTCGCCAGCTCGGACCGCTGCGCATCCGGGAACGACCAGGGCTTCGGCGGGCTAACCTCGGGCCTCTCGAGCACGCTCTCCTGCGGGGTCACCGGGTATCTCCGTCCTGTTTGAGGTAGGCCACGACGGCGCGGGACGTGGGCATGAGCCACCTGGCCGCGGCCTGTTGCACCTGATCAGCGCTCACTTCGCCAAGGCGGTCCAAGAAGGTGTTTATGTAGCCGGCGTCGCCCTGCAGAGTCGCGAAGTGGCAGATGTGGTCGGCGCGTTCCTCCTGGCTGGCCAGCGATGACAGCCAGCCGCGCTCGGTCTGGGCCAAGGCCGACTCCATCTCGATCTCGGTCGGTCCCTGCTCCGCAAACCGGACCAGCTCCTCGCAGGCGGCTGCCTCAACGGCGTCGGCGTCGAAGCCATCGGCGACGTCAATTACCATGAGCCCCAATGAGATCCCATCCACGAAGCCCATCGCGTTGGCCGAGACGCTGACGGCGCTCTGCTCACCTCTGACCAACCGCCGATAGAGCCTTGAGGTCGCCAGGCCACCGATGATGTCCATAGCCAGGGAAGAAGCGAAGAACTCCGGGGTGTCATCGACCGGAAGGCGAAACGCGATGTGCAGCCGGTCGGCGGGGACATCCTCGATGTGCTCGTCGCGAACGGGTGCGGACAACGTGGCCAACGGCTCGACCGGCCCCCGGCGGGCCGCGGCGGTGGCCGGCAACGGGCCGAAGTACTTCTCAGCCGCGACGAATCCCTCGTCCGGCGTGAGGTCACCCACCAGCGCGAGCACGGTGTTGTCGGGGCCGTAGTGGAGGCGGAAGAACTCGTGCACGTCCTGGACGCTCGCGGCGTCAAGGTCCTGCATGGAACCGATCGTCGCGTGGTGGTAGGGGTGGCCCTTGGGGAAGATCACTGCGTAGACGTCGATCAGGGCATTGCCATAGGGCATGTTGTCGTAGCGTTGCCTCTTCTCCTCCTTGACCACGTCGCGCTGGTTGTCGAGGTTCTCCTGGTTGACCGCGTCCAGCAGGTGGCCATGCCGGTCCGCCTCCATCCAGAGGGCCAGGTCCATCGCCCCACGCGGCACCGTCTCGAAGTAGTTCGTACGATCAAACCAGGTCGTGGCGTTGAGTCGCCCGCCCGCCGCCATGAGCACCGAGAAGTGCTCCCCCGACGCCACGTTGCGCGAACCCTGGAACATCAGGTGCTCGAACAGGTGAGCAAAACCGGTACGCCCCTCGACCTCGTGGCGTGAGCCCACATTGACCCACAGGTCGACGGTGACGTTGGGGACGCTGTGATCCTCACTGACGATGACCCGCAAGCCGTTGGCCAGCGTACGTTCGGCGATCTCGTAGTTGAGCGGCATGCGCCCAGACTAGGCGACAACCCTTGTCGCGACGGCACTTGCCGCCGATGGCAGGTACGGCGCGCCACTCACCTACCGGCCGCGGTCTGCGAGGAGTGCGCTTGCAGTGGCGTCCGCCAAGACAACCGCGCGCCAACCGGCACACACGGTCTGGCAGCCATGACTAGGCCATCACGCCTACAGACGCGCCAGCACAGACGCCAAGGCGGTCAGCGCCACGGCGTTGATCGCCAGGAGCAGGCAGACGACCAGGGTGATGTTCTGGTCGTAGGCCAGCCCGAGGACCACGCCGGCCAGCAGCAGACCGAGGCCACGGACGAAGGCCAACCAGCCGAACGCGATTGACCGTACGGCCGGCGCGACCAGTTCGGTGACCACGGCCTTGACGGTCGAGTCCAAGACGCCGTGGACGACCCCCCAGACCGCCACCCCGACCCAGACCAGGGTCGCGTTGTCAGTGAAGGCGATGGCGCTCGCGCCTGCTGCGACCGGCACCACGAGCAGGACCTTGGGGCCGCGCCGGTCATAGTAACGGCCCATCAGCAAGCCACTCATGCCGTCGACCAGCATCGCGAGCGCAAAAAGCAGTGGCACCTGGGCAGGCGTCAGCAAGCCCTGGGTCTGGGCATGGAAGGCCAGCAATGGAAACGAGGCAGTCCCCAATGATAGCAAAGCAATTGCGCCTACGTACTGCCAGAGCAGCCGCGGCAGAGCGGCTCGAACGCTGCCGCCACCTTGGCCCTGGAAAGCCTCCGCAGGAGTTTGTGGCGCCGATGGCCCCACCTCGTATGCCATCGGGTCCGGCACGCGATGGCGCAGCCAGAACAGCAGTGCCAGCACCAGGACGCTCGGGACGATGAGGACACCGAAGGCCAGGCGGTAGTCGCCCGCGTGTTGCGACAGAACCGCAGCCAACAGCAGGGGCCCCGCCACGGCGCCGGCCTGGTCCATCGCCTGATGGACCCCGAACGCGGTTCCTCGACCGGTCTGGGTGGAGGCGTGGGACAGAAGCGTGTCTTTGGCCGGGGAACGCACCGCCTTGCCCAGCCGCTCGGTGCCATAGAGCAGCAAAGCCGGGGCGATGACGTTGGTCACGCCGATGAGGGGGACGCTGAGCACGGTCAGTGCGTAGCCGGTGATGGTCCACGTCCAGTAGTGCCCGCGGCGCTGAACCAAGTACCCGGAGACCACTCGCAGGCCATACCCGATGAACTCCCCTGCGCCGGCAACGGCTCCGACAACTGTCGCCGACGCCCCAAGGGTCGCGAGATAAGGCCCGATGATGCTGCGCGCGCCCTCGTAGACCATGTCGGCGAACAAGCTGACCAAGCCGAAGCAGAGGACGAAATGCCACGGCCGCAGCCGTGTGCGACCGATCTCCTTCCATCGTGACTCGTCGCTCATCGGAATCACGCACCCATCGAGACAGGTCCAACAGCAGGTCAGGGGCTGCTAGCCGGAGGCGTCTGCGACTCTGCCAAGGACCCGGCGCTGGATGCGAAGGTCGTCACGGATGGGATACGGCACCGGCAGACGCCTGGCCTCCAGCGCGGCGGTGTAGGCCTCCAGTGCCAGCAACAGGCGTGCCCTGGGCGCATCGACCAGACGCGACCTGCCAAGGGGCGCGCGACGAGCAACTGTCATTGCGGCTCGCGCACTGATGACCTCTTGGAACAGTCCCAACAAGTGGTCAACCCCGTAGCTTGGATCTGCCGGAGTTGGGGGAGCCATGAGTTGACCCCGTTTCTGTCGGTCGCCGCCTGTCGCCAGAGGGGCGCTGCATGTAGACAAAGTTGACACTACGCCCGCCGCGGGTCCGTGCGGAGGTTAGCAACGTGTGACTTCACCGACAGCCGAGACCATGGGTGCCAGCACGTCCTCCCTGTGCGGTCGTCCGATGATCACCCGGGGCCGCCGGGGTCGCAGGTGCCGTCCCGTTCGTCCCGCTCTGCCCACTCCAGCAGGGTCTCCAGCGAGTACGCGACGTCGTCGATGCCCGCGTGCAGGTCACCGAGCGCAGCGAACCGAGCAGGGACCGTCGCGATGGTGAGGTCCACCGGCATGACGTCCTCGGCCTCGTCCCAGGTGATTGGGGTCGACACCGTGGCTTCGGGCAGGCCGCGCACCGTGTAGGCGCTGGCGAGCGTGTGGTCCCGGGCGTTCTGGTTGTAGTCGACGAACACTGCCCGTGGGTCGCGGTCCTTGCGCCACCACGTGGTGGTCACCTCAGCCGGTGCTCGCCGTTCCACCTCACGGGCGAAGGCCAGCGCAGCCCGTCGTACCTCCGCGAAACCCCACCGCGGCTCGATCCGAACGTAGATGTGCATCCCCGACCCACCCGAGGTCTTCAGCCAACCCACTGCGCCAAGCTCATGGAGCACCTCGTGAGCGAGGCGGGCAACGCGGCGGACCGTGTCAAAGCCGCACTCGGGCATGGGGTCCAGGTCGATACGCCACTCATCGGGCCGCTCGGTGTCAGCGCGCCGGGAGTTCCAGGGGTGGAACTCGACCGTGGACATCTGCACCGCCCAGATCACGCTGGCGAGCTCGGTGACGCACAGCTCGTCGGCATACCTGTTATATCGCGGGAAGCCCACCCGGACGGTCTCGACCCAGGCCGGGGCGCCGTGCGGGAGCCTCTTCTGGTGCACCTTCTCGCCACCGACCCCCTCGGGGAACCGGTGCAGCATGGTGGGTCGCTCGCGCAGTGCCCGAACGATCCCGTCACCAACGCTGAGGTAGTAGCGGGCCAGGTCGAGCTTCGTCTCCCCCCATACCGGGAAGTAGACCCGGTCCGGGTTGGAGATCCGCACGGTGCGGCCACCGACGACAAGCTCCGCCGCCGGCGCGTTGCTGGGTTTGGCCGCCATGGGGCTCAACCTAGCGACGTTGGACCACTTCACTCCAGAGACAAAGTAATTAGTTACTAGTATTGGCAAATGATTAAATCGTGTGAGATCGTAGTGGCGTTCCGTCGGGTTGGAGCCTCCACTCACAGAAGGGCAGGACGCGATGCCAGAGCCGATCGACAAGCTGAAGGCCGAGTTCTTCAAGACCCTCGGCCACCCAGCACGAATCCGGATCCTCGAGCTGCTCGCCGAGGAAGAGCACTCGGTGGGCGAGTTGATGCCCAAGCTCGGCCTGGAGTCCTCGCACCTTTCCCAGCAGCTCGCCGTCCTGCGCAGGACCGGGATGGTCGTGGCCCGAAAGCAAGGCAACAACGTGATCTACTCGATGGCCTCCAAGGACATGGCTGAGCTGCTCCTTCTGGCCCGCAAGGTGCTGACGGGACTGCTCACCGACCAGATGGGTCTCCTGAAGGATCTGCAGGCCAGCAGCCCAGAGACGGCGAGCGCGGACCGTTGATGAGTTCGACCGCCACGTCTTTCAAGGAGCGGCACCAATGAGCTGGATCGGCAAGATCGGTCGAGTCGGGCGCATCGTCGAGCCTGCGCAAGACGCCCCCGAGGCGACCAGTAAGCCCCCCACCGGGGTGACCGGCTCACTGCAGCTACGACACGTGGACGCCGGGTCCTGCAATGGCTGTGAGCTCGAGATAACGGGCGCCTTCTCCCCCGTGTACGACGCGGAGCGGTTCGGGGCGCGCCTGGTCGCTTCTCCTCGCCACGCCGACGGGCTGCTCGCGACTGGTGTGGTAACCCACAACATGCGCCAGCCGTTGCTCAACACCCTGCACTCGGTTCCGGAACCTCGGGTCGTCATCGCTGTTGGCGACTGCGCCTGCAATGGTGGTGCGTTCGCGCAGGGCTACGGCGTCGTGGGTTCGATCGGTGACGTGGTACCGGTGGATGTGGAAGTGCTCGGCTGTCCGCCCACCCCCCAGCAGATCATCCAGGCGCTGCGAACGGTTACCGGCCGGTGACCACACCCCTTCCCGACTCCCCTACCGCTCCGGTTCTTGGCGAGGGCCCCCGCGGAATACGTCTGACGAGCGGTTGGGCCCTCCTGTCCGGATGCGTCACCGCAGCCCTCGGAGCGGTCGGCTTGGCGATCGGCCTCAACGTGATCTTCGGTGCATCGCGACATCTGCGAATCGGTTGGCTGCTGCCCCTGGTTGGTGTCCGTTTCGATCTGGATCCGCTTGGTGGGGTGTTCGTTGCCGCAACCGGAGCGGTCTCGATCGCCGTGGGCATCTACGCCGTCGGGTACGCCCAGCGGGAACACTGGGCTCGCTTCCCCCTGATCATGCTTCCACTGTTCGTCGCGGCCATGCTCCTTGTTCCGGCAGCCGGATCGGTGACGACGTTTCTGCTGGCCTGGGAGCTGATGGCCGCGGCGTCGCTGGTCTTGGTGCTGTCCGAGCACCACCGTGACGCAGTCAGGTCGGCGGGGGTCTTCTACGCGGTTATGACACAGCTGGGCTTCGCGGCGATCCTGATAGCCCTGGTCATGTTGTCCGCGGCCGGTGGCGGCGACGCCTTCGGCACCATCGCCGCGCACGTGGATAGTATTCCGTCCGGAACCCGCACCGCAGTGTTTCTGTTGACCCTCATGGGATTCGGGTCGAAGGCCGGCCTGCTTCCGCTGCATGCGTGGTTGCCGCGGGCGCATCCCGAGGCGCCCAGCCCGGTTTCGGCGCTGATGAGTGCGGCGATGGTCAACATGGGCATCTACGGCATCATCCGCATCGACCTGCAGCTGCTCGGCCCCGGCCCACACTGGTGGGGGCTGGCCCTGATGGTCTTCGGCGCCGTGTCAGCGGTGTTCGGGGTGCTGCAGGCCTCCGTGGCAACCGACCTGAAACGACTGTTGGCCTACTCAACCACCGAGAACATGGGACTGGTCACGCTTGCTCTGGGCGCCGCGACGATCCTCTCCTCCTATGGGGCGCCGGAGGTGGCCGCCATCGCGATGACCGCCGCACTCCTGCACCTGCTCAGCCACGCGGCCTTCAAGACCCTCGGTTTCCTTGCCGCTGGATCTGTGCTGGCCGCAACCGGGTTGCGCGACCTGGACAAGCTCGGGGGTCTGGCCCGCCGGATGCCGGGCACCACAGTCATGTTCGGCATCGCCGCGCTCGGCGCGTCAGGGCTGCCGCTGGGTGCCGGCTTCGTCAGCGAGTGGCTGTTGCTGCAGAGCCTCATCCACTCTCCCCACCAGGACAACACCCTGCTCGCGCTGACGATGCCCTTGTCGGTGGGCGCGGTCGCGCTCACCACCGGGCTCGGGATCGCGGCGATGGTCAAGGCGTTCGGAGTCGGGTTCCTGGCGCGGCCACGTTCGGCAGCCGCTGAGGCCGCCCGGGAAGCTCCCGCCAGCATGCTGACCGGCATGACACTGGCCGCGGTCGCCTGCACCGTATTCGCGGTCGCCCCCGTGCTGCTCGCCCCGGCTCTGCGGCAGGTGCTGGCCGTACTACCCACCGTCGGTGGCGATGTGGCGGGTCCGGCGCTCGGCACGTTCCTGCGCCTGCCCGGCGTCGCCGGGTCGATGTCGCCGAGCCTGATCGCGCTCGCCCTAGTCGTCGCGGTGTTGCTGGCGCTCGGTCTTGCCCGCTGGGGCGGGCGGCACCGACCCGCAGCCGCAATGGCTCCGCTGTGGGCGTGTGGCGCAGACAAGCTCAGCTCGCGAATGCAGTACACGGCCACGTCGTTCGCAGAACCCCTGCAACGCGTCTTCGACAACGTGCTGCGACCGGACACCGATGTGGAGGTCACCCACTTCGCCGAGTCGCAGTATCTGGTCGAGAAGGTCACCTACCGAACCATGCTGGCCGACCCCGTGGAACAGCGCCTCTACACCCCGGTGGTCCGCGCCGTGACGATCTGGGCGCAATGGGTGCGCCGTGCACATCCCGGCAGTGTCCACCTCTACTTGGCATACGGCGCGATGGGGCTGCTGATCGTGCTTCTGGTCGCTCGATGAACGCCCTGGCCGGCTTGGCCACCGCCCTGCAGGTGCTCGCTGTTCTGGCCGGAGCGCCGCTGGT
>Ga0075525_10000636_pt1 | contig 11613 bp, 8 predicted proteins | sample NGEPertwo_FD_74795 | JGI IMG/M metagenome (GOLD analysis project Ga0075525, IMG submission 74795) | Arctic peat soil microbial communities from the Barrow Environmental Observatory site, Barrow, Alaska, USA - NGEE Permafrost154B-two | ecosystem: Environmental > Terrestrial > Soil > Wetlands >...
CTCGAGGACAAAGATCGAGCCTATCCCTCTCAACTTTCCGGCGGACAGAAGCAGAGAGTGGCCATCGCCCGGGCCCTCGCGATGGAACCCGACATCATGCTCTTCGACGAGGCGACCTCGGCGCTCGACCCCGAACTCGTTGGGGAGGTGCTGCAGGTGATGCAGGATCTGGCCGCGGAAGGCATGACCATGCTGGTGGTCACCCACGAGATGGGCTTCGCCCGAGAAGTCGCGGACCGCGTGGTCATGATGGACGAGGGGCTGATCATCGAAGACGACTCGCCCCAGCGAATGTTCGACTCGCCCAAAGAGGAGCGCACCAGCAGATTCTTGCGCCAGGTTCTCTAGCGCCGCGGGTTCACCCTTCCCAGACGGCCCGGCTCAGATGCGGTCGTTGGTCGCCTCGAGGTATCGAAAGAGTACGGTGCCGAAGTGAAGGCTAAGGCGATCCATCGGGTCCTTGAGGTCGCGACCGGTGATGCTCTCCACCCGCTTGAGGCGATAACGGAGCGTGTGTCGGTGCACGTACAGCGAATCGGCGGTCGCCTGGAGGTTCCCGTGGTTGCGGAAGAAGGCGTCCACGGTTTCGCGGAGCCGCCGGATGCGCTGGTCGTCCGCGACCAAGCCGCCGAGGGAGGTGCGGCAGAGCTCGTCCAACGATACCCCCTTCTGCTCGAGTTCTACTGCCGTACGGAAGAGGCCCAATCTTTCGTAGGGAACCACCCCTTGCTCAAAGCCGGCAAGAGGTCCCAAGCGGTAAGCTACCTCGGCCTCGCGCACGCTCTGCTCGAAATCCGCCAGGTCATGCGCGACCGTGCCCACTCCTACCCGCAAGGGCTCCCCGAGGCTGTCGGCCAGGGAGAGTAAGGCCTCGCCGACGGCTTCGGCCTCCTCGGCCGACGTGACCTCAGCCAGGATGACCAGCTGATCCTTGCGCGGCCTGAGCAGAAAGCCCTCGACCCGTGAGCAAAGTACGTCGGAGGCCAGACTCGTGATCCTAGCCCGGCCTCCGTTCCACCTCTGCCCGGGCGACTCGCCCTGACTCGGCGATTCGGAGCCGCAGCCGCCGCCCAAGATCAGTGCAGCGTGCGGCCGATCGAGTCGACAGCCAAAATCCGCGGCGCGGGCAATGACACCGCTGCGGTCGCGCTCACCGGCCTGCAGAACAGCATCCATGAACTCGCCCTGCAGTCGGGCGGTTTCGGCATTAACCGCTTCCTTACGCGACAACAACAGAGCAGCAACCGTGGCAGCGTGCCCGAGGGCCACCGCCTCGAGTTCCCGGATGCGCCCTCCTCTGTGCGTGAGGGTGACGTAGCCGTAGAGATTCGGCCCGGCGCGCACCGGGACCACCAGACACTCTCCGTCGTCCAGGAGAAAGCGCAGTGTGGGAAGCGGAACTCCCTCGGAGGGGTGTCCCGCGGGCGAGGTCTCGATCAGGCCGGCGAGGACCTCTTGGACGGCGTCACCCGGCGACCCCTCTACCGGCTGGCCGGAAGCGTTCCACAAGACGACCTCTCCCGTGGTCCAGCGGCCCATCACCTCCACGAGCTCGGCAAGTTCCGCATCCTCCAGCGCCAGGCGGGTCAACTCGGAGTGGACCTGCTCCGAGGCGTGAAGTAGCTCGTACTGGCGGTTCACCAATCTCTCCAGCACGGCATGGGTGATATCGGAAAAGTTGATCGTGGGTGGCAAATCGATCAGAGGGAGGCGGGCCTCGTCTGCCGCTTCACGCATCCCGGCAGGAATCTCGTCCACATAGAAACCGGTGATCACGGCCAGCCCGGCGAGGCCCCTCTCCGCCAGACCTTCCACATATTCGCGCTGCCGCGAGGGTTCTTCACTCAACTGATAGGCCGTGGTCACCAGGAGTTCACCCGGCTCCAAGCGGCCGACGTCCTCGAGCACTTCGACTATCGTCACCCAGCGGACCTCGTTGTCCAGGCCCTTCGCGCCCGCAACCAACCGCCCTCGACCCAGGGGGTCCAGTTCGAGAATCTCCCTCATGGTCAGTGGCACAGACTCGTCCTCTTCTCCGTCATGTACAGCATTCGCAGCCCTGTAAGTATGGGCGGCCGAATAGGATTGTACAAGTGGGCCTATTGGCCGCTTAGATTTGTGTACTAGCCCGCGAATAGTACAACGCCGCACCCGCTGTTATAAGTGGCTGGACGCGCCGCGCTGGGGGAAGATCTTCATGCCTTTAATCACACCGTTCCTCGATCGCGCCTACCCGGTCGCAGTACGGGGAGAGGGCAGCTACATCTATGATGCTGAAGGCACCTCCTACCTGGACGGCTGCTCCGGCGCCGTTACCGCTGCTATCGGTCACGGCGTGGATGAGATCGTCGAGGCGATGACCGAGCAGGCGGCGCGCATCTCCTTCTCCTACCGGGGTCAGTTCTCCAACCCCCCCGCCGAAATGCTGGCCGAGGAGCTGAGGAGCCAGGCTCCCGGAGATCTGGACTGGGTCTTCTTCGTCAATAGCGGATCTGAGGCTATGGAGACGGCGCAGAAGATCGCCGTGCAGTACTGGCGAGAACGGCTGATGCCCACCAAAACCATCGTGCTGGGCCGTTCGCTGGGCTATCACGGCATCACACTGGGAGCCCTGAGCATGTCCGGCCACGTCGTGCGAAGGCGGCTCTTCGCCCCGCTGCTCCACGGTTTTCCTGTGGTCGCTCCCCCTTACTGCTACCGCTGCCCGCTGGGTAGGTGCTACCCGTCCTGCGGTATCGCTTGTGCCGACGACCTCGAGGAGAAGGTGACCTCGATCGGCGCCCACTCCATCGCCGGGTTCGCCGTGGAGCCGGTGATCGGCGCGGCCGGAGGTGCGATTCCGCCCCCACCGGAGTATTTCCCCCGGATCAAAGAGATCTGCGAGCGCCATCACATTCTCTTGATCGCAGACGAAGTCATGACGGGTTGCGGCCGAACCGGGTACGCGCATGCCCTTGATCACTGGCACGTGCAGGCGGACCTGGTCGCGCTCGGCAAAGGACTGACCGCAGGGTACACCCCGCTGGCCGCCACCTTGGTAAGCGACGCGGTGGTGCAGACCATCCGCGACGGCTCGGGGGCCATCATGAGCGGCCACACCTTCTCGGGGAACCCACTCTCCTGCGCCGTAGCCCTCGCCGTATGCCGCTATGTGGTCGAACACAAACTCGTGGAGAGGTCCCGCTCCATGGAAGCGGTGCTCGCGCACAGGCTGGGAGAACTCGAAGAAAGGCACCCCGCCGTTGGTAACGTGCGCGGCATGGGGATGCTCTGGGGAGCCGAACTGATCGCCGACCGCCTGACGCGGACGCCATTCCCATCATCTTGCCAGGCCACGGCCCGATTGGTGCAGGCGGCCCAGGACCGCGGCCTCCTGCTCTATCCGGCGCTCGCAGGCGCGGATTCGCGACCAGGAGATGCGGTCATTATCGCTCCTCCTCTGAACATCTCGGAGACCGACCTCGACCGCCTTATCGCCATTCTCGACGACGCCCTGTATGACGTCGAAGAGCAACTGCAGTCAGATATGTGGGTGGTACACGGCGCCGAGACCGTCGGGTATGAGCCGCCGCGATGACGCGGCCGAGACGGCGGCACTCCAGACCGTCGCCGGGCAGGGCAACGTGGCGTTGACGATCACCGGAGAACACAGCAAGGTGGTGCCGCTCAATCGCGCGCTCGAAGTCTTCCGCGACGGCATGACCCTGATGTTCGGTGGCTTCGGAGGGGTGGGCACTCCGCCAACGCTGATACGGGCAATACTCGAGTCCGGGGTCCGCGATCTGATCCTCATCGGCAACGACTCCGGCTTTCCCGAAGTGGGAGTCGGCCCGCTAATCGTCAATCGGCGGGTCAGTCGGCTGATCGTTTCCCACGTCGGCTCCAACCCCGTCGCGGGAAAGCAGATGACCGACGGAGAGCTGGGCGTGGAGTTCTGCCCGCAGGGCACCCTCGCCGAGCGGATCAGGGCAGGAGGCGTGGGCCTCGGCGGAATCCTCGTTGACGTGGGCCTGGATACGATCGCCGGGGAAGGCAAGCAGACACTGGTCCTCGAGGACGGCGTGACGTATCTGGTGGAGTCCGCGCTTACCGCGGAGGTTGCCATCGTTCACGCCCGAAAGGCCGACCGCTCTGGGAATCTGCTGTTCAACAAGACGGCCCGCAATTTCAATCCTTTTGTGGCCATGGCCGGAGATTTCACCATCGCCGAAGCAGACGAGATCGTCCCCGTTGGAGAACTGGAACCGGAGGAGATCGTCACCCCGGGGATCTTCGTGGATATGATCGTGCAGAGCGAGGGGGTGGGGTGGAAGTGGGCCTGGGAGTAAAGCAGCGGATGGCTGCTCGAGCCGCCCAAGAGATCTCCGATGGGATGGTCGTCAACCTGGGTATCGGCCTGCCCACCCTGGTCGCCGATCACGTCCCCGAAGGACGCCGGGTCACTTTTCAGGCCGAGAACGGCATGCTGGGCTATGGACGAACCCCCGAGCGAGGTCACGAGGATCCCAATCTGATCAACGCCGGCGGATTGCCTGTAACCGAGGATGCGGGCGCTTCCTACTTCGACAGCACCATCGCCTTTGGCATGATCCGCCGCGGCCGTCTGGACTTGACCGTACTCGGCGCCCTGCAGGTTGGCGAGCGCGGAGACCTTGCGAATTGGCTCGTACCGGGACAGCGGGTCCCTGGGATGGGCGGTGCAATGGAACTCGCGCAGAAGGCCAGAAAGGTGATCGCGCTCACGCTGCATACGGCCAAGGATGGGTCGCCGAAGATCCTTCCGGAGTGCACCTTTCCCCTGACGGCACGCGAGGCTGTGGATCTAATAATCACCGACCTTGCCGTGATCGAGGTGACCTCCGACGGCCTTCTTCTCAAGGAAGTGGCGGAGGGAGTCTCGGTCGAGCAGGTGCTGTCCGTAACCTCCGCCCGGCTGGCCGTGGACCGGAATCCGGGATCCTTCTGAACCCCCTGGTCCGCCGAGCGGACCTGCCGAGAGGAGAACCATGCAAGAAGCCGTAATCGTAGCCGCCCGCCGCACCGCCGTGGGGGCCTTCGGCGGTTCTCTGAAGGATATTCCCGCCTCCGAGTTGGGCCGGCTGGTCCTGAATGAGCTGATGGACGGCAGCGGGGTTCCGCGGGAGGCCGTGGACGAGGTCATCTTCGGCCACGGCTACGTACATGGGGGCGGCCTCAATTCGGCGCGAATTTCCTCCCAACGCGCGGGCTTTCCCCGGCAAACCCCGGCGTTCATTGTTATCAAAGCCTGTGGCTCTTCGCTAAAAGCCATCGACCTGGCCGCACAATCGATCATGAGCGGGCAGGCGGACTGCGTGGTGGCCGGCGGAGTGGAGAACATGAGCCTCGTGCCCCACCTTGTGCAACATCGCTGGGGTAAACGCATGGGCGACGATCTCATGGTGGACGCCCTTTTTGGCGACGGACTGATTTGTTCGCTCGAGGGCGTCCATATGGGCGTAACCGCCGAGAACCTGGCCGAAAGGCACGGCATCACCCGCGAGGAGCAGGACGCCTTCGCCCTGGAGAGCCACCGCCGCGCGGCCGAAGCCCAGGGAAAAGGCCGCTTCGCGGCAGAGATTGTCCCGGTCATGGTCAAGGAACGGCGCTCAGAGCACATCTTCGACCGCGATGAGTCGGTCCGGCCGGAGGCGACGATGGAACACCTCCGAAAGTTACGCCCGGTCTTCGTCGATGGAGGAACGGTCACCCCTGGAAATTCCTGTCCCATGAACGACGGCGCCGCCGCCGTTGTCGTCGCCTCGAGGGCCAAAGCCAACGAACTCGGGCTCGAGCCCCTTGCCCGGATCAAGGCCTTCGCCTCAGTCGGCGTCGACCCGGCGATCATGGGCATCGGTCCCGTGCCGGCCACCCGCAAGGCCCTCGATCGGGCAGGACTCACACTGAAAGACATCGGTCTCATTGAGCTAAACGAAGCATTCGCCGCCCAGAGCCTGGCGGTAATCCGGGAGCTCGAGCTGGACCCGGAACGGGTCAACGTGAACGGAGGAGCGATCGCCCTCGGACACCCGGTGGGCGCCACCGGCGCAAAGCTCACCGCGACTCTGCTCAACGAGATGCACCGAAGAGACGTGCGCTACGGCCTCGTAACGCTTTGCATGGCTGGGGGGCTAGGAATCGCCACCATCTACGAGAAGCTCTAGAAAAGAGCCTACGCGCGGGCCAGGGGCCAGCGTGCATGGAGGTTGGGGATGAGCGAGAAAACGCTGGGGTCGGACACCCGCGCCGTGATCCATGAGTGGCTGGCGGAGCACGAGCATCAGACGGAGCAGTTGCTCAGAGAGATGACCCGGTGCCGGAGCGTCCAAGGCCAGGAGACCGAGATCCAGCAATTGCTGGCCGCGCAACTGGAGCGTCTGGGCATGGAGGTCGATCTCTGGGAGCCCGACGGCGAGGCGCTTTCCTCCCATCCTCTCTTCGCCTCGCCCCGAACCGACTTCGGCGGCAGCCCGAATCTGGTTGGCAAGCTGCTCGGCAGCGGCGGAGGACGCTCGTTCCTGCTAAACGGCCATATCGATGTCGTCCCGGTGGGCGATCCCGAACAGTGGACGCAAGACCCTTGGGGCGGAGAGCTCATTGAGGGCAGAATCTACGGTCGCGGCGCCAGCGACATGAAGGGCGGAGTGGCCGCCTCTCTTATGGCGCTGCAGGCACTCCAGGCATGCGGGCTTCGCCTAGCCGGGGATGTGATCTTCGAATCGGTCATGGAAGAGGAATCCGGCGGAGCCGGAACCCTCGCCGCCTCCCTGCGAGGCTACCGGGCCGACGCAGGATTGATTCCCGAACCGACAGGCTTGGCCGTGTTTCCCAAACAGCAGGGCTCTCTCTGGTTCCGCTTGACCGTGCATGGGCACGGGGCACACGGAGGGTCGCGTTACCAAGGCGTCAGCGCGATCGAGAAAGCCATGGGAGTGGTAGCCGCGGTCCTGGAATTGGAGAAGGAGCGCAACTCACGGATCACCGATCCGCTCTACGCAGCTACGCCAATACCGGTGCCAATCAACTTGGGCGTTATCAGGGGTGGGGATTGGCCCTCGAGCGTGCCCGACCGAGTGGTGCTGGAGGGCCGCATGGGCGTGGCCCCCGATGAAACCATCCAGAATGCTCAAGCCCAGATGGGCAAGGCCATATCGACACTCGGCCAAGAGGACGATTGGCTGGCGAAGCACCCGGTAGAGTTGGAATGGTTCGGTGCGCGCTGGTTGCCCTGCAGCTTGGATCCAGAGTCCGAGCTGGTTCGGGAACTCGTCGAGGTAGTCGAAGAGGTCCGGGGAGAAAGCCCGGCGATGGTGGCCGCGCCCTGGGGGACAGATGCCGGCCTGCTTGGTGCAGCCGCGGGGGTTCCCACCGTGGTCTTCGGCCCCGGCGTCGCCGCCACCGCCCATCAGCCCGACGAGTACGTGCTGCTAGAGGACGTGATGACCGCGGCGGAAGTCATCGCCCTCATGCTCGTGCGCTGGTGCGGGCGGGGTTAGCGCCGGCGCTTGCGCAGGCGGCGGGCGTCTCCCACGCGCAGGGTGAACCCCTCCGAATCCATGTGCTCCAGCAAAGACTGGGCATACTTCCGCGAGGTGTCAAGAAGGTCGCGGACCTCCGCGAGAGTGATCTCTCCGTGCTCCTGCATCGCCGCGCTGATGCGCCCGATGAGGGCCGACAGCACAGGTTCGGCGTAGTAGAGGTCCGCGCCCACCTTGACCATGCGGCCGTGCCGTTCCAGCGCCTGCACCAAGCGTAACCCCTCGCTCGGGGTGAGCCCGGCCTTCGCCGCGGCCGCAGGCACCGTGGGCGTCTCTACGTCGACTTCCGCAAAGGTCCGGTAGAGCTGCTCGGCGGCCTCGGCGTCCCGGCCCTCCAGTCCTCCGGCGGCCTCCGCCCAGCGGTAACCATGCTCCGTGCGAACGATGGCTTCTTGCTTCTGCAGCAGTTCGAGCGCCGCGTCGAGCGCGGGCCATTCCTTACCCCCGCTCACCAGCCGGCGTATGCCTCCGACCGTCAGGTAAGGATCGAGGGCTTCCTCACGCGCCCGGTTCTTCAAGGCGTCCAGCACCCGCTCCGCCGGCCCCCGCAACTCCTGGGAGAGGAAGAGCGCACTCTGCGGCCCTTCGTGCGCCACTTCCTGGTGGAGCAGACGGTTGACCACCTTGGCCCCTTCGTGCCGCCAGAGATAAGGGCTCTCTTCCAGACGGCGGCGCCGAATTCCCTGCGGAAAAGCTTCGTGAAGCAGCAGCTCGGCGATCTCCTCGCCGCTGCCTTCTTCCAATACTCTGAGCCGGTCGCGCCACCGGGGATCCGTGCCGTGTTTGCGCGGATGAGGATCGAAGACCCGGCCTCCGCCGATGGTCGAAACCGGCGTTAGCGAGCGCAATATGAAGTGATCTCCGGGGTAGACCAGAGCCTGCTCCTCGAAGCGGAGCTGGGCATAGGCATCCTCTCCGGGGCGCAACTCTTCCCGATCCGCGAGCACCAGTTTGGCGATGACCTCCTGGGTGCCGTGATCCACCCGCACCCGCGAAACCCGGGTCAAGGGCTCGGGGGCATCGGCCAGCAAGACCAGATGCACGTCGGCCAGATAGGTGGGGCGCACTGCCGGATCCAGCACGATCCACTGCCCGCGGTCGACCTGCTCTTTGTCGATGCCGGTCAGGTTGAGCGCCACCCGCTGTCCCCCCAGGGCCCGCTCCACTCCTTGGTCGTGTACCTGAATGGAGCGCACCCGGACTTCGCTCAGCTCCTGGGCCTCCCGCGCCGGGAGTACGCTGACCGTGTCCTCGGTACCCAGTTCCCCCGACCAGAGGGTGCCGGTGACGATGGTCCCGATCCCCCTCAGGCTGAAGACTCGGTCGACGGGCATCCGCGTGGCAGGATAGGTTCCCCGCTCAGGCACCTCCTGCGCCACCTCGGTAAGCACCTCGAGCAGCTGCTCGAGCCCCCTGCCCGTGACCCCGCTCACCGGCACCACAGGCGCATCGGCGTAGCGCGTCTGGGCCAGAAAATCCTCGATGTCCGCAGTCGCCAGTTCGATCATCTCCGGGTCGACCATGTCAACCTTGGTCAGAGCAACCACGCCGCGGGGGATCTCGAGGAGTTCGATAATGCGCAGGTGCTCGCGCGTCTGGGGCATCACCCCGTCGTCTGCGGCGACCACCAGCAAGAAGAGATCTATGCCGGTGGCGCCGGACACCATGTTCTTGACGAAGCGCTCGTGACCGGGAACGTCGACGATCGAAAGGTGACGCCCGCCCGGAAGAGTCAGTTCGGCGTAACCCAACTGGATGCTGATTCCTCGTTCCTTCTCTTCTTGCAGGCGGTCCGTGTCCTTGCCGGTGAGCGCCTTGACCAGGGTGGTCTTCCCGTGGTCGATGTGCCCCGCGGTGCCCAGAGTAAGCCCGCGCTTAGTCACCGGCCGCTTCCTCAGCTGACACCTGGCGCAGCGCCCATACCAGCGTATTGACCACCTCTTTCAGTTCGTCCTCGTCCAGGGCGAGCACGTCGAGCAAGAGCTCGTCCTGAGCCACGCGGCCGATCAGCGGCAAGGGAGCCCGGCGCAACGCAGCCTCCAGCTGAGAGGCATCCACGCCACTCCGCAGCGCCACCGCATGGCTCGGAATCTCCAGCAGCGGTAAAGACCCGCCTCCCGCCTTGCCCACGCTCTCGCGGACGCAGACGGACGCATCCTCGATCCCCGCCGACTCCCCCAACTCCTCCAGTAACTCCACCAACCGTTCGGCAAGCCGCAGCGTCTCCTGAGGGCGGCGCTCCAGGTAGCGAAGCGTGGGGATTTCCCGGCGCGCCCGGGCAGGGTCTTGATAGAGGAGCAGCGTTCCCTCGAGGGCGGCCAAGGTCATCTTGTCCACGCGGACTGCGCGGGCGAAGGGGTGGCGCTTCAAGCGTTCGATCACCTCGGACGTGCCCAGGAGGATACCGGCCTGCGGCCCGCCCAGCAGCTTGTCCCCACTGAAGCTGACGACGTCCACTCCTGCCTGAAGCGAGGAGGCTACGGACGGTTCTTTCCAGGAGGCCGGGAGATCGAGGAGCGCTCCGCTGCCCAGGTCGTCGGCCACCAAGACCTGATGGCTTCGGCCCAGCTCGACCAGCCTTTCCACTGGAACCTCTTCGACAAATCCAACCACTTTGAAGTTCGAGGTATGCACCCGAAGTAACAGCGCCGTATCGTCGGTGAGCGACCGCTCGTAGTCAGAGAAGTGCGTCTTGTTGGTGGTGCCCACTTCGACGAGCCGGGCGCCGCTGAGCCGCATGATGTCGGGAATGCGGAAGGAACCGCCGATTTCCACCAGTTGACCCCGGCTGACGACGACTTCACGGCCCTCAGCCAGCGCGGCCAGCATCAGCAGCACCGCGGCGGCGTTGTTATTGACCACCATGGCTCCGGCGGCCCCGGTCAGGCCCCGGAGGAGGCCCTCCACGTGATCGTGCCGCGAACCGCGGGCGCCGGCCGCGAGATCGTACTCCAGATTGCTGTAATTGAGGGCGGCCTGCTCCACCCTCGCAAAGGCGGAAGGTGCCAGCCTCGAACGGCCGAGGTTTGTGTGAATCACGACTCCCGAGCCGTTGAGGACCCGACGAAGTCGAGGCTGAGATTCGCGTTCGAGCCGGTTGGCCGCCTCCCACAGGAGGCATTCCCCCGCGACCAGTTCCTCGGCTGGTTCTGCTGGAGCGATGCCGAGCAACTTATTGCGGCTCTGCTCGACGACGGTCCGCAGGGCGTCGGCTATGCGTTCTCGCGGGTAATCCCGGAGCAGACCGTGCGACTCGGCGGCCTGCAGCAGCTCCTCGATCGAGGGGAGTTCACGCAGCAATCGTCTGACGCGCTCGTCCGGCATTCCGCTACCGTACCACGCGCTCAGGGGACGACCGCCGCCTTGATAAAGGCGGGATCGGGTGGCAGTTCCTTGCTCATCATTCGCAGGGGCAACACCAATTCTTCGAGCGGATAGCGGTGCGTGATCAGCACCTCATGAGGAAAGTCGGGACGCTTGAGCAGGTCCATCGCCAACCGCACGTGCCTCGGGGTGTGATGGAATGTGGCCGCGAGCGTCAGTTCTTCGTAGTGCAGCCGGTAGGTATCCACGGTCGCAAGGCTGCCCTCTTCACAGCCCCCGAAGAAATTCACCGTGCCGCCCTTTCTCGCAGCCGCGATGGTGAAGTCCCACACCTCGGGAAGGCCCACCGCCTCCACGGCCAGATCTACGCCCCGTTCCTCTTCCGTCAGAGCACGGAGCGCTGCCAAGGCATCGTCGGAACCATCGGAGTCGATCACATGCTCGGCGCCCATGCGCCTCGCGGCCTCCAGCTTGTGCTCGCCCCTGCCCACCGCAATGACCCGGGCCCCCCGCGACGCTGCCCCGTACGCCAGCATCAAACCGATCGGCCCGAGACCGATGACGGCCACGCTGACTCCCGGGCCGGGATTGCCCACCTCGAGCCCCTTGAGTACGCAGGCCAGGGGTTCCAACAGGGCTGCGCGCTCCGCGGGCATTCCCTCCGGTACCCGGAACATATTCACGGCCACGATTGGCGCGGACACCAGCAGGTAATCCGCGTAGGCTCCGTTCA
>Ga0075525_10000641_pt1 | contig 11530 bp, 9 predicted proteins | sample NGEPertwo_FD_74795 | JGI IMG/M metagenome (GOLD analysis project Ga0075525, IMG submission 74795) | Arctic peat soil microbial communities from the Barrow Environmental Observatory site, Barrow, Alaska, USA - NGEE Permafrost154B-two | ecosystem: Environmental > Terrestrial > Soil > Wetlands >...
TGTGAATACTACTTGGCTTTGACGTGCCACGTCTGCAGGGGAAGCAGCAACTTGAGCTCCGAGAGACTCCAATTCTTTGGCTTTCCCCAAAGTTCGATTATAAACGGTGACTTGATAGCCAGCTTCTAATAGGCGCTTCGTCATGGGTAGTCCCATGGTACCTAAACCAATAAACCCAATTTGTTTCATCATAAAAAACTCCCTCAACAGTTATTCTATCCGTAAGACTCTCACTACCGTATGTGCAAGCAACGAATTCACTTCTATAATAAATTTCTACCAAATTAGTTATAATCCTTTATTTTTAATATTTATAAAATAATACGAAGGAAAATTATTTTACATAACGAATTAAATACATAGTTGGTTATTGAATTTATTGTATTCCTTATCGGTTAAGCAAGAATTCAAAACATTAAGACAAAAAAGTCAGTAGGCAATAAAAGGTACGTGACGAATTAAGAATAAAGAGCTAATAAGAAATACGGTGAGAGGAGACTCATTATGGCATACGGAGAAGATGACCCAACTAAGCGTAAGGTCGTTACAATCCCCTATTTGAGAGAGAAGAAGGCAAAAGGTGAACCGATCACAATGTTGACTGCCTACGATTATCCGATGGCCGTGATCGAAGACAACTTAGGAATTGACATTATTCTCTGCGGAGATTCAATGGGAATGACTGTTTACGGATATAACGGGACAGTCCCGGTAACGATGGAACAAATGCTTGCCCATTCAGGTGCCGTGAAAAGAGGTGCCCCTCGTAGCTTTGTTATTGGAGATATGCCTTTTATGTCCTATCAAGTATCGGTTGAAAGCGCTCTGATTAATGCTGGAAGACTCATGAAAGAGAGCGGAGTAGACGGAGTCAAGCTCGAAGGCGGAATTGAAATGGTTGACCAAATTCGGGCTCTATTTCGTGCCGGAATTCCAATCATGGGACATATCGGGTTAACCCCCCAGTCGGTGTCTGCCATGGGAGGGTTTAAAGCTCAAGGAAGAGATGTTGAAGGAGCTCTAAAGCTGATTGCTGATGCCAAGACCCTAGAGGAAGCGGGTTGCTTTGCTATCTTGTTAGAAGCCATACCGCCAGAGATTGGTAAGATTATTACCGAGCGGGCGAAAATTCCCATAATAGGTATTGGAGCTGGGGTCTTTACGGATGGACAGGTACTTGTGGTACACGATGCTCTTGGCTTCTTTGGCGGGCATGTGGCAAAATTCGTTAAGCAATATGCCAATGTGAACAAAGTTATTAGTGATGGCTTAAGGGACTATATAGCAGATGTCACCGAGCGAACCTTTCCAGCACCTGAACATGGCTATGGGATAGACGCGGATATCCTTGAAGAAATTAAAAGTAAAATTTGACATCATGGTATGAGGTGACACATGCAACAACATCCTTTTAGCCTTAAGTACGGTCGTGGCGAGCTGAAGTTTAGTATTCCTGAGGAACAATTGTTATTGGAAATTCTGGGTAGAGACTATCCAGCCATAACAGACGTTACTGCGACACTGAAATATGCTATGGACCATCCTATTGATTCTCCACCTTTACGAGAAATTGTAAAACCAGGAGAAAAAGTAGCGATCACGGTCAGCGATATAACACGTTTGTGGCAACAAATGCCAATGGTTATGCCACACATAGTAAACACTCTTAATGAGGCTGGGGTTCCAGATCAAAACATTACTATTATCAATGTCGTCGGGGGGCATCGTTCGAACACGGAAGAGGAGTTTAAGGCGCTTTGTGGCGAAGATGTGTTCAAGCGCGTGAAAATCGTGAATCATGACGCCCGCAAACTTGAGAACATGGTGTATCTTGGAAAGACCAGTCGAGGAACTGAAGTTTCCATCAATAAGATAGTAGCAGAAGCAGATCGCCTAATTATGACCGGTGGTATTGTCTATCATTATATGGTTGGATACGGTGGTGGACGCAAAAGTGTTATGCCGGGATTTTGTTCCATCAAGACCATCCAGCAAAATCATCTATGGGCACTCGGCGCAGAATTAGGCTCAGGCTCTAATCCCAACTCCGTATCTGGAAAGACTCGAGGCAATGAAGTTCATGAAGATATGATGGAGATTGCTGGCTTTGTTCAGCCTGACTTCATCGTCAACATGGTCCCTACCCCCGAAGGGGATTTTGCCGGAATCTTCGCAGGAAACTGGGTTTCTGCTTGGATGGAAGGTACAAAACTCGTTGACGATATCTATGGGATTGACATCGATGGTTTAGCGGATATTGTTGTCGCTACAGCTGGCGGATACCCTAAAGATATTAATTTATATCAGACTGGGAAAACCATGGATAACTCAATCTACGCTGTGAAAAAGGGCGGGGTTGTCATCATCCTCAGTGAATGCCCTGATATTAACGAACCTCATGAGTTTACTCAATGGTTTCAGTATGCGACAAAGCTAGACATGGAGAAAGCTCTGCGAGCTAACTTCACGATTCCTGGGTGGGTAGCCTGGCGTGAAGTGGAGTGCGGGGATACTGCAACGTTCGTAATGGTAACACGACCAGAGAACGCAGAGCTGGTACTAAAAGCAAATATGATTCCAGCGACAACCATGGAAGAAGCCCTCCAAATCGCTCGTGAGAAGTGCGGAACAGATAAACCAACCTTTACAATCATGCCTCAAGCAGCCAACACATTACCTAGATTACGTACTGAAGATCAGCTCTAGGGATTTCAGTTAAACTCAGGAATAGTAAGTCTCTAACCGGCTTTCTCTGAGGGGTATCCTCAGTCAAGCAAATAGATTATAAGAGGAGAGGGATAAGTTTGAAAAATCTTAAATCCAAATTAACAGCCCTAGTCATTGCGTCGTCCATGCTATTACTCACAGGATGTGGAAGTTCTACTCCGGCACCAGCGGGTGACAAAGCAGCTGCTCCAGAAAAATTAGTTCTAAAGGCGGGAGATTCTACCCCAGAAGCTCACCCCTATAACTTAGGGCTCAAAAAATTCAAGGAAATCATTGAAAAGGAAACCAAAGGAGCTATTGAAATTCAAATTTTCGCAAATAATGCTCTAGGGGCAGAGCGAGAATTAGTAGAAGGTATGCAAATCGGGAGCGTGGATATCGTTGTTTCTTCCACAGGGCCTATTGGCGGATTTGTACCTGAGATGAACGTTGTTGACTTGCCTTTCCTTTTCAGAGACAATGCTCATGCCTATGCAGTTCTTGACGGCCCAATAGGAACAGACCTTATGAAAAAGTTCGAGGCAAAAGGAATTGTCGGTTTAGCTTTCTGGGAGAACGGGTTCCGTAACGTGACAAATAATGTACGGGAAATCAAAGTTCCTGCAGATCTTAAGGGTTTGAAACTCCGCACCATGGAAAACAAAGTGCACATGGCTGCCTTCAAAGCACTAGGGGCTGACCCAACTCCAATGGCTATGTCAGAAGTGTTCACCTCCTTACAAAATGGTACCATCGATGGACAAGAAAACCCGATTCCTGTTATTTATACCAATAAAATGCAAGAAGTTCAGAAGTATTGTTCTTTAACTGGTCATGTCTACTCTCCATCCCCTTTAATGATTAGTAAAATGACCTGGGACAAACTAACGGCTGAACAAAAAGAAATTTTCAAAAAGGCCGCTATCGAAGGTCGGGATTATGAGCGGGCATTAATTAAAGAGCAAACAGATAAGCAAATCGTTGAGTTAAAGGCTTCAGGGATGAAAATTACTGAAGTGGATAAATCCCTGTTCCAAGCAGCCACTAAGTCTGTATATACACAATTCGAAGGTGAGTTCGGAAAAGATTTGATTCAAAAAATAATCGACACTAAGTAAATAACCTAATACAACTAAGAATTTATGACAAGAGTCGATAAAGAGCGGTGACACAACCGCTCTTTATCTCTCATTAAAAGAGGTGTGAAATGAATACAATTGTCAAAGGAATTGATCAATTAAATCGCCTAGTGATTTGGATCATTGTGCTTCTGTTAGGAGTTATGTCTGCGGTAATTTTCATGCAAGTCATATTCCGATACGTGTTTCATGCGGCTCTCCCATGGTCGGAAGAGCTAGCTAGATATCTTATGGTCTGGAGCACCTTTCTCGGCGCATCCCTTGGCATACGAAGGAGAGCACTTATAGGAATGGAAGTTCTTGTAAAGGCGCTGCCTAAACTAGCGACACGCATTACCCTAGAATTGGTAACTGTGTTTCAAATTATTTTCTTGGCCGTCGTGCTATTTTATAGTATTAAAATGACTATGGTTGCCAACTCCCAAGTTTCTGCAGCGATGCTTATTCCCATGTCGTGGGCATACGTAGGTATTCCGATTGGAATGTTTCTGATGATCCTTAATACTATAGCTGTGGCATTAGAACGATGGGAAGGTGTTAAATAATGGGTACTATCCTTTTGGTTGGCTTAGGCGTATTATTCTTAGTCAATCTCCCAATCGCTTTTGCGTTAGGGGCATCCTCGACGCTAGCCATGTTGATCCAAGGAAACGTTTCCCTGATGATCATTCCCCAACGAATGTTTGCCGCTGTCGATTCATTTCCCTTAATGGCTATTCCTTTCTTTGTACTAGCTGGAAATCTCATGGGAGATGGAGGAATATCGAGGCGTCTCATTGCTTTTGCATCCTCTATTATGGGTCGGGTAACGGGCGGGTTAGCAATTGTTACCGTGGCTACCTGTATGTTTTTCGCTGCGATCTCAGGTTCGAGTGCTGCCACGGCAGCGGCTATTGGGACTCTTCTTATTCCTGCTATGGTTAAACGAAACTATGATTTAAACTTTGCCGCAGCCACGGTTGCTGCCTCGGGAGAGTTAGGTGTTATTATCCCCCCAAGTATTCCTATGGTCTTATTCGGGGTTATGGCGGGCCAGTCCATTGGGACTATGTTCATAGCCGGATTCATACCGGGTTTTCTCATTGCTGGAAGTTTAATGGCTACTGCTTACTTCATATCTAAGAAAAAAGGGTTTGTTGGGACAGAGAAGTCAAGCTTAAAACAAATCACTGCCACTTTTAAAGACGCTATGTTAGCCCTCTTAATGCCAGTTATTATTCTTGGGGGAATTTACGGTGGGATCTTTACCCCGACAGAGGCCGCCGTGGTGGCTGTCTTTTATGGGGGAGTTATCGGTCTGTTTGTTTATCGTGAGATCAAAATTTCGGATCTGAAGAAAATCTTCACGGAATCGACAATCACGACTGCTACCATCATGATCATCATCGCCAATGCTTCTACTTTCGGCTGGATCATGACCCGCGAGCAAATACCAGTCAAGATTGCCGAGGCCTTTCTGTCGATCTCTGGAGGCAGCCCTGCATTGTTCCTTCTCCTAGTCAATATCCTCCTTCTTTTTATTGGAACTATGTTCGAAACGTCCGCTGCAATCATTATTTTGACCCCACTCCTTTTCCCCATTTCACAATCATTGGGAATTGATCCCATTCACTTCGGGATAATCATGATTGTCAATCTGGCCGTTGGAATGGTTACTCCGCCTTTAGGAATCAATCTATTTATTACTTGTAACATTGCCAAGACAAGCATTGAAGATTTGACACGTTATCTGGTACCTTATCTCCTTGTCCTTATTGCCGATATCTTTATTATTACTTATATACCTCAGATTACCCTTTGGCTACCCCAATTTATGGGTGCAATCAAGTAGAAATGTAAAAGGAGGGATTAAAGATGTCAACTACTGTAAAATGTCGCGTCCTTCACGAGAGGGATAGTGTGGGAGTTGTCCTTGATCCGATTACACCTGGCGATCAGCTTAGTTATAAACTGCCAGGCAGTGACGAAACCCAAATAAGCGCACTCGAAGATATTCCACCTTTCCACAAATTTGCGCTCAAAAGCATAAACCGAGGAGACAAAGTCTTTAAGTACGGACAGGTCATTGGGAGAGCCACTCTGGCTATTCAAGCAGGCCAACATGTTCATAGCCATAACTTAACGAGTATTAGAGAAGATATTGCGGAATAATAGTGAGGTGTTCTGATATGAAGTTTAATGGATATCGTAGACCCGATGGTAAAGTGGGCATTAGAAATCACGTATTGATTTTGCCAACCTGCGTTTGTTCCAGCGAAACCTGTAGAATGGTAGCCTCTCAGGTCCCGGGAGTTGTAACCTTCACCAACCAAAACGGGTGTGGTCAGGTCAAAGGAGATTTAGAAATCACTCAACAAGTACTCGCTGGCCTAGCTGCCAACCCGAACGTTTATGGCACGGTACTAATAGGGTTAGGCTGCGAGAATAACATTCCAGACAGTATGGTAGAACTCATAGCCAATAAAACAAATAAACCGCTAAGGAAAGTGGTTATTCAAGAAGAGGGCGGGACGGTATCCGCGATTAAGAAAGCGGCTCAACATGCGCGGGAACTTCTCGAAGAGGCCTCCCAGGTGCATCGAGAAGAGTGCGATCTCTCAGAACTAATCGTGGGTACAGAATGTGGAGGATCTGATCCTACTTCAGGTATCGGATCGAATCCTGTCGTGGGGGTATTGAGTGATCGACTGATTGGCCTAGGTGCTAGTTCTATCCTGAGTGAAACCACAGAGTTCATCGGAGCAGAGCACATTTTAGCTGAACGAGGAGCCACTTCAGAGGTGAGCCAAGCTATTCTTCATATCGTTAAGCGTTATGAAGTCCATCTCAAAAACGTAGGTGAGAGTTTACGTGGCGGAAATCCATCTCCAGGAAACAAGGCCGGGGGAATTACGACTCTAGAAGAAAAATCCTTGGGCTGTATCCATAAAGGCGGTAGCACCCCCATAGTAGAAGTGGTGGAGTACTCAGAACCCCCAACGAAAAAGGGCCTCGTGATTATGGATACTCCGGGGCATGATGTAGCGTCGATTACCGGTATGGTTGCTGGAGGTTGCCAGTTAGTTGTGTTTACAACGGGTCGAGGTACTCCTACTGGAAATCCCATCGCACCTATAATCAAAATCACAGCTAATAAATTCACCTACCAGACCATGATGGATAATATTGACTTCGATGCAAGCCCAACTGTTGAGGGTACCCAAAGTATTGAAGAAATGGGCGAAAAACTCCTAACTGAGGTCGTCGCTGTTGCTCAAGGCAAGATCACAAAAGCAGAAAGCTTTGGCTTTAGCGAAATAGCCATAAATCGCCTTTGTAACTACGTATAATAATACGCATTCTTCGGAAGGAGGAATTCAAGGCTTCCGCGTTTTGCTATCATACCAGGGATGAGAATAGCCATTACTGCTGGCAGTCGAGGGATCTACAAGATCCCTCTTATTTTGCAAACCGTTGTGGATGAACTAAAAGTCTGGGGCACGGAGCCCTTTGTAGTTCCCAGGATGGGGAGTCATGGACTGGCAACAGCAGAGGACCAAGTTGAAAACAGGCCTTAGCGATTCATCGCCACGGGATTCGTGGACTTCGTGAATTGGTGCCCCGAGTGGCCCTAGTTACCCTAAGCAAAGCCACATACTCTGTGGGCTTGCGATCTTAGAAAATGGATATGACGAAACTGCACATATTGAGCTGAAAGAATAACCTTAACATAAAGTTTATCAATGAAAGGAGCAACGGGGTTGAAAAATGATGCTAAAATAACCCTTCCTTATGCGCATGAACAATTGACCTTTTCTATGTCTTCTGGAAACATAGCAGCGATCCTCACACCAAATACACCCATTGATATTCCTGATCCCTTGCAAGAGGTCCTGCGCGCCCTTGCCAATCCAATCGGTTGTTCACCATTAAGTGAGCTCGTTGCGAGTCAAAGTCGAGTGGTCATTGTAAGTGATGACAATACACGCTTGACTCCAGCGCATCTTATCGTTCCCGCAATGTTGGAACAGTTATATTCTGCAGGAGTCAAGAAAAATAATATAAAAATTATTACGGCGTTGGGCACGCATCGTTCAATGACACTAGATGAAATCAAACAGAAATTCGGAGTAGAGACCGCTAGCACTGTAGAAATTCTCAACCATGACTTTAGAAATCCTGCTGTACTCCATGACTTTGGGCACACTGAGAATGGAACCCCGATCCAGGTCAATAAACTGGTTCTTGAGGCCGACGTGGTAATAGGGATTGGTAGCATCGTTCCCCATCATATTCCAGGTTATAGCGGGGGTGCAAAAATCATTCAGCCTGGAATTTGCGGTGAAGATACGACAGCAGAGACCCATCTACTCAGCGTTAGAACTAGAAGGAATATGTTAGGAATCTTAGAAAATAAGGTCCGGGAGGAAATGGAAGTCATCGCTGATAAGGTAGGCGCTAAGTACGTCTTTAACACAGTTTTAGACACGCAGGGGAGAGTCATCAAGGCCTTCTTTGGCGACATGCGCCAGGCTTTCCGTGCAGGAGTACAGGTCAGTCGCGAAGTTTACGGCTTACCGGTAGCGCGGCGCACTCCTATTGTAGTCGCCAGTTCCCATCCCTGCGATCTAGAATTCTGGCAGGCCCATAAGACCTTGTATCCTTGTGATATGCTGGTTGAAGAAGGCGGGATGATGATCATCGTCACCCCTTGTCCAGAAGGAATAGCCATGACTCACCCAGATGTGCTGAAGTTTGCCAATCAAAGCCCAGAGGATATCGATCAACAAATCAGAGAAGGCCAAATCAGAGATAAAGTTGCGGGGGCCTTAGCTTTAGCTTGGTCAAAAATACGGTCTAATGCTGAAATTTGTCTCGTTTCACATGGAGTTGACTCGGAGGCAGCATCTAAATTGGGATTCACTCATGCATCCTCGATCGAGCAGGCCTTAGCGCGAGCTTACGCTCGACTGGGTCAAAACTCAGCTGTCACGGTTCTCACACATGGAGCGGATATTTTGCCTCTGTTGCCGCCTGTAATTATCCAAAAGTGAAAGGATTGAGAAAATGCCAAGACGAAGTGAACGAATCTTAACGAGACCTGATTTCTCATTTCAAAGGGCTTTATATAAGTCTATGGGTTATTCAGATCAAGACTTAGAGAAACCTATGATTGCGGTAGTGAATGCCCACAGTACAGTGGTACCTGGACATTTTTCCTTGAATGACATCGCAACTCTCGTGAGGGAAGGTATTCGGGAAGCCGGAGGGACTCCGGTAGACTTCGGTGTCATTGGGGCTTGTGACGGCATTGCACAGGGCCATATTGGGATGCGTTATATTTTACCGACAAGAGATTGCATAGCCAACGATATTGAACTAATGATGCAAGCTCACCAACTCGATGGTATGGTTCTGCTTGGCTCCTGTGATAAAACGGTTCCAGGTATGCTTATGGCTGCGGCTCGTTTGGATATTCCCGCTATTTTGGTTAATGCAGGTCCAATGGAAGGCGGCATGGAATTTAAGGGGAAAGCCGCGGATGCGGCGACTGTGAGCGAGGCCTTGGGCCTATTTACAGCTGGGACGATTACAATGGACCAGGTGATAGAACTTGAAAACAAAGCTTGCCCAGGCTGCGGGAGTTGTTCCTTTTTAGGTACTGCGAATACTATGTGTATTCTAGCTGAGGGTTTAGGCATGAGCCTGCCCGGAAGTGCTATGATTCCGGCAGTCGATCCACAACGCTTACAAGTGGCTAAGGAAAGTGGCCAGCAAATCGTAAAACTTGTTGAACAAGGGCTAACAGCTCGTAAAATCATCACCCGAAAATCCTTGGAAAATGCAATTCGGCTTAATATGGCGATCGGGGGATCGACAAATGCCACGTTACATCTACCGGCGATTGCCTATGAGGCGGAAGTTGAGTTAACCTTAGATGTCTTTGATGAACTCAGCAATACAACTCCCCACATTGCTAAAATGAACCCTGCGGCGGCTCCTAACGTTGTTGACTTTCATAAAGCGGGTGGAGTACCGGCAGTATATAATACGCTCATGCCCTTACTCCATGGTGACGAAATGTCAGTAACAGGTCACACCATTAAGGAAAATGTTGCCGGGGCGACGAGTAAAAATAACGCAATTATTAGTTCTCTGGAAGATCCATTTAGCCGGACTGGGGGACTTGCCATCTTACGAGGTAACTTAGCTCCCGATAGTGCCGTTTGTAAGCCGGCTGCTATTCTGCCAAGCATGTGGAACTTTAGCGGACCAGCTAGAGTTTTTGATAGCGAGGACGAGGCTATTGATGCTATTACCAACGGAAAAATTAGCCCCGGAGATTGTATCGTTATTCGCTACGAAGGTCCTCAGGGCGGTCCAGGAATGCCAGAGATGTATAAGCCACTTAAAGTAATGGACGGAATGGGCCTGGGAGAAAGCGTGATGCTTGTCACAGATGGTCGTTTCTCGGGTTCAAACCGTGGCGGTCTTGTTGGACATGTATCACCGGAAGCTGCAGCGGGAGGACCCTTAGCCATTGTTCATGAAGGTGACACTATCGTAGTTGATATTCCCGGTCGACGACTGGAACTCAAGGTCAGTGATCAAGAAATTCAAGTGCGCCTGAAGAACTGGACTAAGCCCGCCAAAAAGATTACAAGCGGTTATCTAAACCTTTACTCACGCCTGGTTGAAAGTGCGGACAAAGGCGCAATAATAAAGCATAGAGACTAAAACCCTCATCGAAGGCAACTTGTTAAGGCGAAATTCAAGAGCAGGTGCATCTATAGAAGATGTACCTGCTCTTGAGTGAAAAAGTCAATTTATACACATGTAGTAGTAGGGCACTCCTAAGAGAGAGGGTATAGCTTGAGCGTTATTGGAATACTTGCTGATGACTTTACTGGTGCCAACGATACTGGTATTCAATTTGCAAAACATGGGATTTCCACAGTTACAATATTAAATGCGGATGAAGCAGAATTAGAATTGTTTAATAATGTTGAAGTTATCGTTATAAATACTGAAACGAGAAATTTAAATAGCACAGAAGCTTACCAAAAAGTTCAAAAGGCTGCAGAAACATTATTAACTATGGGGTTGTCATTTATATATAAAAAAATTGACTCTACCATGCGAGGATATCCGGGAATAGAACTACTGTCCCTTATGAGGGTGAAGAAAGTGACTGTAGGTGTTATCTCTCCGGCGTTTCCGGCCAACGGTCGGATGGTGGCGGGCGGTTTCCTGTTTGTCAATGAGGGCCCCTTAAAACAGAAATTCAGTAAAGGACTTAATCTTATGCAGCTGATTGGAGAGCAAGCAAAGTGCAACGTAAGATTACTAATGCTGGAAGATATCCGTAATGGTGTAGACGACATAAAAGAATTCTTTGTTGACATAATTGATACCCAAGTGGAAACCATAATCATTGCTGATGCAGTTTGTCAGGAAGATTTAGCTGTAATTTCAGAAGCAGTAAAAGAACTACTACCCCGTATGGTCATTGCCGGTTCTGGTGGTTTGGCCGAGTCATTACTTTTGTCCTTGGACCTAAACAATAAGAGGAAGATACTTGAAGCTCCTTCAGAGAAACTTTTAATGGTTATTGGAAGCTATAGTCCTGTTACGGCTAAGCAGATTGCGTGGATCGAAGAAAAACAACAAGCTGTGATCATTGCGGTCGATGTCTCAAAATTAGT
>Ga0075525_10000645_pt1 | contig 11481 bp, 9 predicted proteins | sample NGEPertwo_FD_74795 | JGI IMG/M metagenome (GOLD analysis project Ga0075525, IMG submission 74795) | Arctic peat soil microbial communities from the Barrow Environmental Observatory site, Barrow, Alaska, USA - NGEE Permafrost154B-two | ecosystem: Environmental > Terrestrial > Soil > Wetlands >...
CTGCCCTCCCCCTCATCGAGATGCGGCTCCAGCAGCTGGACGCAGGTCCATTCCATCAGCCCGACCATGAAGCCGGTGGCGAACACTTCGGGCATGACGGCGAGCTGCGGCGCTTCTTCGTAGAGATGCGGCACGGTCTTGGTCGCCGGTACCGTATAGGCGAAGCTGTGCTTGAGGCCCACTTTGAGGGTTGGCTTCACGGCTCCCCCTTCCGGTCGGGCGCCAGCCCCGCCTTCTCGTCACCGGGGATGGCGGTATCCATGGCCTCCCACGGGCTCAAAAAATCGAAGCTTCGATATTCCTGCATCAGCTTCACCGGCTCGTACACGACGCGCTTCAGCTCATCGTCGTATCTGAGCTCGACAAAGCCCGTGAGCGGGAAGTCCTTGCGCAGAGGATGGCCCTGAAAGCCGTAATCGGTCAGCAGGCGGCGCAAGTCCGGATGGCCCTCGAACAGAATGCCGTAGAGGTCGTACGCCTCGCGCTCGAACCAATTGGCGGCGGGGAACAGTCCGACAATGCTCGGCACCGGCGTCTCGGCGCGGGCTTGAGCGCGCACGCGAATACGCTGGTTCAGCCACGGGCTCAGCAGATGATAGACGACGTCGAACCGCTCGTCGCGCTCGGGGTAGTCCACGCCGCAAATGTCGATCAGGCAGCCGAAGCGGCAGCGTTCATCGTCGCGCAGAAAGGCGATGACCTCGGGAATGCTGTTGCGCTTCACCTCGATGGTGAGTTCGCCGAGCACCACCGCAAAGCCTGTTTGCTTCGGCCCGAGTTTGCCGGCGAGGTAGGCGCCCAGCTTGTTTAGGGCTTCGTCCATCAAGGCTCCAGGATCAGAGCGGCAAGTCAGCGTTCGATGGTGCCCGTCCGCCTGATCTTCTTCTGCAGGAGCAGCACGCCGTAGACCAACGCTTCGGCCGTTGGCGGGCAACCCGGAACGTAAATATCCACCGGTACGATGCGGTCGCAGCCGCGAACCACCGAGTAGGAATAGTGATAGTAGCCGCCGCCATTGGCGCAAGACCCCATGGAGATGACGTAGCGGGGCTCGGGCATCTGGTCGTAGACCTTGCGCAATGCGGGCGCCATCTTGTTGCACAGCGTGCCGGCGACGATCATCACGTCAGATTGACGCGGACTGCCGCGCGGCGCGAAACCGAAGCGCTCGAGATCGTAGCGGGGCATCGAAGCCTGCATCATCTCCACGGCGCAACATGCCAAGCCGAACGTCATCCACATGAGCGAGCCGGTGCGCGCCCAATTGATCAGATCGTCGGCCGTGGTGAGCAGGAACCCTTTGTCGGCAAGCTCATCGGAGAAGACACCGAAGCTGGTGGCGCCCGGGGTGATCAGCCCGCCCGCCTGCCCTTCCTTGCCGAACACAGGTTTGGGCATCAATCCCATTCAAGCGCGCCTTTCCGCCACTCATAGATGAAGCCGATGGTCAGGACCCCTAAGAACACGATCATCGACCAGAAGCCGAGTGCGCCAACCTCCTCGAACGCGACAGCCCAAGGGAACAGAAACGCGACCTCGAGATCGAAGATAATGAACAAAAGCGACACGAGATAGAAGCGCACGTCGAATTTCATGCGCGCGTCATCGAATGCGTCGAAGCCGCACTCATAGGCGGAGACTTTTTCGGGGTCGGGCTTGCGGACGGCGATGACGAAAGGCACGAGCAGCAGGATCGTGCTGATGACGAAGGCGATGCCGATGAAAATGACGAGGGGCAGGTAATCTTGGAGAAGCTGGCCCATTGGCTTTTTCGTCAGCCTTCTTCCGGTGCCAAAATGGCGGGAGTGACGGGACTCGAACCCGCGGCCTCCGGCGTGACAGGCCGGCGCTCTAACCAACTGAGCTACACCCCCTACCGGGCCGTAATCCACGGCCGGAGGCGAGCTTCAGCATGTACGGCGTGGCATTTGCCAAGTCAAGGCGAGGCGCCACAAGACCGTTCACATGCTATTGCGGCGTGCTGTCGCCTGTTCGGTGTGCCTGGGGCGCGGGCCAAGATTGAGGATGGTGGGCGGTGACAGGCTCGAACTGCCGACATCCACGGTGTAAACGTGGCGCTCTACCAACTGAGCTAACCGCCCTTCGCCGGGAAGCGTTAGACCACGCGGGTGACCCGCGCGAGCCATTTCCCACATAAGAAAGGCGAAGCCTCACATTAGCGAGGCTCCGCCTAGAAATCGAGTACAGGCTTCCGACCTTAGGTGTTGCAAGCCTCTTTGAGCGCCTTACCGGCGCGGAATTTTGGCACCTTCGAGGCCGGGATCTGAACCTCGGCACCGGTGCGCGGATTGCGGCCGACGGATGCCTTGCGCTGCGCAACTTGGAAGTTGCCAAAGCCGACGATGCGCACGGTGTCGCCACCGCTCAACGCCTTCTCGATGTTCTTGAACGTCGCGTCCACGGCCTTCTCAGCCGAGTCCTTCGACAGTTCGGATTCCTTCGCCACATGGGCGACCAGCTCAGCTTTGTTCACGGGTCTCCATCCTTTCCGTTGGCCCCCAGGGCGCAATGCAACCTGGAGACCGCTTTGGGTACGCGATGATTCACAAACAAGTGGTGTATGACTGGAGCAAAAAACGCGGAAAATCAACAAATATGGCCGACTCTGTGCACAAGGTCGGACAACGCGATTGCGGCAAATCGACGGCAAGCTCCGCCGTGGCAGCGGTCAGTGGGCCGTCAGGCCGGCCGACGTTTCGTCCTTCGCCGGGACGACTTGGGCTGCCCCTCCGCCCTCTTCCTCCCACACGATCGGCTGGGGCGGACGGGTGAAGGCGATCTTCAGAACCTCGTCCACGCGGGACACGGGTATAATGTCCAGCGCATTCTTAAGTGAATCTGGTATCTCCGTGAGATCCTTGGCATTTTCCTCAGGGATGATCACCGTCTTGATGCCGGCGCGAAGGGCCGCCAGGAGCTTCTCCTTGAGGCCGCCAATGGGCAGAATCCGGCCACGCAGGGTGATCTCACCGGTCATCGCGACCTCGCGCCTCACCGGGATTCCGGTCATCAGCGAGATGATTGCCGTGGCCATGGCCACGCCTGCCGAGGGGCCGTCCTTCGGGGTGGCGCCTTCGGGCACGTGAACGTGGATATCCCGTCTTTCGAACAGCGGGGGCTCGATCCCAAATTCCACCGCCCTTGAGCGAACATAGGCATTGGCGGCCTGGATTGATTCTTTCATGACATCGCGCAAATTGCCGGTCACGGTCATCTTGCCCTTGCCCGGCATCATCACGCCCTCGACGGTGAGGATCTCACCGCCGACCTCGGTCCAGGCAAGACCGGTGACGACGCCGACTTGGTCTTCCAGCTCGGCTTCGCCATAGCGGTACTTGGGCACGCCGAGATAGTCCTCCAGATTCTTGAGCGAGATCCGCACGGACTTCTTCTTCGTGGTCAGGAGCTCCTTGACCGACTTCCGGGCGAGCTTGGCGATCTCCCGCTCAAGGCTACGCACGCCCGCCTCGCGGGTGTAGCGGCGGATCATCTCTTTCAGCGCGTCGTCGTCGAGCGCGAACTCGTCAGGCTCAAGGCCGTGGTTCTTGACCTGGACGGCGATCAGATGGCGCTTGGCGATCTCGACCTTCTCGTCCTCGGTGTAACCGGCGATGCGGATGATCTCCATCCGGTCCATCAAGGCCGGCGGAATGTTGAGGGTGTTGGCGGTCGTCACGAACATCACGTTGGAGAGGTCGTAGTCGACCTCCAAATAATGGTCGTTGAACGTATGGTTCTGCTCAGGATCGAGCACCTCAAGCAGCGCCGAGGCCGGATCGCCGCGGAAATCGGCACCCATCTTGTCGATCTCGTCGAGCAGGAACAGCGGGTTGACCTTCTTGGCCTTGCGCATGGACTGGATCACTTTGCCGGGCATCGAGCCGATATAGGTGCGGCGGTGGCCCCTGATCTCGGCTTCGTCGCGCACGCCGCCGAGGCTCATGCGCACAAACTCGCGTCCCGTCGAGCGGGCGATCGACTTGCCGAGCGAGGTCTTGCCGACGCCGGGAGGGCCGACCAGGCAAAGGATCGGGCCCTTCAGCATGTTGGTCCGGTTCTGCACCGCGAGATACTCGACGATGCGGTCCTTGACCTTCTCAAGCCCGTAATGGTCCTCGTCGAGGATCTTCTGCGCGTCGTCGAGGTCGCGCTTAACCTTGCCCTTGACGCCCCACGGGATCTGCAACAGCCAGTCGAGATAGTTGCGAACGACCGTGGCCTCGGCCGACATCGGGCTCATCTGGCGGAGTTTCTTGAACTCACCCATGGCCTTCTCGCGCGCCTCGCGCGACAGCTTGGTCTTCTCGATCTTGTGCTCAAGCTCGGCCAGATCGTCACGGCCTTCCTCGCTGTCGCCGAGCTCCTTCTGGATCGCCTTCATCTGCTCGTTCAGGTAGTACTCGCGCTGCGTCTTCTCCATCTGACGCTTGACGCGGCTCCTGATCTTGCGCTCGACCTGAAGGACCGAGATCTCGCTCTCCATGAGCGTGAAGACACGCTCCAGCCGCTCAGAGATCGAGGTAACCTGGAGAATCTGCTGCTTCTCGGCAATCTTGATGGCGAGATGGCTGGCGATGGTGTCGGCGAGCTTGGAATAGTCCTCGATCTGGCTCGCGGTGCCGAGCACCTCGGGCGAAATCTTCTTGTTGAGCTTCACATAGCTCTCGAATTGGGACACGACCGAGCGGGCGAGCGCCTCGATTTCTTCCTCGGAGCCCAGCGTCTCCTCGACGGGCGCGGTCTCAGCCTCGAAATAGCTCTCGTTGTCGGTGTAGCGGGCGATGGTGGCGCGGCGCGAGCCCTCGACCAGGACCTTCACGGTGCCGTCGGGCAGCTTGAGCAGCTGCAGCACGGAGGCGAGCGTACCCATGTCGTAGATGCCGTCGCTGCCCGGATCGTCGTCGGATGCGTTCTTCTGGGCGACGAGAAGGATCTGCTTGTCGGTGCGCATGACCTCCTCGAGCGCCGCGATCGACTTCTCGCGGCCGACGAAGAGCGGCACGATCATGTAGGGAAAAACGACGATATCACGGAGCGGCAGCACCGGGTAAAGCTCCGGGCCGGCTTCTGTGGTCTCGGACGGTTTCGGTTCAGTCATGATAATGCCGTCGCTTTCTTTTGGGCGGACCGAATGGCGTTCCGCAAGCTACGCTTTCAGTTCACCTCCCCCAAGGTCGGCCTACCTGGATGCATTGTCCCGGCAAATGCCAGCACCGGCACTGCGGCATGTTGGCCCGCCAAGCCGGCTAACGAAGGTGGCGACGGGCCATGCCGCCGTCAAGTGTACTTCCCAGGAGACATACCGCAGAATTCCCACGATTTGAGTGGGATTCGCCTGTTTCTTCAAGCGGGGATTGCCGGCACGGGCGTCAGGCGCTCGTGCCGACTTCCTCATGCCGCTCGGAGTAGATGCGCAAGGGACGCGCCTTGCCTTCCACCACTTCGGAGCTGATGACGACCTCTTCGACCCCACGCATGCTCGGCAGCTCGAACATGGTGTCGAGCAGGATGCTTTCCATGATCGATCTGAGACCGCGCGCGCCTGTCTTGCGCTCGATCGCCTTCTTAGAGATGGTGCGGAGCGCTTCCTCGGCAAACGAGAGCTGCACATCCTCCATTTCGAATAGGCGCTGATACTGCCGGACGAGCGCGTTTTTCGGCTCGGTCAGGATGCGGATCAGAGCCTCCTCGTCGAGGTCGCCGAGGGTGGCGATGACCGGAACACGGCCGATGAACTCGGGGATGAGGCCGAACCTCAGCAGATCCTCGGGCTCGACGGCCTTCAGAACGTCGCCAGTGCGCCGCTCGTCGACCGGTTCCACATTGGCGCCGAAGCCGATCGAGGTCGACCGGCCGCGCGCGGAGATGATCTTCTCCAGCCCGGAGAAGGCGCCACCGCAGACAAACAAGATATTCGTGGTGTCGACCTGGAGGAACTCCTGCTGTGGGTGCTTGCGGCCGCCTTGCGGGGGCACGGACGCCACAGTCCCTTCCATGATCTTGAGGAGCGCTTGCTGCACGCCCTCGCCCGACACGTCGCGGGTGATCGACGGATTGTCGGATTTACGACTGATTTTGTCGACCTCGTCGATATAGACGATGCCGCGCTGGGCCCGCTCGACGTTGTAGTCGGCGGCCTGCAGCAACTTGAGAATGATGTTCTCGACGTCCTCGCCGACATAGCCCGCCTCGGTGAGCGTGGTGGCGTCGGCCATGGTGAAGGGCACATCGAGGATGCGGGCAAGGGTCTGGGCGAGCAGCGTCTTGCCGCAGCCCGTGGGCCCGATCAGAAGAATGTTCGATTTCGCGAGCTCGACGTCGGAGTTCTTGCCGGCGTGAGCGAGCCGCTTGTAGTGGTTGTGGACGGCCACCGAGAGCACGCGCTTGGCGTATTCCTGGCCGATCACGTAATCGTCGAGGACGGCGCAGATTTCCATGGGTGTGGGGACGCCATCCCGGGACTTCACGAGGGAGCTCTTATTCTCCTCGCGAATAATGTCCATGCAGAGCTCAACGCATTCATCACAGATGAACACGGTCGGACCCGCGATAAGCTTACGAACCTCGTGCTGACTCTTGCCGCAGAAAGAGCAGTAGAGGGTGTTTTTCGAATCAGTTCCGCTCACCTTGCTCATTCTCTCATCCAATTGTTCTTGGTGTCTGCTCAGCGCCGGTGGCCACTCGCCAGCGCACTATTGGTCCCTTTTCCCGCCTTGCAAGCGTGAGCGACTCCCCTTGGAAAAGTTGCCCGACAAGCAATCTCAGCATGCTAAGGCGCCACTGATCAAGGATTGATTAAACCCCTTTGTCTGCGCGGGGGACACTCGCCCCGTCGCTTAGAGCATGCAGGGATCATGCCTAGCCCTGACCCGGCAAGGCTAAATCGACGACTCTGCGGTTAGCCCTAATGATAGCCGGAGCGAGGCTCAGCGGCGTCAGGACGCAGGCGGGACCTTCTCCCCCTTGTCATCGAGCGGCTGCCTCTTGGAGATTACCTCATCGACGAGGCCGAACTTCCGCGCATCCTCCGCCGACATAAAGTAGTCGCGATCGAGCGTTTTCTCGATGGTCTCGTAGTCCTGACCGGTGTGGTGGACATAGACGTCGTTGAGGCGCCGCTTCATCTTGATGATGTCTTCGGCGTGCCGCTCGATGTCGCTGACCTGTCCCTGAAAACCGCCCGAGGGCTGGTGGAGCATGATCCGGGAATTGGGAAGCGAGTAGCGCATGCCCTTCGCGCCGGCGCACAGCAACAGCGATCCCATGGACGCGGCTTGTCCGATGCACAACGTGGCGCAGGGCGGGCGGACGAACTGCATCGTATCGTAGATCGCCATGCCGGACGTCACCACGCCGCCGGGCGAGTTGATGTACATGGAAATCTCTTTCTTGGGGTTTTCGGACTCCAAGAACAGAAGCTGCGCCGTGATCAGCGAGGCCACGTGGTCCTCGATCACGCCGGTGACGAAAATGATCCGCTCCTTGAGCAGGCGGGAATAGATGTCGTAGGCCCGCTCGCCGCGGTTGGTCTGCTCGACCACCATGGGCACGAGCGTGTTCATATATGTGTCGACCGGGTTGTTCATGGATGTCCTGTGCTAGGCCTTCGTGGCCGGCCGGGTGGAGCGACCAGCGATTCTGTCGGTTTCGTCCTACTACATATGGAGCCGAGCCGCGAAACGGAAGAGGCCAATTGCCACTTCCTTTCAGCCCGCCCTGCTCAATCAGTCGTGCTTGTGGTCATGGTCATGGTCGTGGTCATGGTCGTGGTTGTGATCATGGTCGTGCGCATGATCATGATCATGATGGGCATGGCCGTGCTCGCCGTCCGGGTCGGCGTAGAGTTCCTCGACGCTGACGGGTTTGTCGGTCACCTTGGCCAGCTCGAGGATGTAGTCCACCACCTTGTCCTCGAAAATCGGGGCCCTGAGCTCCGCCAGCATCTCCGGGTTGTTGCGGTAGAAATCATAGACCTCCCGCTCTTGGCCGGGGAACTGCCGAATGCGCTCCAGAAGCGACCGGTTGACCTCCTCATCGGTGATCTTGATCTCGTTGCGTGTACCGATCTCCGACAGGAGCAGCCCGAGCCTCACGCGCCGCGCGGCGATGTCACGATATTCTTCGCGAGCCTTCTCCTCGGTCGTGCCCTCGTCTGCGAAAGTTTTCTTGGATTGTTCGAGGTCCTTGGTCACCTGGCTCCAGATCGCCTGGAATTCGTTGTCGACCAGCGTCGGCGGCAGCTCGAAGGTATGGCCTTGGTTCAGCGCATCGAGGAGAGCCCGCTTCACCTTGAGACGTGAGGCCGTAGCGCGGTCCTGCTCCATGCGACCCTTGATGGCCTCGCGCATCTTCTCCACGGAATCGACGCCGAGGCTCTTGGCGAACTCATCATCCAGGGTCGGCGTCTCGGGGGCCGCCACCTCTTTCACCTTCGCCTCGAAACGCGCGGTCTTGCCGGCAAGCTTGGCTTCCGGGTAATCGGCGGGGAACGTGGCATCGATGTCGCGCGTATCGCCAGCCTTGGCGCCCAGCAATCCATCCTCGAATCCTGGAATGAAATTGCCGCCGCCAAGCACGATCGGCGCATCCTCGGCAGTGCCGCCTTCAAAGGCCTCGCCGTCGAGTTTGCCCACGAAGTCGATGGTCACCCGGTCGCCCTTCGCCGCGGCGCCGTCCTTCGGCTTGTAGTTCTGGTTGGTGGCAAGGACCCGCTCGATCGACTTATCGACATCCTCCTCGGTGACCGCCGTCACCGGCCGCTCAAGGTCGACCGTGCCGAGGTCCATCACCTCCACAGTGGGCAGCACCTCGAAGGAGAGCGTGTAGGCGAGGTCGCCGGTGCCGGCGAAGATCTGATCGATCTCGGCCTCATCCTCGGGCAATGCGACCTTCGGCTGGAAGGCGGGCCGCTCCTCGCGCTGGGACAACGCCTCGCGGCTCGTCTCGGTGACGGCTTGCTGCACGACCTCGGCCATCACCGAGCGCCCATAGACCTTGCGCAAATGCTCTTTGGGCACATGGCCGGGCCTGAAACCCTTGATCTTCGCCTTGCCCTTGAGATCGTCGAGACGCGAGGAGAGCATTTGCTCCAACTCATCGGCGCCGACCACCACCTTTAGCTCCCGGCGCAATCCTTCTGCATTTGTTTCAATGACGTTCATACCGTCTCAATCCATCACCGTTCGGCGCCTTACCGGCGCGCGTTTAATCGCAATTGAACCATCCAACGAGGCTGGCTCCCAAGAATTGGTTGGTGCGGGCGGAGGGAGTTGAACCCCCACGGCCGAAGCCACCAGAACCTAAATCTGGCGTGTCTACCAGTTCCACCACGCCCGCTGCCTAAGGATTGCCGGCGCGAAGAAGCCCGGCACCTCATTCCGCCGGTCTATATACACAGCGGATTCTCCGGCTGCTAGCCCGAGGGCGCATTGTTGGCAAGGCTAACCCTAATCCATGCTCGCTTTGCCGGGGCGCATGGAACCGCATGCCTCAGGCGCCCGGTTTCTCGCAATTTCCGCGACTTGCGGGGGCTGACCGCGCTCAGTAGGTTGCAGAAGATCAAGATTCCCAAAGGCTCCCCCCGCGTGTCCTACCGCAACGGCATCATCGAGGCGATCGGCAACACACCGCTGATCAAGCTCAAGCGTGCGTCCGAGGAAACCGGCTGCACCATCCTGGGCAAGGCCGAGTTCATGAACCCGGGCCAGTCGGTGAAGGACCGCGCGGCGCTGTTCATCATTCGCGATGCGATGAACGCAGGGAAGCTGAACCCCGGCGGCACCGTGGTCGAGGGCACGGCCGGCAATACCGGCATCGGCTTGGCGCTCGTCGGCAACGCGCTCGGCCTCAAGACGGTCATCGTGATTCCCGACACCCAATCGGACGAGAAGAAGCAGATGCTGCGTCTCGCCGGAGCCGAGCTGATCGAGGTGCCTGCGGTCCCCTACAAGAACCCCAACAACTACGTGAAATATTCCGGCCGGCTCGCCGAAGAGCTTGCCGCGAGCGAACCGAACGGGGCCGTGTGGGCCAACCAGTTCGACAACGTGGCGAATCGCCAGGGTCACATCGAGACGACGGCCCAGGAGATTTGGCGCGACCTCGACGGCAAAGTCGACGGCTTCATCTGCGCGGTCGGCACCGGTGGCACGCTGGCCGGCGTCTCTATGGGGCTGAAGGAGCACAATCCCGATATTGTCATCGGCCTCGCCGACCCGATGGGGGCTGCGCTCTACAATTTCTACAAGCACGGCGAGCTCAAGTCGGAAGGCAGCTCCATCACCGAAGGGATTGGCCAGGGCCGCATCACCGCCAATCTGGAGGGGGCCAAGGTCGACGCGGCCTACCAGATCCCCGACGCGGAGGCGTTGCCCGTGGTGTTCGACCTGTTGAGCGAGGAAGGCCTCTGCCTTGGCGGGTCGAGCGGCATCAATGTCGCCGGCGCAATCCGCCTGGCAAGGGACATGGGACCCGGCCACACCATCGTCACGGTGCTCTGCGATTACGGCACGCGGTATCAAACTAGGCTGTTCAACCCGGAATTCTTGCGCGAAAAGGGGCTGCCAGTGCCCGGATGGCTCGATCAGATCCAGCCTGCGGCACCGCGCGTGTTCGTCTAGCCAAATTGGAGAACTGAATTTGACGACGCCGAAAACATGGCTGATTGAGGCCGACGAGCTCGAGGCCGAGCTCGATGCGCCCGATTTTGTGATCATCGACGCCACCTGGTACATGCCGGGTGAAGGCAAGGATGCGCGCGCGGAGTATCTGGAAGAGCACATCCCGGGCGCGATCTTTTTCGACATCGACGAAATTGCCGACAGCAACAGCGCCCTGCCCCATATGCTGCCGCCGCCGGAGAAGTTTTCCTCGCGCATGCGGACCATGGGCATCGGCGACGGCCAGCGCGTCGTGATCTACGACCGGCAGGGCATGTTAAGCGCGCCACGGGTGTGGTGGATGTTCCGTGTCATGGGTGCCGAGGACGTCAGCGTGCTGAATGGCGGGCTGCCGAAATGGAAGCGCGAAGGCCGTCCGCTGATGACCGGAGAGCCGGCGCCCCGCACCACGCGTCACTTCACGGCGCGGCGCAATCTCGATCTCGTGCGGGACATCGATGACATGAAGGCGCTGATCCACGACAAGTCTTCGATCATTGTCGATGCGCGCTCGCCAGAGCGGTTTGCCGGACTGGCGCCCGAACCGCGGCAGGGCGTGCGCGCCGGCCATATCCCTGGCTCGCACAACGTCCCCTGCGGACAGGTGCTCAACGCCGACGGCACGCTGAAATCGCCGGAGGAGCTGAACGCATTGTTCGCGGCGGCCGGCGTCGATCCGCATGTGCCGGTGGTGACGACTTGCGGGTCCGGCATCACGGCTTGCTTGCTCTCGCTGGCGCTGGCCGAGACCGGTCATCGCCGCACGTCGGTCTATGACGGCTCCTGGGCGGAATGGGGTGCC
>Ga0075525_10000648_pt1 | contig 11463 bp, 8 predicted proteins | sample NGEPertwo_FD_74795 | JGI IMG/M metagenome (GOLD analysis project Ga0075525, IMG submission 74795) | Arctic peat soil microbial communities from the Barrow Environmental Observatory site, Barrow, Alaska, USA - NGEE Permafrost154B-two | ecosystem: Environmental > Terrestrial > Soil > Wetlands >...
CAGGGGCTTGGACCCTGCGTGTTCGAGGCCCTCGCCTTCCGGCGGTCGGTAGGCAAGGACCGCCGCGAACGGCCCTACTTCAGCGGCAGCCAGCAGCTCCGGCGCCCGCACGCCCGCCTTGGCCACCGCCATAGCTATCAAGGCATGGTGCTCGACGGCGCCGCGGACCGTGAGGGATGGACCGCGGGTGGACGGCCCACGCAGCCGCAACCGGCGCAGCAGGCGCCGGCTGGTTGCGGGGCCGAGCGTGCCGCTGTCCAAGACTCGAATGTTCAGGAGCCCGGTCGGTCCCGACCCGACATACCGTCGTCCCGCTCCGGGTGAGGGCCCGATGAGCTCGAGTCGGGTGATGTCCAGCCCGCAACCGATGAGCACAGCGGCGACCGCTGTGCCTGGTGGGCGGTTCGAGGTGACACCCCAGGAGAGGTGGGCCAGCAGGCACACGATCCATCCGAGGAGGGCGCTCGCGAACAGCGCCAAGGCCGTGACCTCACCGGAGAGGAACCCCGACAGGATTGCCGATCCGACGACCACGACGGCTGCCTTGCGCAGCATCGATCGTCCACCGACCCCTGACACGGTGAAGAATGCGATGCTGGCCACGATCAGCCCGTCGAGGGGTTCCGTGCGACCGTCGTCGGGTAACCACTTGGTCAACGCGGCAAGCACGGCGCCGAAGTGTCCATCCAGTATCAACCGCTGCAGCAGCAACGCCAGCAAGGCACCGACACCGGCTGCCGTGACAGCCTCGAGAAGCTGCCAGGATCGCGAACGCATCACCAGGTCGACACCCTTGATCACGAGGAGGACGAGGAGACCGATGCCGCCGGCCCAGCTGATGAGATGCAGCAGGACTCTGGGCAGCGCACCACTGGCGCCGACGAGATCCTGCTCGAGGCCACTGGCGGTGCCCACCGCCAGGGTGCCGAGGCCCACCGCGGCGAACAACAAGACAAGGGCGAACAGCAGAGCGAACAGGTCTTTAAGACGCCGGACGCGACCGCTCGGCGGCTCGATGACTTCGATTCGTTTCCCGTCGACGGGTACGGGCGGGGTTTGAATCACCTCCCCATACTGCCGTTACCAGCCGGTCCTGTGGTACTTCTTCAGGTCGGCATTTGCCATTCGTGTGGGCGAGCGAGACCGCGCTCGACGATCTCCACCAGTCGCGGACGCAGCTCGCGGGCGCTGATCACCGTGTCGACCGGGCCCACTTGCGCCCCGGCTCGATGCAATTGATGTCGTCGAACTCACTCGGCTCGGGTGGGTCAGCGTGGCGCAGCAACGTGCATCTTGACCTGGAGAACTCGTTCTGCTGAGGCAACCGCCTGGTTGCGTGGGAGCCGGCCGTCGTTGATTGACCGTGTTATGGCGGAGATGACCCCGTCAACCGGGGCCCAGCAGACCATGGCGACGTCGGCGCCGGATACGAGCGAACGAACAGCCGCCTGCGCCGGGGTGATTCCCAGCGTGGTACTGGCCGCGGCCATGGACAGGTCGTCGGTCACGATGAGAACCGCGGCGCCGGCTTGAGCGCGCAGGACCCGAAGGGCAGCGGGCGACTCGCTGGCCGGCAGCGAGCCTTCGGTCAGCCCGGGTACGCGCAAGTGCCCGACCATCACCGCGCCCGCGTCATGGGCGAAGGCAGCCTTGAACGGAATCAGGTCGCGACGTTGCAGTACGGACCAAGGTGGGACGAGCGAGCCGCCCACATGGGTGTCGCTGGCCTGACCGTGTCCCGGCCAGTGCTTGATGACACCGAGGACTCCGGCCGCACGCAGGCCGTCGGTCCAGGCGTTCACGTCGACTCCGACCTGCCGCGGGTTACCGGAGAAGCTGCGGTGGGCGGAGGCAATGTAGTAGCCGGGTGCGGCGACGTCCGCGTTCGGACCGAGGGCCACGGTCACACCCAACGCCCTCATCCGTAGCGCGTAGTCGCGGGCCGTCCTGGTGATCCTCGCCGGGCTCCAGTGACCCATCGCCTCAGCCGAGGGCAAGGGGTAGATCAGGGAGCCCAGACGCTGGACTTGGCCGCCTTCCTCATCGGAGGCGATCAGAGGAGGGTTGCCCTTCGGTGCGACCCTCCTGGCGCCGTCCAGCGTCGCGGCCAGATTCGGCGAGGATGGACCAAAAAGGACGACGCCGCCGACGCCCTGCTCTGCGGCATGCTCGATGACGGCAACATCGCCCATCGTCGCGCCAGTCATGACCAAGATGGCAGCCAGTTGCTGGTTCGACCAGTTCGCGGGGTCCATCTGCTTCTTGGCTGGCGTCAAGACTCGCGGAGTCGGCACCGGGGGCAGTCCCGCCCGCCCGGAGGAGGCGCTTGGGGTCGAGACAGACGTAGTGGCACCAGTCGAGGTGGATGGAGTGGATTCGGCCGTACTGCGGCTAGCGGGCTGTGCGGTTGCCACAGGTCCCGAACGTTGATCTGACCCCAGCCAGCGGGCTGCGCCCGCTCCGGCGGCTACCGCGATGGCGAGAACGATCAGGAACAGCGAGGCGAGTCCGCGACGCTCCGATGTGAAGCCTGAGGGCGGCAGTCGGTTCATGCGGGGTCAGCAGGTGGTATGGGTTCGGCCACCGTGGTGGCCGAACATACTTCCTTGTCTGACGCCTGCACACTCGTGAACATTACCTGCCCGGGAGCCCTGTCATCGACACCTTCGGGCGCGATGGTCGGTCGCCCCTCACTGTCCTGTGGAACCTTCGACTCTGGCCCGGGCGGTCTCTGCAGAACGAGGGGGCACAGGGAATCCTCGAGTCAGAGCCCCCGTCGTGGTTCGAGGTGTGTCTGGACGTCGGTGTCGGGCAGGTTCTTCGTGATCGTCACCTCGACGTCGTCGGCCAGCGTGTGACCTTGCTCGACCGTCCAGTTGGCAGGTACGAGGACGGTGAGCGAGACGAAGCGGTGCCGGCCGGACTCCCGCGTGCGCACGTCGGTGAAGTCGATCTCTGCTGTTCGTATGTCGTCGAGCACCGCGTTCACTTGGGCGAGATCGCCGGCTGGCATGGCTGCGCCGAGCAGAGAGGTCACCGACTGGGACACCAGCCGGAACCCGGTTACGAGGATGTTGACCCCCACGATCGCGGCCACGATCGGGTCCAGCCGCTGCCAACCGGTCAGCTCCACCAGGAGCACCCCGACGATGACGCCTACCGACGTCCAGACGTCGGTCAGCAGGTGCTTGCCGTCCGCGGTCAGCGTGACCGAGCGGTGCGCCGCACCGACCCTCAGCAGGAGCACGCCCACGGCCCCGTTAACGACGGAAGCGACTGTCGAGATCGCTAGCCCCAGCCCGATACTTTCCAGCTCCGTCGGATGCAGGAAACGCTGCACTGAGCTGACCAGGATGAACCCGGCTGCGACGAAGATCATCAAACCTTCGACTCCGGCCGAGAAGTACTCCGCTTTGCCGTGGCCGAAGTTGTGCTTCTCGTCAGCGGGTCGCGCGGCAACATGCAGTGCGATTAGCGCGACCACTGCCGCAACCAGGTTCACCAGGGACTCGGCGGCGTCCGACAGGAGGCCGACCGACCCGGTCAACAGGTAGGCCTCCGACTTTAGCGCGATCGTCAACACTGCCGCCGCGATCGACAACCATGCGAACCTGGTCAACCGCGGCGGCGCGCCCCCGGGCTCGGCTCCCACCCGCGGAAAGGCGATTCTTCTCATGCGACCAGCCTGTCAGGGATGTTGGGCGGTGAAGAAACCCGGGTAGGCAGCCGACCGGTGTCGGCGCCGACTTCGACGCCAACCGGCGCTCCGAACGTCCTGCGCGTCGACCGGACTCGGCTCTGGCCCTGAACCAGTAAGGGCTGTCTCAGCACCTGTTCGAGGGTGCCGGAAGCCTTTCACACGCGGACCAGCCCGGGCGGATCGCTGAGGTGCTGCGCGAGTCCATTTGCGGGCTGAGCTCGTCAGGGAGCCACGACGTCAGCTCGTGGACTGATCACGCCACAGGTCGATGCCGCCCTCGATCGCATGGTTGTCGATGTCGGCCAGCTCATCAGCGCTGAATTCGAGGTTGTCCAGCGCAGCGATGTTCTGTTCCAGCTGCTTGACTGATGAAGCACCGACCAGGACCGAGGTAACTCGCTCGTCGCGGGCGATCCAGGCAAGCGCCAGCTGGGCCAGCGACTGGCCACGGCGCCCTGCGATCTCGTTCAGTGCGCGGATGTGCGTGAGGTTCTGCTCGGTCAGCAGTTCCTTTGACAGTGATGAGTCCTCGGCCATCCGCGAGTTGGATGGAATACCGTTGAGGTACTTGTCGGTCAACATCCCTTGCGCAAGCGGCGAAAACGCGATGCACCCGGCGCCGGCCTCTTCCAGGGTGTTGAGCAGGCCACCCTCCACCCAGCGGTTGAGCATCGAGTACGACGGCTGGTGGATGAACAGAGGCGTTCCGAGTTCGGCCAGGATCCGAGCCGCCTCGGCTGTTCTCGCGGGAGAATACGACGAGATCCCGGCGTACAACGCCTTTCCCGACCGAACGGCGGTGTCCAGCGCTCCCATGGTCTCTTCGAGCGGGGTCAGCGGATCGGGTCGGTGTGAGTAGAAGACGTCGACGTAGTCGACGCCCATCCGTTTCAGTGACTGGTCCAGGCTCGCCAGCAGATGCTTGCGGGAACCGAAGTTCCCGTAGGGACCTGGCCACATATCCCAGCCGGCCTTGGTGGACAAGAAGAGCTCGTCGCGGTAAGGCAGGAAATCCTGCCGCAGGATCCTCCCGAAGTTGGCTTCGGCTGAGCCGTACGGTGGACCGTAGTTGTTGGCCAGGTCGATGCTGCAGACACCGAGGTCGAAGGCGCGGTGCAGGATCGCCCGCTGGGTATCCAGCGGGCGATCGCCTCCGAAGTTGTGCCACAGCCCCAATGAGACAAGGGGAAGCTTGACTCCGCTGCGCCCTACTCGGCGGTAGGTCATCTTCTCGTAGCGGTCCTGGGCGGCAAGGTATGTCATGAACGTCATTCTTGCAGGCGCCATGACGTGATCTCCCCGGCGCTTGGCGCCTGGGCTCGACTCACGTGGCTGGCTGGGCTGGTTCGGCTGACCGCACGACGGCGACCGGGCAGGTGGCGCGTTTCAGGACGCGGCGGCTGACTGAACCCAGCGCCAGGCCGATGAACCCGCCACGTCCCCGGGAGCCAACCACGAGCAGGCTGGCGCCACGGGACTGCTCCAGGAGCTCAATGACTGGGTCGCCGCGGACGATGTGGCGCTGTATGGGGACTTCGGGGTACTTCTGCGACCAGCCGGCCAGCGACTCCGCGACCAGCGCCTCCTCCTGGCTGGCGATCTGGGCCCAGTCACCGGCCCAACGCGCGCCCACGGGGATGCCGTCGCCCAGGCTGACACCCTCCAGTGGCTCCCACCACCAGGTGTGGACCGCCGTGATGCCGCGCTGCGTCGACGCGGCGTGGGCGAACGCATAGCCAAGCGCGGGCTCGGAGGCTTCGGAGCCGTCCAGTCCCACCACAACCTGTCCTGAGCCGACGCTGACCTGCGTGCTGTTCTCCCGCACGACCACCACAGGGCAGGAGGCGTGTACGGCCACCTGGTGCGGGACAGAGCCGAGGAGAACGCTGCGTAGGGCGCCGCGGCCATGGGACCCCAGGATCACGGTGCCGGCGATCCTGGACGCCGCGATGAGCGTGGTCGGTGCGAAACCGGTGACGCTGTGAGCGGTTGCCTGGATCTCAGGAGCCGTCGTCCGAACGACGTTCATTGCGGCGGTGACGACCGGGTCGCTGCTCGCCGGGGCTTCCTTGGTGCCGAGCTGCTCCTTGTCGCTGAGCACGACCTCGATCTCCAGCGCGTGCACCACGTGCAGCGTTTGATGCCTTCGTCGGGCCTCGTCCAGAGACCAACGCAGAGCGAACTCGCTGGAGGGAGAACCGTCCACGCCGACGACTACACTGCCCGCGGTGATGTGTTTAGTGTTCATGCTGGGCTCCTTGACTGCGATGGCGTCCTGTTCCCGGGGCGCTACCCCAGCATGGCCTCCTGCGGGCTCTCGCGCATCAGTCGCCGGGGTCTTGAAGGCAGAAACCCCGACGAGTTCTTGATGCCCTGGTGCCGAGGCCGTCACGATCGAGCAGGGCCCGCCCGTATCGAGCAGAGCCTCCCCTGCCCCCGTGAAAGACTCGCGTTTTGCTGTAACATCATCGGGCACATGCCCGAGATTCATTCCCAAGTCGGCGAACCAGTGGGGAATACGAATGGAAGCGCAGCCCAGGGGCTACGAGACGGTCATGCAGCTGCTTCAAAAAGGGGTTGATATTGCGAACCCCCTGAGTCTGGACGTCGGCCCGGAGGTCGATCCGGACCGGATCTCCGGGGACGGCGTGACGATCTACCCGGGTTGTCGCATATACGGTGCGAAGACGGTGATCTCCGCCGGTGTTAAGCTGGGCGCGGAGGGACCGGTCACGATCGACAACTGCCGGCTGGGGCCCGGCGTCGAGCTCAAGGGTGGCTACTTCTCGAAGTCGGTCTTCCTGCACAAGGCGAGCATGGGGCTGGGTGCCCACGTGCGAGAGGGCACCCTCCTCGAGGAGGAGGCCAATGGCGCCCATTGTGTCGGGCTGAAGCAGACCATTCTCTTCCCTTTCGTCACTCTCGGCAGCCTCATCAACTTCTGCGATTGCCTGATGGGTGGAGGCACCAGTCGCAAGGACCACAGCGAAGTGGGCTCTTCCTACATCCACTTCAACTTCACCCCTGACGGCAACAAGGCGACGGCGTCGCTGTTCGGGGACGTGCCGCGTGGCGTCATGCTCAAGCAGCCGCCGATCTTCCTGGGTGGTCAGGGCGGAACGGTCGGTCCGGTCCTCACCGGTTACGGGACGGTGGTCGCGGCAGGATCGGTGCTGCGCAACGATGTGCCGGAGGACAGCATGCTCGTCATCTCCAAGGCGTTGCGCGGACTGGAGCGCCCGGTCACCCCGCGTGTCTACAAGAACCTCTCTCGGGTGGTGGCGAAGAACGTCCTCTACCTCGCCAACCTGTCCGCGCTCGAGGCGTGGTACGTCCGCGTCCGCCGGCCTTTCTTCGAGGTGCAGGACCTGGGGCCCCTGGTATACGAGGGCGCGCTGGAGGTGCTCGCTGCGGCCAAGCAGGAGCGCACCAAACGGCTCGCAGCGATGGTCGCCACCGTGCAACCTGATGATGAGCCACGCACGGAACTGCGCGAGCGAATCACCGAGGTGTTGGCGCTCTTCGATGCGCCCGAGGTCCCTGCTGGAGATGAGTTCCTCGCAGCCTTGCAGGTGAGTGCCGGGCAGTCCGCTGCCGACTACGTAACCGCCATCCAGGCACTGCCACCGGAGGTCTCCGCCGCGGGGGTGCAGTGGCTACAACAGATCGTCGACGATCTGTGCGCGCAGGCCGGATCGCTTGTGCCGTCCATGAGTCTCTTCGCCACCGCCTGACGCGGCTGGCGCTCGAATCACCACCGAACGGAGAGAAACCAATGGGAAAGCTGTTTGGAACCGACGGGATTCGAGGCGAAGCCAATCGCTATCCCATGGATGCTGCCATGGCCTTCGCAGTGGGGCAGGCGGTCACTCACGTCCTCAAGAAGGAGAACCACCAGACCCGAGTGGTCATCGGCAAGGACACTCGCATCTCCGGCTACATGCTGGAGAGCGCCCTCGAGGCCGGCGTGACCTCGATGGGCGGCATCGCCCAGATGGTCGGCGTCCTACCCACGCCGGGGATCGCCTATATCACCGAGAGCATGCGTGCCGACGCCGGCTTCGTGGTCTCCGCCTCGCACAACCCCTATCAGGACAACGGGATCAAGGTTTTCTCGGGCTCGGGCTTCAAGCTGTCCGATGAGCAGGAAGCTGAGATCGAAGAGCTCATTCTCGGCGGGAACCTGCCGGCCATGGTGCTTGCTCCGCACGAAATGGGCCGCGCCAACCGGATGGACGATGCCATCGGTCGGTACATCGTCTTCCTCAAGAACACCTTCCCGCGGCGTTTGTCCCTCGAAGGCATCAAGATCGCCATGGACGTCGGCAACGGAGCCACGTACAAGGTGGCTCCTGCGGTGTTCCGGGAGCTGGGTGCCGATCTGACCGTCATCCACAGCGCCCCGAACGGGTTGAACATCAACGACGGCTGCGGCTCGCAGCACACGCAGGACCTCCGCAGGACGGTGCTGGAGACCGGGTCGGCGATCGGGCTGGCGTTCGACGGCGATGGCGACCGGCTTATCGCCGTCGACGAGCAGGGCAACGAGATCACCGGTGACCAGATCCTCGTGATCTGCGCGACCCAGCTCAAGAAGGAAGGCCGGCTCACGAACGACCTGCTGGTCAGCACGATTATGAGCAACTTGGGTTTGACGATTGCCTGTCAGAAGCTCGGGTTCCAACACCACGCCTCGAATGTGGGCGACCGGTATGTGCTCGAGGCAATGCAGCGACTCGGCGCCGTGATCGGCGGCGAGGAGTCCGGTCACGTGATCTTCCTCAGACACCACACGACCGGCGACGGCATCCTCACTGCCCTGCAGCTTGTCGGCGCCATGCTCAAGGCCGGTCAGCCGCTCTCCGAGCTGGCCAAGTTGATGGACGTCTTCCCGCAGAAGCTGATCAACGTTAATGTCACGAGCAAGCCGGAGGTCAGCACCGTCCCGGAGATCGTGGCCATGATCGCGCGGGTGGAGGCGCAGCTCGAGGGCAAGGGTCGGGTGCTCGTGCGCTACTCGGGCACGCAGAACATGTGCCGCGTCATGGTGGAAGGCCCCACCGTTGAGCTGACCGAGAAGTACGCCCGCGAGGTCGCGGACGTTGTCAAAACCGTGATCGGTTGAGAACGGAAGAGTGAGATGTCTTTCACCATCTATGTGACACGCGACTTCGACCAGATGAGCAAGGTGGCCGCCGACGTCGTCGAGGCCGACATCCGCGAGAAGCAGTCAGCCAAGGACGAGTACGTGCTCGGCCTGGCAACGGGCAACACACCCACCGGTCTCTACAAGCACCTGGCCAAGGCGTTCAACGCCGGCCGGATCGACTCGAGCCGGGTCCGCTCGTTCAACCTGGACGAGTACGTGGGCCTCCCTGGGGAGAACGCACAGCAGCGCGCGCTCCACCCGGAGTCCTACAGCTACTTCATGGTGTCCGAGCTGTTTGCCTTCCTGGAGCGGAAGTTCCGCGAGACGAACGTGCCCTGGGGAACGCTGGTGGATCAGGCGGAACTGGTCGAGGCGCTCGAGCAGTACCCGGACTGCTACGAGCTGCTGGGGACTGACAAGGGCAAGGCGGTCGTCGTCAAGGACCACGCCGAGGGCGTCTTGCGCTTGATCAAGGCGGAGATCCTCGACGCTTACGAGAGGAAGATCGCATCCTTCGGCGGCATCGACCTGCACGTGGTCGGCGTCGGCGGACGGGGTCACGTGGCCTTCCACGAGAGCGGAATTCCCTTCGACACCTCCCCCGTGCTGCTCGTGAAGCTGGACGATGACACCGTGAAGAACGCTGTCGTCGACGGGCATTTCGCGTCCATCGAGGCAAGTCCGCGATACGCCATCTCCATGGGTGCGGAACTGGTCTATCAGGCGCGGACCGTCGTTCTGCTTGCTAACGGAGCCCGCAAGACCGGCCCGGTCTGCGAATCCGTCCTGGGCCCTGTCACGTGTGACGTCCCGGTCTCCTACGGTCAGACGCTCGTGGACAAGGGCGGCACGCTTGTCTACGTCCTCGACGAGGGGGCCGCCGCGGAGGTGTTGACTCGCCGGTCTGAGGTCGAGGCACGCGGGTGCGAGATCATCGACATGCGCGAACAGCCGTGCGAGCGGGTAGCGGACCTGGCCTTCGCCCGCGACCCGGAAACCGGCCACGTGCGATAGGTCGGGAGGGTCCGATGCAGGAACGAGTTGTCGACTTGCTGGAACGGATGGGCCCGCGAACGGGCGCCGAGATCCGTGAGGCACTGGGCGGCGAGAAGTTCGCGCTGTGGAAGGCGTGCATGCTGTCGCCCCGCCTGGCGAGCCGCAGGGTAGGGCGGCGCTATGTAAGGCTGGACCGGCGGGTCGAGGGCTACGCTCGCCTGTCTCCGTCGATCCTGCGGGAGTTCCTCACGTACTCGGTGGTGGGCCTCTCGGATGATCCCGCTGCGATCGACCGGCGGACGGAGGAGCTCCAGGCGCACATCAGCGACATCAGCCGGAAGAAGCTGGAACTGGCAAAGTGCCTCGTGACCGATGTTGCTGAGTCGTTCACCGCCGACGCTGAGGCGGAGAAACGGTTCTGCGTGATGTTGGCCGGCGACATCGTCTACGAGATGGCACACGATGTCGATCGGCCGGAGCGCAGCACCGGTGGCATGGTGCACGGCTCCGACCTGGACATCGTGGTGATCTTGAGCGACGCGGCGCCGGGTGAGCTAGGCACCCAGCTGGATGACGCCATCTACCGGAAGAAGTCCCAGTACCTCAAGAACCCGGCCTACCGCGAGGAGATCGACTACGTCGTCAAGGGTTTCAGCAAGTTGCGTGAGCAGACCGAGTTCGACACCTTCAAGCGGATGGTGGCATGCAAGATCCTCGACGAGGCCGTCTTGCTCTACGGCAGCGCGGGACTCTTCGCGGCCGGCAAGGCTCTGCTTGGTGAGCGCGGGGTCATCGATCGGCTTCGGGCGATGGAGCTGTCCGCCTGCCACGCGCGGGAGCAGCAGGAGCGGTACCTGCTCGCCACCGATGAACAGGTCCTGCGCGGGGAGGACCTGTTCCTCTTCTACACCGACGACGAATCCGAGGAGTTCGAGTAGGACCCCACCGCCCACTCCACGTAAGTCATCAGCGCACCGTGATCGATGGCATGCGCAGCGCGGCCGTGGCGGGCAGCCCAAGCACGGCAGCGATGTCGGAGAGCCCCGGTAGCGTCGCGCTCACTACCGCGCGCGGGTCCTCGGTGTTCTTCGCGCGTCCCAGCCGGGCCAGCGGAGCGACATGAACGGCGTGGCACACCGGGGCGTCGGCCGACAGGCCCGCGCGCGAGCGGGCGATGCGTACGGCGTCGCGCAGCCCGCCGAGCTCGTCGACCAGGCCGATGCCGAGTGCGTCGCTGCCCGTCCATACCCGTCCACGTGCGATGGTCTCGATCTCGGCGGCTGGGCGGCCCCGGCCCCGCGCCACCTTGGCCACGAAGTCGTCGTAGATCGCGTCGAGGGTGGCGGCCAGCCGCTCGCGCTCATCGTCGCTGAAGCCGCGCCGTGGCGAGAACATCAGCGACCGGGCCCCGCGAGAGACCGTCCCCGTGGTCAGCCCCAGGCGATCGAACAGCTCGCGCACGACCATCTTGCCGCCAAGGACGCCGATGGATCCGGTGAGTGTCGAGGGAAGCGCGACGATTACGTCGGCCGGGCAGGCGATGTAGTAGCCGCCAGACGCCGCCGCCGCGCCCATCGACACGACCACCGGCTTGCCCGCGTCGCGCACGCGGCACACC
>Ga0075525_10000655_pt1 | contig 11385 bp, 9 predicted proteins | sample NGEPertwo_FD_74795 | JGI IMG/M metagenome (GOLD analysis project Ga0075525, IMG submission 74795) | Arctic peat soil microbial communities from the Barrow Environmental Observatory site, Barrow, Alaska, USA - NGEE Permafrost154B-two | ecosystem: Environmental > Terrestrial > Soil > Wetlands >...
GCGCCGTGACCCTCGACAAGACACTCATGGAGCGCACGAACGCCCTAACCAACGTGGTGGCCGAGAGCGCCGTGACCCTCGACAAGACACTCAGGGAGCGCACGAACGCCCTCACCAACGTGGTGGCCGAGAGCGCCGTGACCCTCGACAAGACACTCACGGACCGCACCGCCGCCTTCACCAACGTGGTGGCCGAGAGTGCCGTGACCCTCGACAAGACACTCACGGACCGCACCACCGCCTTCACCAACGTGGTGGCCGAGAGCGCCGTGACCCTCGACAAGACGCTTGCCGACCGCACGGAGGCCTTTACGGGCTTGGTATCGGAAGGCGTCGTCGCCTTCGACAAGACGCTCACGGAGCGTACCGACGCTCTGGCCGCGACGATCGACGATCGGGCCAATGCGGTGGACAAGACCTTGCAGACTCGCACGGCCCAGTTCACCTCGGCGGTCAATCAAGGCGCTATCGCTCTCGACAAGACGCTGGCCGAGCGGGCTGACTCTTTCACCAAATCGCTGCTTGAGAAGGTGAAGGGACTCGAGACGGCAATCACGCAGCAGACCGAGGCGCTCGACAAGACCATGAGCGAGCGGGCGCAGCTCGTGGTCACCTCCCTCGCTGAGCGGCTCAAGGCCATCGACACGACCTTCGGTCAACGCACGGCTGAGACGGACAAGATGCTCGGCGAGCACACGCGCATGGCCGGAGAGACGTTCGGCAAGCAGACCGCGCAGCTCAACCAGGTTCTCGCCAACAACTCGCAGATGATGCAGCAGACGGCGCAGCAGGTCGGCGCCCAATCCAAGGAGGCGGTGGATATCCTCACCAGCCAAACCGGGAATTTGCGCGAGGTGTCAAAGGGGCTGCTCGAGCAGATCCACGGCCTCACCCAGCGCTTCGAGAACCAAGGCCAGGCCATCCTTACCGCGGCCAAGGCACTCGACTCCTCGAACGCTAAGATCGACTCGATCCTCGAGGGCCGCCACCAATCCATCATCGCCCTGCTCCACACGGTCAACACCAAGGCGCAGGAGCTCGACGGCATGATGGGCAACTACGCGGGCATCGTCGAAGGGGCCCTGACGAAGGCCGAAACGCGGGCCAAGCAGGTGACCACGGCGCTCGGTCGCGATACGGCCGGCCAGGCGCAGCAGGCGCTCGCCCAGATCGAGAAGCTCCGCGATGAGGCGCAAGCCCACACGGCTCGCGCGGTCAACGACCTCAAGGGCAGCTTCGAGACGGTCATTACCCAGATCGGCAAGCAGCTCGAGCAGATGCGCGGGCAGTTCGATCATACGTCGCGCGGCATGCGCGAGGCGGCACGGCAGACCGCGACGGATCTCGACACCCTGCGTCAGGAGATGCAGAAGCGGATGGACACCATGCCCGAACAGACCGCGCAGGCGACCGCGGCGATCCGCAAGGCCCTCACCGATCAGTTCCGCGAGATCGAGGCGCTCACCCCCAACCTGTCACGGGTGGGCTCCCAGGCTGCCTCCTTGGGCAGTGGGGCCGATCCTTATCGGCAGCCGCCCCAACCGCAGCCCAGGCCACAGCCATTCCCGCCGCGCACCGAAGAGGCTCGTCCCGGGGGCGATTACGGCCTGCCGCCGATGCCGCGTTTCGATGCGCGAGGCCGGCAAGTGGCCGCGCCGTATGAGGCGCACGATCTCGATCAGCCCGCCGGCGGTCTCGCGCAGCAGCTTTCCGGCGCGTCCGGCCGGGGCAACTGGGCCCCTCCGGCCGAGCCGAGCTATGGTGGCGGCCGCCCGGCCTCGACCGGTGCCGGCCAGTTGCGCATCGACGAGCTCTCGCGCGCGATCGAACACCGCACCGCGGCCGAGGTCTGGCACCGCATGCGAGCCGGCGAGCGCGGCGTGCTCGGACGGCACATCTACACCTATGAGGGCCAGACGACGTTCGAGGAAATCTCGCAGCGCTACGATCGCGACGGCGAATTCCGCAGCACCGTCGACCGCTATATCGGCGACTTCGAGCGGTTGCTTGCCGAGGCGGAGCAGTCCGATCCGGCCGGCCATATGCTCCAGAACTATCTGACGTCGGAGACCGGGCGTGTCTACCTGCTGCTCGCGCATGCGAGCGGCCGCCTGCGCTAGAGCGCTAGAGGCTCAGGCTCCCCCACGAACGGGCCCCCTCCTCCCACGATTGGGAGTGAGGGGGCCTTTCTTTTCCGCTAGTGCCTACCCGGCGCGAAAATTCCGCCTAGGGAGTTCTTGGAGTTGGAGAGGAGTCCCCGAACCCTCTCTGACCGGTTTCCGGCGGTTTCGATCCACGAAGCAAAAAACCGGTCGGACCCGCTTCGAACTTCTCAAGAATCCGGTTAAGGGTGACTGCCGCACGACGCGCTTCCTGCATCGTCGCGCTGAAATCCTGCATGCTTTCTTTGGCCTGGCGGGTGAGCCCGTCGACATTGCCGCCGATCTTGACTCCCAGTTCGCTGAAGGCTTTGACCCCCTCATTCAACTCGCTGATAATCTGGCTGATTTCCTCATCCTTGCTGTTCAGCATTGTGGTGAACTCATCCACATTGGTCAGCGTGGTCGTGATCGCCTTTTCGTTCTTGGCGACAAGGTCATCGAGCCGTTCGATAAACAGGTTGGCATTGTTCAGGGCCGCGGGCGCAGCGTCGAACAGGCCCTGGCCGGACCCGCGAGCGGCTTGGATCGTCGGCACGGGATCCTCGGCCGTGGCGACCAGTAGGGGCGACTCGGGCGTGCCAGGGCTGATCTGGATGCCGCTGCCGCCAGTCAAGCCAAGAGACTTGATGCTCGCCTTCGAGTCTTGCCGCACCGGCGTTTTATCGTCGACGCTGATGAGCACCTGCACCTTGCGGCCGTCTTTGGGATCGAGCGCGAAGGACTGCACCTCGCCGATCTTGATGCCGTTGAAGCCGACGCTAGAGCCCGAGGTGAGCCCGGCCACCGAACCCTCGAACACGATGAGGTAGCGTTTACCGCCGCCGGCGAAATTGCTGATCCAGAAAATGAAGATGAAGGCGAAGGCGAGCACGCCCAGCACGAATCCGCCGATCATCAAATAGTTGGCTTTGGTTTCCATCGGATCCTCAACAGACAAGCGACATCAGACAATCAGCCGCCGTTGCTCGGTCGGGCTCGCGGCGCGCGCCCGCTCGCCGCAGAAATATTCCTTGATCCACGGGTGATCGGGCTGGCGCTGCAGCTCGGCCGGTGAGCCGGTGCGCACGATCTTCTTGTCGGCCAGTACCGCCACCCTGTCACAAACGGTGAAAATGGTATCAAGATCGTGGGTCACCATATAGACCGTCAGCCCAAGTGTCTGTTGTAGCTTGCGAATGAGGTGATCGAAGTCCGTGGCCCCGATGGGATCGAGCCCCGCCGTGGGCTCGTCCAGGAACACGATCTCGGGGTCGAGGGCGAGCGCGCGAGCCAACCCGGCGCGCTTCCGCATGCCGCCGGAAAGCTCTGAGGGGAACTTGTGCGCGGCAACGGGCGGCAGGCCGACCATGGTGAGCTTGAGGAACGCCAGATCGTCCATCATGGATTGCGGCAGGTCGAGATGCTCGCGCATCGGCACCTGGATGTTCTGCAGCACGGTGAGTGAGGAGAACAGCGCGCCGTCCTGAAACAGGAGGCCCCATCGCTTCTCGATGTCGAGACGGGCTTGCGGCGTGAGCGTCTTGGCATCCTGCCCGAATAGCCCGACATCGCCCTTATCCGGCGTCTCCAGGCCGGTGATCACCCGCATCAGGACCGACTTGCCCTGGCCGGAGCCGCCGACAATGGCGAGGATCTCGCCGCGATAGACGTCGAGGCTGAGCCCGTCCCAGATCTGATGGGTGCCGAAGCTCTTGGCGAGCCCGCGCACGCGGATCAGCACCTCTCTGCCGTTGTCGACGATCACACCCCGATCCCCGACAGGAACATGGCGAAGATGGCGTCGAGAATGATCACCAGGAAGATCGCCTTGACCACCGCGCTCGTCACATGGGTGCCGAGAGACTCGGCGCTGCCCTCGACGCGCAAGCCTTCGAGGCAACCTACAAGCCCAATGATAACAGCGGCAAACGGCGCCTTGATCATGCCGGCCATGAAATGCTGGAAGTCGACCGCCTCGTGCAGCTTGTCGATATAGGTGGACATATCGAGACCGAGCACGGCGAACGCCATGACGCCGCCGCCGGCAAGACCCATGATGTCGCCGAGAAACGTGAGTAGCGGCAGCGCCACGACCAGCGCCAGCACGCGCGGCAGCACCAACGTATCCATCGGATCGATGCCGAGCGTACGCATGGCGTCGATCTCCTCGCGCATCTTCATGGAGCCAATCTCGGCGGTGAAGGCCGAGCCTGATCGGCCGGCCACCATGATGGCGGTGAGCAGGATGCCGACTTCACGCAAGGCCAGGATCGCGACCATGTTGACGGCGAAGGGCTCGGCGCCGAAGGGGCGCAACTGCACCACGCCTTGCTGCATGACCACGGCGCCGATCAAAAAGCAGATCAGCGCGATGATCGGCACGGCCCGCAAGCCCGCATGGTCGAGGTGATGGAAGAAGGAGATCGGACGAAAGCGCCAGGGCTGCCTGATCATGCGCAAGAAGGCGGCGGTCACCTCGCCGAGGAACGCCGTGAGCTGAAGTGCGTCGCGCCAGACGCCGGTGACCGCCTTGGTCGTGTCCTCGACGGTTTGCGTGAGCAGGGCGCGCTTCTCGATCTTGGGCTTTTCAGCACTGCCACGGCGATGCACCTCTTCGATGAGAATGCGAAAGCTCTCGGTGGCGCCGGCGTAACGGGTCCGCAAGCCGCCCTTCTGCCACGCGCTCGCCGTCCGCTGCAGGAGCCAGGCGCCGGCCGTGTCGATCTCGGCGATCCCGGCAATGTCCATCTCGCCGGTGAAGTCTGGCGTGGGCGGGATTGGCACCCGTAGCCGCTTCAAGGCCTTATCGAGCTCCGTGGCCTCAGCCACGGTCCAGGCGCCGGTGGCGATCAGCCGGAAGGTGGTACCACTGAGCTCGACGCGGAAGCCGGGAGCGCGGGCTTGCGTCGGCAGAACAAGCTGTTGGTCGCGCTTGAGCATGGAAGGGCTTAACTTTGCTCGTACTTACGCTTCAGGGTGCCGACCTTACGCTTCAGGGCGCCGGCGCCGATAGAAGTGCTCTGTTTTTGAACGAAAACACAGGAGAAAGAAAGACGTTATGGGGGGTTCTGGGCTTCACCTTAACGGCGCGGGCAATACGGGGGCGGCACGCCTTGACGTACGCGTGGAGCGCTGGCCGATCCGCGGCCAGTTCACCATCGCGCGCGGCTCAAAGCGGGAGGCCGTGGTGGTGGTGGCTGAGATCGCCGCTAGCCTCCACGCCGGCCGGGGCGAATGCGTGCCGTATGGCCGGTACGGCGAGAGCGTCGAGGGGGTCGTTGAGGCGATCGAGGCCTGCGGTCCGGCCATCGCGCAAGGTTTGGACCGCGCCGGCCTCGCCGCTCTGTTGCCGCCCGGGGCGGCACGCAACGCGCTCGACTGCGCCTTATGGGACTTGGAAGCCAAGCGGTCAGGCAGAAGCGCAGCGGCGCTCGCCGGGCTCCCACCGCTGCACAAGGTGCCCACGGCCTTCACCATCTCGCTTGGCGATCCCGCGACCATGGCCGCGTCGGCCCATGAGGCTCGGGCGTATCCCCTCCTCAAGCTGAAACTTGGCGGCGCGGGCGATCTGGAACGCCTGGCGGCCGTGCGTGCGGCCGTGCCCAAAACGCGCCTCATCGCCGATGCCAACGAGGCCTGGCAACCTCATGAAACCGAGTCGCTTCTCGCCGCCGCCGCCGAGGTTGGCGTCGAGCTTGTCGAGCAACCGCTGCCTGTGGGCGAGGATGCGCTTTTGGAGCAGATCGCGCGTGCCGTGCCAATTTGCGCCGATGAGTCCGTGCATGACCGCGCCTCGCTTCCGGCGCTTGCCCGGCGCTACGACGCGGTGAACATCAAGCTCGACAAGACCGGCGGACTGACGGAAGCGCTGCTCGTCGCCGAGCTTGCCCGGGCGCTCGGTCTCAAGATCATGGTGGGGAGCATGGTGGCGACGTCGCTGTCGATGGCCCCTGCCCTGCTCCTGGCGCAAGACGCCGACTGGGTGGATCTCGACGGGCCATTATTGCTGGAAGCAGACCGCACGCCGGGCCTCACCTACGAGGCGGGCATGGTATTGCCGCCGCCGCCGGACCTGTGGGGCTGACGCTCAGAGGCTATCGACGACCCGCTTCAGCCGGTCTCGGACGTCCTGGGCCAATTCGGCGAGGCCGGGATTATCGATGGCCTGCATCGAGGCGGCGGGGTCGACCGCCGACACCTCGACATCACCGCTTTCATGCTGCTGCACGATCACGTTGCACGGCAGCATGGTGCCGATCTTGTCCTCGAGTTGAAGCGCGCGATGGGCAAGCTGCGGGTTGCAGGCGCCGAGGATTCTGTAGGGTCGAAAGTCCTCGCCGAGCTTCGCCTTCATGGTGGCGGCGACATCAATGTCGGTCAGCACGCCGAACCCCTCTGTCTTCAACGCCTCGGTGACGCGGGGAATCGCCGCGTCGAAGGGGACATCGAGGGTCTTTGAGAAATGGTAGCTCATTCCGGCGCGCTCCTTACATCATCCCGCAGCCGCCGCCCAAGAGCGTGTCGGCCTTTTCCTTCTGCGCGTCCGTGAGCACGGCATAGAGGCCCTCGGTCGCCGGTTTGAGCGCCTTGAGGCTCTCAAGCTTGGCTTCAGTCGCCTTAATGCGTGCGTCCATGCGCTCCAAGGGATTGCCGTCCTTAGCCTTCATCATGTCGGCATGCATGCTTTCCATCGTCGTGTGGCGCGCCCTCACCGCGTCGGCATAGGCGTCCCAGGCGGCTGTCTGCGCTTCGGTGATCTCAAGGTCGGTTTTGATATAGGCGAGGTGGGCTTCCATCATCGGGCGGGAATGCATCATGCCACCCCCCTTGCCCATCATGCCGTGGCCCATCATGCCGCCCATCTTCGGGCAGTTGGCTTTGTCCTGGCCCATCATGCCGCCTTGCATCATGCCTTTGCCTTGGCCGGAACCTCCCTGGCCCATCATGCCCTTGCCCTGGCCGCCCATCATGCCCTTGCCCTGGCCGTCCATCATGCCCTTGCCCTGGCCGTCCATCATGCCGCCTTGACCTGCCATGGGCGTCTGCTGATCGTCTTGCTGCGCCAGCGCCGGCGACGCGGCAATGACGAACGCGGCGCAGGCCGCAAGCAAAAACGCGCCAAATCTGTTCATGGGAACCTCCTACCTGTTGGCGAAATTATAGTCGTTTCGTCCCCCCTGTCCTTGAGGCCGATCAACACCTGAAATGCGGAGACGCAATGATTGCGGTCCATTGGTCGCTCAGGGACGCCGGCTAACGATGGGAGTGGTCGACCGCATCAACCACGAGCCGGCCATCCCAGCGCCGCCGCAGCACGAAGGCGGCGACCGTGCCGCCGAGCGCCAACGCCGCCATGACGCCATAAGCCTCGCCGCCAAACATCCGGTAAAGCGGGCCGCAGGCCAGCGTCAGCGAGCCCATGACCAGACCGGCGACCATTGCGGCATAGAGACCTTGCGCGGTGGCGCCGCGGTCTTCCGGCACCGCATGGGTGAGAAAATGGATGGCGGCGAGATGGGCGGCGCCGAAGCTCATGGCGTGGAGGATCTGGAGCAGCCCCGTCACCAACAGAGGCGGGTCGAAAGCCATGAACCCCCAGCGCAACACGGCCGCCGCACCGGCGAGTCCCAGGAGCCTCACCGTGCCGCAGGCCGCGATCACCCGGCCCGAGGCGGCGAACAGCGCCACTTCGGCGACGACCCCGACGGACCACAGCGCGCCGATCGTGCCGCCGGAGAAGCCTTGCGCCTGCCAATGCAAACTGCCGAAGGCATACATGAGCGCGTGGCTCGCCTGGATCAGGCTCGCCGCCAGCAGGAACAGAAGGAACAGCGGCGCGCGGGCCAGCGCAAAGGCGTCGCTAAGCTTGAGACGGCGCAGCGCCGGCTTGGCTGTGGCCGCGGGAGAGGCTTTGTGCCCGCCAAGCTGCCGCGGCATCAGATGCGTCGCCAGCACCATCAGCGCCGTGGCGGCAAGCAAGATCGGCATCACCGCCTGCGGCCCGTATAGCTGAATGACGGTGCCGGAGCCGAGGCTGGCCACAATAAACGTGATGGAGCCCCAGAGCCGCACCTTGCCGTAGTCGAGACCGAAGCTGCGGATGCCGCTTGCCGCCACGGTCTCGATCAGGGGCATGATCGAGGTCCAGTTGACCGCGAGCAGAACGATCGCCAGCAGCATCTGCCAGAAGCCGTCCGAGACCCAGAGGATGACGAACGAAAGCAACGAGCCCCAGGCCAGCACGATGAGGATCGCGCGGCGGTCGCCGAGGCGGTCGGCGGCGAAGCTGATGGCCGGGGTGAACAGGATGCGGGTGTAGAGCGTCGCCGCCAACAAGACGGCGATCTGGTCGGCATCGAGCGCCCGCCATTTCAGCCAGACCGGCAGATACGGCAGATAGCAGCCGATCACCAGAAAGAGCGCGGCGTACAACAGACCGAGGCGCAACGCGAAGGACGGCATTGCGGCATTCGTTGGCACTTGGTTTGCCATGTGAGTTAACGAATCCCTTGCCCTTCCGGCGGTACGCTCGGCCCCTTACCCCGAATCAGGCTAGCGTGGCCACCACCATGCCGGAACGAGCTCCAGACCGCGCCGATCCATTGCAGTCAAAGCCGGTGCCACCCAAACGAGGGCTGGCAGAGGAATATGCTGCGCTTGAGGCAACGCTGCGCGGGACACCGCTTGGCCGCTGGTTTCTCGCCGAATACGCGCGCCGGAACCGGACGCCTGAGACCCAATTGCTGCTTGACGCCATCGCCAGGCTGGAAGCGGCGGTGCTCAAGCCGCAGCGCCAGGCCGGACTGGCGAGCGTGCTCGCCGAGCTCATGGAGATGAGTGAGGCCATCGCCCGGACACGGCGCGAGATCGCTCAGATCCGGCCGCCCCATCGGTTCGACAAGCAACTGACCAGCGCCACCGAAGAACTCGACCAGATTGCCGAAGCGACCGAGAAAGCCACGTCAGAAATTCTCTCGGCGGCAGAGGATGTCCAGGAGGTTGCCTGGACCCTGCGGGAGCAGGGTGTCGCGGCCGAGTTCTGCGACAGGATCGACCAGCGGGCGATCGACATCTACACCGCGTGCTCGTTCCAGGACATCACCGGGCAGCGGACGGGCAAGGTGGTGCGCGCGCTTCACCTCATCGAGCAGCGCATCAATGCCATGATCGAGATCTGGGGTGTCGACCACATTGCTTCCAAGGTCGGGGGTATCACCGCCAGGATGGAGCACGTCGTGCAAGAGGATGCCGCGGTGCTGCTGAACGGCCCCCAACCTCACGGCGGAGGGTTGAAGCAGGCTGACGTGGACAAGATGATGGGGCTGCCGCTTGCGCCGGCGGCTTCAACCCGGCCGGCCGAGCCGCCGCAGGACGACCGGTTCGAACGGCCCGAGCCCCTGACGCTCGACAAGCTCCACGCGGTCAAGCGGGCCGCCTTGTTCGGCTAGAATTTTTCGCTTTCTATGTCAGCCGCTTAGCCGCTTGGGTGCGACAAGTTGACATCCCACCACTTGAAAAAATGCGGGCCGCTAACCATCTCTGGGTGGACGCAATGTCCCCCAAAGCGTCCCCCAAACTGACGCATGAAAATGAAGCGGCCCGATCCCCCCCGATCGGGCCGTTTTCTTTTGGGTCAGCCGTTTGTTACGCCAGCGACGAAAGCGATTACGGCGTTCCGGCAGACCAAGATTGTGCGCCGCCAGCACGTTGTCGATGAATTCGCTGGCCGAATTCTCCCAGCTATAGCCAAGCGCATGGGCCCTCGCCGCCTCGCGGTCGAGATGGAGGGCTTTCAGCGCCGCCGCTTGGAGGTCGGTTCCGAGCGCACCGCAGGCGGGATCGGTCAGCACGTCCTTCGGCCCGCACACCGGAAACGCGGCCACGGGGACGCCGCAGGCCAGCGCTTCCAGCAGCACCAGTCCGAACGTGTCGGTCAGACTCGGAAACACGAACACATCGGCCGAGGCATAGGCCTCCGCCAGGTCCACGCCCTCCATGGGTCCAGTGAACAAGGCGTCGGGGTAGAGTCGCTGGAGCTCCGCGGCTTGCGGGCCGCTGCCGACCAGCACCTTGCGGCCGGGAAGGTCGAGATCGAGAAACGCCTTGATGTTCTTCTCGATGGCGATGCGGCCGACATAGAGAAACACCGGCTGCTGGCCGAACACGCGCACATCGCGCGGCTTGAACAGATCGACATCGACGCCGCGCGTCCAGCGCATCATCCGCTCGAAGCCGCGCGCCTGGAGATCCGACTCGACCGAAGCGGTCGCCACGAACAGACCGGCACCGCTGTTGTGGAAGCGCCGCTGGAAGCCGTAGCACCAGGATTCCGGCACCGGCAGGCGGGCCGACACATATTCGGGAAAGCGGGTGTGATAGCTCGTGGTGAAAGGTCGCTTCATCTTGCGGCAGTAGCGCCTCGTCATGAGCCCGATCGGTCCCTCCGTCGCGATATGGATGAAGTCCGGCCGCATCTCCTCGATATGGCGGGCGACGGTGCGTGGCGTGGCGAGCGCCAGCCTAATCTCGGGGTATGTGGGGCAAGGCAGCGTGCGAAACAGCGAAGGCACGAGGAAGCTGATTTCGGCGCCGAGCTTGGGCACCTCTTGAGCAAGCCGCTCATATGTGCGGACCACTCCATTCACCTGGGGATACCAAGCATCGGTCGCGACGAGGATGCGCATCAAGCGGCAGCCTCAAGCTCCTCGACGAGCTCCTTGGGCGTATGCATGCCCCCTTGGTGCGGGTTCCAACGGATAATCTCGAAGATCCCCTCCTCGGTCTCGGCGACGGCCGTGCAGCTTTCAACCCAGTCGCCGGTGTTGATGTAGATCACGTCGCCGACCTGACGCATGGCCGCGTGATGGATGTGACCGCAGATCACGCCTTGCGCGCCGTGGCGGCGGGCCTCCTGCGACAGAGCCGATTCAAACTCACCGATATAGTTCACCGCGCGTTTGACCTTGTGCTTCAGATAGGCCGACAGGGACCAATAGGGCATGCCGAACCAGCGGCGCACCACGTTGAGATGCATGTTGAACCAGAGCGCCATCGTGTAGCTCCAGTCCCCAAGGAAGGCGAGCCACTTGGCGTAGCGGACGACCACGTCGAACTCGTCGCCATGCATGATGAGATAGCGCCTGCCGTCCGCGCTGACGTGAATCGTCTGGCGCTCGATGGCGACGCCGCCGAATTGCGAGCCGCAATAATCCCGCATGGCCTCGTCGTGGTTGCCGGGGATGTA